>MDSW01177216.1_pt1 | contig 61194 bp, 64 predicted proteins | sample 811171 | NCBI WGS metagenome assembly MDSW01 (sample SAMN05326641, study PRJNA326480) | marine metagenome | isolation source: seawater | place: Atlantic Ocean: North West | collected 2012
ACCCCTGCTCATTATTTGTGCAGGGAGGGGTTATACGTGGGTCAAAATTCGATGCAAATCTGGGGGGTTAGTGGGTCAATTTTCGGTGCAAATCAACATTTCTGCTCATCACCTGGTCGGCCTCGTTCACTTTTCTGGCGATGGGTAGGTTGTGGCCGTGGGAGAACCCGTGCGTCCAATCTAGCCAGTACGTCGATTCAACACTTGTTACTGATAGAAGGAGAGAGAAATGATCAATACTTTGCAGTTTTCTGTGGCCAGTGCTCTGACAGCGGCGCTGTTATGGATTGGGTGTAGTGTCCTGGTTATCGTCCTACCGGAAGCTATGTGGCAAATGACAGCGCACATGCTGCACGTGGATTTAGCCGAAGTAGACTGGGCGATGGGCTGGACGGGCGTTATTTCAGGGCTTGTGAGCTGGAGTGTTCTAGCTGGCTTGGCAGGCGCAATCCTGTCAGCGTTGTACAACAAGCTATTGAAGTAGGTTCTTTTGTTCGAAAACGTACCTGCTCTTATTGAGGCCGGGTTGCCTAGGAGGAAGTTGTGAACAAGAAATCAGATTTGCCGGACAACTATGTCCCGGCACTGGGCTACGATTGGTTGACCGCAATATATGATCCGGTCGTCCAGTTAACCACGCGCGATACGTTAGTAAAGCGGCGCTTGATCGAACAGGCGAATTTGAATGATGGAATGAAGGTGCTTGATCTAGCCTCCGGTACGGGCACATTGTCCGTGATGATAAAACAAAGCATGTCCAGTGTTGATGTCACTGGTGTCGATGGCGATCTCAAAATTCTGAAAATTGCCCAGTCGAAAGCTAAGAAAGCCAATGTACGGGTCGATTTTGATCAGGCTTTAGCGACGGAATTGCCATATCCCGACAGTAGCTTTCATCGCGTAGTTTCTACGCTGTTCTTTCATCACCTTAACAGATCTGCGAAAGCGGAGGCGCTCGCAGAGGCCTTTAGGGTCTTGAAGCCGGAAGGGAAGCTTGTAATTGGCGATTGGGGAAAGCCGACAGGTGCGATGATGCGGCTATTGTTCTATCCCATTCAGTGGCTTGACGGATTCGAAACCACGCGGGACAACGTCGAGGGCAGATTGCCCGCACTGATTGGGGAAACTGGTTTCGGCAATGTGCAGACTCTAGAATCGATCAATACCATTTTCGGGACGCTTGCGCTATATAGCGCTGAAAAATAAAGATCTAGCGGCGGTTTACCAATGCTAGGGATCGTATAACCAGACAAATATGCTACGCAGCTATCTGAGTTGCTGCCAGAATTTAACATGTATGCACACCTGCCAGTGTAACCTGTAGGCGATTACTGGATTTCGGCATCGAATACATGTATTCCGAGACGGTTTTCTTGGTCCAAACCGGCGAGAGGATGCAATAGAGTAGGGGAGTCATCAGTAAAAGGCCGATTCACCAAATGAGTTTCTATAGTTGTTTCTCCGGGTCCTGTTTCTTAAGAATCCTCATGATTTCCACGTTCTCTCCATCGATGCGGTAGAAGATCGAATGCACCCCGCACACGCTGCGTCTGTAACCAGGCCGAATGTGGTCTACGGCAGGGTAAAACAAGGGGTGCTCTGCCAGCATTGAAAATCGCTGCTTGAGTTGATCGCGATAGCGGTTGGACTGCTCGATGCCGAAATGTTCATCGCCGAAGAGCGCTATGCCTATCAGGTCATGTTCGGCGGCTTTGGAAAGCCGATACTTACCCACGCTGTGATGTGTGCCGCTGCCTGGCCTCTTCCCATATTTCGTCAACACTGCGATCGGTAAAACCGCTCTTTTCGCCCTGAATCAGGGCCGCACGGATTGCCGCGATTTCGGCCGGTGTTTCAGTCTCTCGTAGCTGTCGTTCACGAATCAACTCACGGATAACCTCGCTCTCGTTACCGAAATGACCGGTTTGTATTTGAGCTTTGATCCAGCTGTCTTGTTGCTCTGTGACTGAGATGCTTTTCTTGATCATCCCCATGATGTGCCCTCCGAAGGTCGATCATCGCTATCCTACTTAGTAGGATATACTACTCCCGGTACTGCCCCGCATGCAAGGCGGCTTTAGCTACGGCCACTTACCAATAGTAGTTATAAGGGAAAGCGGCATATGAGCTTTAGTCAGATTGTGCTTTGACCCAGTTTCTTCGGTAATGCTCTGACCGGCCCCGCTCATTCTCCAGAGCTGTCTTCAGGTGGGCATTCTCCTGCCGGATGTCCCCCAGTTCCCTTTTCAGCTTGCCGATCTTGTTCCTCAGCAGGGCTTCGATGTGCCTGGATTCGTCAGCAGTCCGGTTTGGTACCGTGACGCCCTCAATGATGGATGAGCCCGCCCTGGACGCCTCTCGCTCCGCCTGGATGACTTCCCGGAAGTTGTTGTACAGATAGGGGCGGCCGACGCCGGCGAGGGTTGCAACCGCCTTAAAGGTGATGGGTTCGTGTTGTTCTTTGAGTTCATTGAGAGCGTTTTCGACGGCGCGGCGCTTCCTGAGACTTCGTTCCTCCCGGGCCCTGGCCAGCCCCGCCGTCTGTTTACTCATCGTTCAGACCAGAGGTGCGGGCGTTTGATTGAGTGCCCTGGTAAAACACATCATCAACAACGGCCAGAATGATGGAGTGGAGCGAATCAGCCACCTCGGTATTCTTACGCAGACGCCGAGCGGTGATGTCCGCCAGGCGCTCCCGGCCCGATTCTCTGTAGGATTGAATCTCTTCAGATTGTTCCTCGATCAGTTGGGTGATCTGATCGACCTCTGCCTGGAAGAACTGGATGTCCCGGGCGTCGGCTCGGAAGTATTTGCAGGTGTAACAGGCATTGGCGTGCTCGCACCAGTCGCCGATCTGAGCTGGCATAGCGCAGGCGCCGCCGCAAACGCGGGTAGCTCTCAATTGGTCCTTCTTCACCAGCAGATCGCCGATTTTCTCGTCCACACGCCCCTGGATATCAAAGAATCTGCCACTGCCTTTCTCCATTAGGGCTTTCTTCCTTAACTCCAGCCGGTTGTTGACGTAGACCGTGGCCATATCTGGGCTGCTGTGCCCGAGTTCCATCATGATGGACAGAATGTCGTGCCCCTCCGCAGCCATGTTCGAGCCTTTCGTATGCCGGAGTGCATGCCAGGAGAAGCGGAGGACTTTGCCGTCGCCCCCCCGGATCTCACGACCCACACAGAGGTTTTTCAGCGTCTCCAGCGTATATCGGCGGTCCAGGTATGACTCCTGGGTGCCGGTAAAGTGTGGGAAGAGGTACTTGGTGGCCTTGCCGTGCTTCTTGATGACTCGTTCCCGCTGCTCCTCGATGATCGCAATCAGGTAGCCATGGTTTTTATCCGCTTTGGCCAGGGGCTTGGTGTTGTACCGGCGTACCTTGTTCTGCCAGAAGGTCAGAAGCATGAACTGATCATCATCCGGATCAGGCTTCAGGCAGTCGAACAGCAGGGCATGCCCGTCCTCGGCGCGCATGCCCGTACCTAGAATCAAGGTGAAGATAGCGGGTATCGGTGCAGGCAATTCGTGCAGATGGTGTACGATGGCGTTAATCACGTCTTGGGAGTAAGAACGGCCGGCACTTTCTTGATTATGGCCGATCCGGCCGGTCCCCAGGGCATAATGGCCTTTCTTGATCTTCCGCGATTGTCGGCGATCAATGCTGAGGGCTGGCCATAGATCGGGGTAGGCTTTGGCGGCGGAATTGAGCAGCGCGACGGCGTCCGTCCACCAGTTCTTTCCCTTCAATGACTGATCGTTGCCCCAGGCGATGAAGTCATCCTCAATCAGGTGCTCGGATAAGCAGCGTGAGTCCGGGTTCTCGAACTTCTCGCACATGAAGTCGCGTAGGTACTGATAGCGTTTGAAGTAGTTGGGTAGCGTGCCGGGGGACAGATCCCCATCACTGACCTTCATGAGGACGTGGGTACGCACTGCGTCGCGCATCCATTTGGGATACATGTACAGATTAAGGTAGGCATCGCGAACACGCTGCCGGTCCTTGAAGCGCACATCGTCCTCGGTGTACAGATCATTCAGATAGATGATGTTGCGGGCGTTCAGCGGCCGGAACTGATCCTTTTGCTTGATGATCGATTTTTGAATGTCTCCGGCGACGGTGAGGCGCGGTGACCGGTGATACGTCTCCGACAGTTCGCCGTCAACCACCCACTTTCGTTTTTGTAGGGCATAGGTGCCGGCATATTGCTCAAACAGGTCCAGGAATTCGGTGTTATGCAGCCGTTTGCCCCGGGCGGCCACAGGCGCCGGGTAGGTAAATTCGGGGCTGGGGATGGTAGCAATATCCCTCACACCGAATTGTCGGGCAATATCAGCCCAGCACGCACTGAACCAGGACATCGGTACAAGCCGTCTTTCAACGATTGAACGTGAGTTTTTGCGGGGGTCCGACAGTAACCGCGCCCAGTACAGCTTTAGTTCCAGTTTCGGTAATGTGGGTAGGCCGTTGAACGCCAGTGGCGATTTCGGGCCCACATGCTCGTTCAAGAATTCGGGATGAGAGAGCACCAGCTCCCGGGTCCAGGTATCCTGGTCCAATAGGGCAGGGGAGTAGGCTGCCAGTCTTTCCTCCAACTGCTGCTGATAGATTTTGTCGGCGTCACCGTCATAAGCGAGCTTCAGATCCATCGTGCAGCTCTCCCGCTGAGCATCTTCGCGTGGTTGAACTCATCCAGCCGTTTTTGCACGCTCTGAGGGCCAGTCAGGTGGAGTTTGCGGACTTCTTTGCTGAACAGGTGCCGGTAAAAATCGGCGGTAGTCTGCGGGCTGGCATGCCCCAGGCGATCAGCCACCTGGATCAGATTGTAGCCATCGGCAATGGCCTCACTGGCGTGGGTATGCCGGAACATGTGCCAGTTAAAGAACACGCCAGTTCTTTTGGATAAGGCCTCACACAGGTTCTGGGCGTAACTGCGACTCATAGCGCGACCGATCCTGCCGGCTTTGACATTGCAGAACACATAAGAGGTACCAGTTTCAAAGCAGGGGGCGTATTCCTCGCTCGTCACATAGTCTTCGTACATGTTGGTGACATAGGGCATGACCGGAAGTCCGCGGGTTCTGCCTCCCTTGGCCCTTGCATGGTTCTCGTTGTCAGCGCGCGGTACGATCCAGATCACATGCTCCTGGATATCAACATCGGTATGTCGCAGTCCCAGAACCTCGCCAAGGCGCATCCCTGTGTTGTACATAACGGTGATCAGGAAGGCGTCGCGCATCAGGTGACAGCTCTGTATCAAGGTCAGGACGTCCTCCGTTTTCAGCCGTTTCTCGGTGATCTTTTTCTGTGCTCGACCCAGATCACCACTCAAGTAGCGGTCCCTCTGGCGCACAGAGCGACGTTGGTTGATATGCTCGAGGAACGGTTCATAGCTGTGCAGGCCACCATGACGATTCGACGTCTGACTCAGGCCGAATTGCACACCATCAACACTGGACAGGTAGCGATACAGAGATTTAACTGCCAGGTGGATCTGATTTTTCTGGGTGGCGGACAATCGATACTGGTGACTACGCTCAAAGACAGTGATGCTCGCCCAGGCGGCGGGCTCGTTCAGCGCCAGGGGTAACCACTGGAGGAATCGGTCGTAATCGTTAACGGTGATGTCCGTGATGGGTTTACCGATCGCCTTCAAATAGGTCCCCAGCCTGGCTATGTGACGGGCATAGGCTTCAATGGTGTTGGGTGAGAAATGTAACTCTTCGAGATGAACGATCCAGTCCCGCAATACGGTGACCGGTTCATCGTCCTCGACAATGGTCCAGGACAATTGATTATCAACGTGGCGAATGCGCACTAACTCCATGTGCAGTTCCTAAGCAGGTAGTAGTTGTTGGTAGGTGACGGAGCTTAGAGGGAACGCCCCGGGAAGGTAAAACTGGGATTACACGGGTTACATAGGCAAAAGAGGTGTAGGTATCTCGCCAAGGTGGGTTATGCGCATCAGCTACGACAGGTTTTTCAAGGCATCGCTGATGGCTTCTTCCGGCGGTTCATCGTAAATCACTGTGGTGCTGGCTGATTTATGACCGGCGACCTTTTGGGCTACCTTTAGCGATTTCTTTTGCTTGTGAATGATGTCCGTGATGACAGAACGTCGGCCACTGTGGGAGCTGGCTTTTTCGATACCGGCCCAGCCTCTCAGAATCAGGGCCATATGTTCCTGCAGGGTGTTAGGGGAGTAGGCGCCGCCTTTCTGGGTAACAAAGAGAGGATCAGTGGGTTTGGCGCTGGGATCCTTCTCCAGCCGTAGGGCCAGGTAGGCGGTCAGAGCATCCCTCAGTGCTTCGTCCACGAGTGGTAAGTCTCTAGACTGACCCGAACGTTTTTTAACTGCCGGATAAAAGCGCTCTGGGTCGATCTCCACACCGGCTTTGGCCAGATCAACAATCTGCGCGACGACCTGGTCAAATTCCTCGACGGAGAAACTCACGGTCCGTCGTACATATTTGGGTGTCGATCGGCCCATGGCATTGGCACCCTTGGTGTAGGCCGCTGGCAGCGTCATCACCTTGAACAAGGTAAATCCAGGTGGTGACTTTTTCAGGCGGGCGACTTCCTTGATCTGGAGCAGGGCGATCTCCTGAGCGCGCAATCCGAGTTTCGCGCTGATCTGCATAATCGCGGTATTCTTCTCCGGATGGCGGTGGTCCTGGATAACTTCGAAGACCCGTCGCCATTCTTCGGCGGTGGGGACACGTGCCTGGCCTGCTTTTGCCATGGTGGGGTCTCTATAATAATCCGTAATAATCGCATTTTAACGGATTATAGCGAAAGGGCACAGAGATTACAGGGTGTGCATACTCATCAGAAAAGCTGTACCGCGAAGCCAGATTTGCAGCAGATGCTCTGACATTACATAGACACTGCTGGTGTGCGTAGTAACATAATCCTGATTATGCGCATAACGTATTGATATATAAAGTATTATTAAGTGCGCGACTGCCGCCATTCTGCCTCACCGAGACTGCGCACACAAGCTCAATCACGCCACGATGACGTCAGGTTTGGCCCTTCAAGGCCAGAACGGATCAGCCATCCAGTCAGTAATAATTTCGAGAAGCTCTTCATCCAGGATAGCGACGGCATCGAACAGATCGAAACCGTATTCATTATCGTGCCGCCAAACGCCCAGGAAGAAGCGCAACATAATCGCTTTACCATGAGACGTGACGCCCAGGACGAGATCGACATGTTCGGGGTCGTACTCGCATTTGAACGGGTCCCAGAGTTCGGCCAATTCAGGCATTCGCCGGATCATCTTAAAAAATCGAGTTTGTTCGTTGGATCTGGCCATTAACGTGGTTTCACTTGCGGGTTGTTAACCATAGGGCTTCCTGTTCCAAAGCCACTGCTTGTTTTTGCATTGTTTCCGTCAATGGGAAGAGTCCCTGGTCGGCGCCTCTTCCCACCGGATCTGTGCCGTGCCGCCCCCTTTCAATCGTCCCGCAGGTGACTTCCCGCCCGCGCCTTTCTCCAGGTGCTTGTAACGCGTGAAGTGAGGTTCTCCACTGGGCATAACGATGATGGTGCGCCAACCTTGCCCACATCCGTCATCACATTCAATGAACTGTAAAAGCGCGGTATATTCACCTTCCGCATCGGCGTTGAAATGGGTAAGCAAGGTACTGCTGGACCTGGCGGATTTCTTACTGAGATCGGCACTGCATCGCACCTGGGTCGGTAGGGAGAAATTGCTGAAGTGCTTGGTTTCGTTGTCCTCCAGCTCCAGGAAGGCAAGAAAATCGTTGTCGACCTGTTTGGTACAACTCAGGGTCCCCCCTGTCTTGTTGACGAATGTCACGTTCCCCGCCAGTACCATCGGCGAGAACAACATAAACAGTAAGGTAATCCTCAAGCGGTTGCGCATATCGGCTGACCCTGTTCAATGTGAGTCCACATCTCGCCCTGTGCCAGCTTGCGCAAGGTGACCACCGCATTGCGAGAATCTGACTCTGTCACCAAGAACTGATTTTGCATGAACATTTCGGCTTCCAGGTGCTGGCGGCTTTGCGCGGGTAAATCATCGAACACCGTTCTATCACCTTGCCAATACGGAGGAAGTAGCGACGAACACTGCGTACAAGTATGCCTCAGTTCCCGCCGGCCTTGAACATTGCAACCAGGCTTCGATTTGGAGTGTACACACAGCGTTATCTTATGTTCGCGCCGCATACAGGTGGGTATTGCAGTGGCTACATTTGTCCGTCGTGCCGCGCCATTGATGTCCACACGCGAGGCACTGATAGCCGCGCTTGGCCGCGGCTTTCTCTGACGGCTCCTGCTCAGCCAGCCTGGCCAGCGCGCGCTTCTCGGCCTCCTCTTTTGCAGCGTCATACCTGGGGTGGTAGACCCAGGATCGCCCCGTCGTGGAATGCTCGATACAGGTACGGAGGACATCGGTGTACCGCCCCGATTTTTCTTCAAGGAACACCGGGGCTGTGGCGGTCAGGTTCAGTTCAAGGACGCCGCAGCGCTTGATTTCGGGACGCCGAATCACCGTGGGTATCGCTCGTCCGGGGTACGTGCAGTAAATGACGAAGGGGACGTTTTTCACGTGTCCCAAAACATCGACCTCTACGCCCGAGAATGGGCTACCGACTTGCTGTGCTTCAAGCTCAAGCACCGACTCTCTGGCAATAACAAAGTCGAACCTGGTTGATCGATGGATACCCTCGGTAGCGATTTCGGCAGTGTCGACGAACGCTGGCGTTCGCAGCCGTAACCCCTCGATCGCGAGTTGCCGGAACATCAGCCGAACGGACATGTACAGTGAATACTCGCACGTCCGAAGCGACCTGGAAGCCACGTGGCGACTACGATGTGCGAAGTGCCATTCGTTCACCTCTCCTTGCCGGGCGACCAGCGCAACCCCGCACGAGGGACAGATACACCCGCAGCCGCCTCCCCGGGCTACACTGGCGACATCGACCAGGCGGCCGGAATCCTGGTGCAGCCCAAATGGAATCAGTGATTGCATACTTTATAGTGCACGAGCCATTGGCGGATAGGCGGTATTGCCCGGGTTCGCGTGTGGCCAGCGCGGTCGTCAAGATTCTGGACGGTATCCTGCTTCGCGTTCGAACGGAATACCCATACCTACCCCGCAAACCCGTGCACCCGTGACATCGACGGATTTATGGGCTATATTTAACTATCACTAACACTGTTAGGAATAGATAGTTTATGTTGACGGAAGCGGATCGCACAACACTGGCCGAGGCGGGGATCACCAACCTCGACCACCTGGCTTCTGCGGCCGCGGCCTTCCTGCGCGCGCACCCGGTTTACGCGGCCGCGCCGGTGACCAATGCCCTGTCCGTGGCTGAGGAGCACTACCTGCGCGGCGCCGGCGCGCGGGGTATTGGCGTCTGGTCCGAGGCGCAAGCGGCGGACAATGTGGCGATCATCGCTGGGGAGTTCGCCCAGATGGTCACCACGGCCCTCACGCAGAAGGCGGCGGCCGAGCGACTGGGCGTCAGCACCAGCCGTGTCCGCCAGAAGCTCGAAGCAGGCGAACTGTACGCCGTCCGTGCCACCGGTGGACGGGTGTGCCCACGCTTCCAGTTCGGTCCCAATGGCACGCTACCCGGGCTGGAAGTCGTCCTGCGGGCCCTGCGCCCCGAGGCACATCCGGTGGCGGTGCAGCGCTTTTTCATGGACACCCACCCGGACCTCGCATCAGACACGCTGGGCCGCACCCTGAGTCCCCATGAGTGGCTGCTGACCGGCCACCCACCCGCGGCGGTCGTGGACTTGGCCCGCGAGGTCTGATGGGCAAATTCCCGGAACCACCGGGCGTTGAGGTCCTGCGGTCGATCGAGCCTGTCCTGCACCGCCTGGCGGCGGGTACCCTCGTAAGCCGCCTGTACTTCGTCGGCGGTGAGCATCCGACGTCCTGGGACACCTTTCGCCATGTCGGCCCCACCACCAGCCGTTTCGATCACCACCTGCCGGACGGGCAAGGCAGCGCGCAGCAACAGGACCGCGGCATCATGTACCTGGCCACCGGCCCCGAGGCGATCCCGACCTGTTTGGCCGAGGTATTCCAGGCCACGCGCCTGATTGATCGGCATGCCAGGGACCCGGTGCTGACCGGCTTTGCACTGGCGGACGACCTCGCCCTCCTCGACTTAAGCGGTCCCTTCGCCACTGCGATCGGTGCTTCTATGGCCGTGCACTCTGGGCCCCGGCCGCGTGCTCGGCGCTGGGCGCAGCAATTGTACGATGCCTACCCGACGATCGACGGCCTGCTGTACTGCGCCTCGATGTACGCCAACGCGCCGGCCATCGCCCTGTTTGAACGCGGTGCACGCGCGATCCCCGAACGTCCGGTCTTTCACCGCGAGTTGCGCGACGCCGTTATGGCAAACATCCTTACCGAAACCGCCCGGGTCATCGGCTATCAGGTAGTTTGAGCGCCGGCGAGCCGCGTGTCGCGCGCGGATCACACCCCCTCCCCCGCCAGGATAAAGGCGCGGGCTTTATACGCTTGGTTCACAGCTCCGAGGAAAGCTTCCGCTTCCGCGTGGATGAAGCGTGACCATCCCTGCAGGTAGGCGGCGCTGTTCTGGATGCTCGCCTGGCTATCCACCTCACAATCGTGGCACAACATCGCCGCGGTGATCTCCGCGACCAGTTCTTCCCTTGAGTACTCGTCTTTGCTCTCGAAGCGTCCGGCATCGGCGGCGAATCGGCATAGTCGGTGTGGGTGGCCGGTACTGTGGGCCAGTTCGTGAAAGTAGGTGCTGTAAAACTCGTCGGTTGAGACCACTTCCTCGACGGAGGGCATGTATACCCGGTCCAGGGCAGGCGCATAAGCCGGCGCACCGTGACTGACGCTGATCTGTTCACGGGCGAGGTAGCGTGTAGCGATGTGTTCGGCGCCACTCACTCGTACCGATTTCCCTGTAGCCGACTGTGGTATGGACACCATCTGTACGTCCCTGACCAGGTCTAGGTTGAACACAAAACTATGCCGTATCACGAAACGCGCTTGTTCAGTGTCCTCGCTATCGCTTGCATCCAGGCGCTTGTAGAAGATGATCGGTACCCCCTTCCCTTTCGCCTCGGTAAGTTGGCCGCCGGCCTGCTGGATCTGCCTGAAGGTAGCCCAGTAGGGGCTCTTATAGTCCTCGGTATTGGCGACGATCGCGGTAATGAACTGATTGATCCCTTGGTAGGCCTTGCCACTGAATGCATTGGACTGTGCCCTGATCAGGCATGGGTTGTGCCAGATGAGATCTCCCGCACTCATATGGGCTTTCAGGGTTTCAATGACTTTTTGTAGACTCTTGTGCATGCTGTTGTCCTCGCGGTAGCTCATGTGATCGCCCTCTGGGGGCGAAGGCCCGGGACAGCTCGCCCGGCGAGCGACCCGCTGGCTTGGCCGTGTCCGGGCAGGGGGAGCCACCCGGCCTGCAAGGCGAGAGCAACGCGCACAACTGAAGGCCGGGGGATGCCTGGACCAAGGCCAAACAGCGGCTAGGATGAGCCTCTCCCCAGAGGGAGATATCTGGAATTCAGGTCAGGACGCAAGGCAATGACCGTAGAGCAACAACAGGGTAGTTATCGCCAGGAAGGCTTGCTTGGCTAGGCGCACACTTACCTGGCAGGAGCAGACCTATCGCCTGGTTAGGAGTACCTGGCATTTCTGGGGCCAGGCCCGGCTTATCCAGCTACCCGGCGATGACAGTGACATTCGGATGACACCGGACGAGGCCCAGTTTGTTCAGTTCGCAATGGCCGCCGGCTTTGAGCCCGAGGCGGGTAAAGACGACAGCGAGATGTCTGCCGCCTGCCAAGTCTATCTTGCAGAAAGCGGCCACCAGGTCTGGACTGTCAGTGAAGCCTTGCAACTGGTTCGTGACGATGTCGATAAAGCACTTACGGCGCGCCTCATGGACCAACTGATCCACTGGTTTTTCCTGGAGCCGTTTTAGCACAAGCGATTAACCCTTTTCGCTACCGGCTATTACCACTCGCTTGTCGATAGCACCCAAGCCGAACTCTAGTTTTTCCAGGGTAACGCCCGATAGAAGTGTCTTGCGATGTCAAACGCCTCTTCGAACGGTGGCAATGCGCCTTCTACTTCCGACGTCAGGGTATAGTAGTCGCGTTCAGCTCGAGCACGCAGTTCCTCATCGTCCATGGCGTCTTGTGTGGGGTCCAGGCCACGCGCCCGGGATTTGACGATCAGGCTGTCCAGTATTGCGCCCTGCTCTACCTCGTCCAGCGGCTCGCACTGTTCGAGCAGCAGGTGTAAATCGAAAATGTCCTGTCGCCGTGTTCGATTGCGGGAGGCCTGCTGCAACAGGGCCCGGAATTTTTCCGCAACAAGATCGGTAAACGAGTACACCTGCAGCTCGCCATCGTCGCCCATGCTCACATTGTCTACATTGGGGAGCGCTTCATTCAGGCTGTAATCGATGGCGATCGTTGTCGGCGACCGGCCTGCCAGTAATCGCTGATGTTTGGCAGTACCCTTGTAGGCATGCCCTATTCTCAACTTCAACGAAGGATAGGAGGCATCTGTCAGGTGTCTCGGTTGTACTTCCCAGCTTTGTACCCGGCAATCCAGGTCGTATTCTAGTTTCTCTACTTCATAGGCGAGGCTTGCATCAATGACGTTGACGACCTGTTCCGGCTCCAGACCGGCGCCTATCGTCAACGGTGTTGAGAAGTCGATATCGCGGGTAAACCTGTGGCTTTGATACCTGACGGCCAGAAGTATGCCGCCTTTGAGCACCATGTTGGCCTGCAGTTGTTCCTCGCCGGCGATCGCCGCCAGCACCGTATGCACCGCCTGGCGGAATTCGAGGCTCGATTCATCGCCCGCCTGCGCCACCCAGTCCCCAAGGCGGCACTCTTCGAGAGGTTTCATCGACCCTTACTCGAATGTGTTGATGGATAAACACCACTTGTCTGACCACTGTGGAATATATTCTGCCGTGGCATCAAGCTTTCTGGAGCCCCCTCGTTGTGCGTACTGTGCCCAACTGTCGATGACCTCGTTGGACAATGCAAGGCGTTCCTCGAGGATATACCCCGCCCTCACCTTATCAATAGGCTGGCCATGCTGGGTGATTTCATCGGTGATCAGCCTGAGGTATTTCTCCGCGTTGCCCTCGTAGACCTCCAGCACATGTCTGATGCCCCCGCACAGGTCCGGATTTCTGAGCATGTCGAGGAACGTCCGACCGATAGTCGATACCCGCAGATGCCTGTCCCGCACATTCTTGTAGGCGCCCATGTGCTTTGAATGGTAGCGGTGCACTTCGGTTTTACCGATTCGCTTGAAGGCCGTGCGAACCAGACGCGGCATACCGTTATCCAGGTAGGTTTGCTGGTCCTCCCCCAGGTCCGCTGCCATCAGGTCATTGGCGAACTGTTTCCACTCTTGGGGGCTGGGGGAAGAAAGATACAGGGTCGTCGGTATGCGATTGGTCAGGCCGTGGTATGCCATGGCACTTAAGTGCGACAGGTAACAGAACGGGTCTATGACACAGGCGACCTCATCTGCCTCCCAGTCTTTGCGGCCCAGCAGGGAATACACGGAGCTCGGTAACTGACGGGGGGAACTCAGAACCCCCTCTTCCTCTAGCTGACGCAGGGACTTGGTGAAGTCCTGCTGTTCGGCAACTTCTTTCTTGAGCCCAAGGGCTTCACCGGCATACCGCTTCTCTTTATAGAGATTGAAAATGACCAACCCTAACTGGTACCGGGTGATGACCGGGGTATTTAGTTCGCCCAATGACAATGTGATGGCTTTGATTAACTTCAAGTGACCTTCCCCGGTATATGTCCTTAGGACATATACCGGGGAAGGTTAATTAAGTCAACTCTTTTTTGTCTTGTATTCAGGTACCATCGGCGCTGCATGTTGAACGTTTCTAAAGTGCATACTATAATAAGCGTCCGTAGGACGCTTATTATAGTATGCAGTATCCTTTTATATCTGCGCTCTTTTAACTACAGGCCCCACAGGTCTCGGCACATTCCAGGCCCCCGGGCATGTAACCACGCGTGCTCACCGTCGCTTTAGGGACTGATGCCCTCCCGAGCAACCAGCCGCCGCGCAAGACGGTAGCGACGCCACCGGCACCATGCTCACGCCAGCCCCCTGGCGGTAACAAACCTGAACTATTTTTCAGTCCCATAAAGGACTAGGCTGGAACGACTTGGTCGCCACGTTGCGTGGCATTAAGTCGCGGGGACACCCCGCATCTCACGCCGGGACACCCGGCACGATGGCCTGTAAAGGCCGTCGAATGTTCACACCCGTCGGGTAGCCTACCCGACGGGGATGCTATTCGACGTTTCACCGGCAGGAGAAACCTATGAATAGCATTACGAACGTGGTCACAGTGGCCTATGGCCTGGATGACGAGCCCGAGTCGCAGTTTCGGTGCCCGGTGGTGGTCGAGCCCAGGTTACTGAAGGTGCTGCAGGGGACCACCCTGCGTGTGGAGCAACTGGTCAGCGAAGCGGCCAGTGCGATCGAACTGGTAGGTCGTTTCGAAGGCGCGTCACGGTATGTGGATTTTGCGCCCCGGATTGACCTGCCGGCGGGCGAGATTCCCATCGCCCTACGGGTCCAGCTCATCCGGGGTCGCCTGGGCAAGGTCGCCCGCATCGACTTTTCCGACACGGCACGCTGGGGACATCGGCGGCGATCGATAGGGGCTTGAACGTCGTTGGAGACCCTTCACACAGGCACATCACCACTGGTCAGGAACCCTTCGGGGTTCCTTTTTTTCAGGGCCATCCACGACGGGACAGGTAAGGTATCTTACCTTGAAGCGCCCTCCCCCACGTGTAGTCTAGAAGCTGCTTGGTGGCTACTGACAGTAGCATTGAGTGGCAGGGATACCCTGCATCTTTCCCCATTCGGGTTTCGGCCCGATGGGGGCGAAGCCTGCATGGATTTAATTGACGTTAAGGAGATTGACCATGTCGAAGTATCTGAACGTGTTTGTACAGGAGCAGTTCGAGTCCAATGGCGAGCAGAAGAGCAACTACACGAAAGTGGGCGTTGCCTTTCCGCACGACAAGGGCGACGGGTTCAACCTGAAAATCACACCCGGGATCTCGGTCTCGGGTGACCTGGTGGTATTCCCGCCCAAGGACAACGAGAGCAGCTAGGCTTCGCACGAAACTCCCGGACTAAACACCCGGGAGTTTCCATTGACAGTTTTCGCCGCAAGGCATCACCCCGATGGGATATCCCCATCGGGCGTATCTCATCTCTTTTTTAGAGCGAGATATGACCATGGATGCATTTAACTTTGATTCAAAGGACGAGGTGATTGCAGCAGCAATCCGGTTTGTGGAAGAACGAGCCATCTACACATCAGCCACGTTGCAAAGCGCCCGCGAGACCAAGGACCTCCTACGGCTTCGCATTGGCGACCGGGAACGTGAGATCTTCTGTGTGCTGTACCTCAATTCACAGCACAGGCTGATCGACGTGGATGAGCTGTTCATGGGGACCATCGACGGCGCCGCCGTCTACCCCCGGGAGATCGCCAAGGCGGCGCTCGCGCGTAACGCCGCGGCCGTGATCCTGGGCCACAACCACCCGTCGGGCACAACAGAGCCCAGTGCGGCGGACAGGCGAATCACGGAGCGGATCGTCAGCTCCCTGGGCTTGTTGGACATTCGTGTCCTGGACCACGTGATCGTCTCTACAGATGCGACCTTCAGTTTTGCCGAGGAGGGACTGATGTAGGCTGTTTGTTCAGCGTGACTGACCTGCGCTCAAGGGACCCTGCCGGGTTCCTTTTTTTTGCGCGCGAACCCAGCGCAAAAAAGCCGCCGGGCGGGCGGCAAGCGAGATAGCGGCCGGAGAGACTTCGTGTGCCGTATTGCCGCGACACGTCGTTGCGTCCTGACTCGCAGGCACAGGGGACCATGGCCCCCTGTGCGGGTTCACATCAGAACTGCTCGGGCAGCCAGGTGGCCCGGGGATCGTCCTTGGCAGCGGGCTGCTCGCCAAAGCGTTCGTCCAGGCTGTCCACGATGGCGGACTTTTTGGCGTCCTCATGCCAGTCGCGCCACGGCTGTCCCAGCACCGGGCCGAACTGTTCGAGCAGCTGCGGCTTGGTCAACCTGCCGAAGTAGTTATCCGCGTCGGGGCGCCAGTAGCCCGGGAAATCCACACTCAGCAACTCGACCAGGGTGTCCTGTTCCGGCTGGCCCCGTACCCCGATGCGCAGTATCTGCGCCACCGCGAACGCCACCAGCTTGTCCCTGGCCTTTTTCGGCAGGGCGATAAAGGCCGTAAAGCGCGCCGCCGCGTCCTCAAGGCACAGCCAGTCCAGGGACAAGCCACTGCGATCGGCCAGGGCGTCAAACGCCCTGCCCGCCCCGGTATCGCCCCGGCTGGATTCGGAGGCCACCACCGTGAAATTGGCGTCCAGCAGTGTCTTGCCCTCCCAGACGGAGTCGGAAAGCACTTGCACACACAGGGAGTAGTGCAGGACATCCAGCGCCACGGCCGGTTTGCCCAGCAAGGTGGCCTTGGTGGCCTGCTGCCGGTACTGGCCCAGGTCGTTGACCAGCGCCTGGCTCAGCCCCGCCCTGCCCTTCTCCGGCGCGTCACCGCCCGCGCCGGCATTGCCCGTGTCCTCGTTGCCGGTCTGTCTGGGCAGGTCTGCCTTGCGCGCCCAGCCTTTGAGCACATCCAGCTTGCCGTCGTTGTCGAAGGTCACGATGCAGCCTGAGTACCCCATCTGCTCTGGCGTGAACTGCAGGTAGTCATCGCGCCGCTCTTCCAGAGCCCCCGCTTTCGCGTGTGCCGCCTCGATGGCGGCGTAGAAGCTGTCCTCGTCCTCGAAACCCTCGGCCAGTTCATCGTCGTAGTACAGGTCCCCCCACGCGGCGATCTGCTGATCGAGCGCCTCGATTTCCTGCGCGAGTTCCACCGGCACGCCCACATGCTCGGCGTGCAGCTGACGCAGGCCCTCGGTGGCCTGGTGGCGGTCCATGGCCGGCTCGACCCACAACCACCCGCTTTCAGCCTTGGCCAGCTTCTTCGCGGCCCGCGCGAGCTTGGTCTGGGCCAGCTCACACACCAGCGCCGAATCGCACAGGTAGAAGGTGTCCTCGAACAAATCCCCCGCCCCCGCGCCACCGGCCTTGAGGTAGGCAGCCTTGCCGACAAAGGCCCCGATACCGCGCCGGGCGTCCACCGCCTCCCCCAGCAGCCAGCTTTTCACGGCATGGGGCCACAGGCGCCCGGACAGTTCCCGGTAACAGGCCAGCTGCCGTTCGTGATCGTCCGACACCGTGAACGCCATCAGGCACTCCAGCGTAAGTCCGCCCTCGCGGTAGGCATCGAGCAGCGCCGGCGCGACCCGCCCCAGGGACAGGCGCTTTTCCACCACACGCCGGGTCACCCCGAACCGGGCCGCGATGTCCTCCACCGGCACCCCCTGCCCCACCAAATCGGCAAAGGCCTCGAACTGGTCCGCCGGGTGCATGGCTTCCTGCCCGACATTCTCGGCCAGGGAGATTTCGGTGATATCCGCGTCCTTGTCTTTAACCTGGCACGCCACCGCATAATCTGCCGGGAGGGTGTTGTTCTTGGCCAGCTCCTTCAAGGCACGCAGTCGCCGCCCTCCCGCTACCACGCCGAAGGTATTCCTGCCCTCGGGCACCACCACCAGGTTCTGTAACACGCCCTGGCTCACGATACTCGCCATCAGCCGCTTGTGCGCCTCACGGTCCGGGGCGGTCTTGCGCACATTGCGCTTGGACACTGTCAGTTGTGACAGCGGAATCATTTGCGTCGTCATAATCGTATCTCGCTTGAATCAATGGATTGTTTTTCAACCCCCGTCCCTCTGGGGGTGAATACCCCCAAAACGAGCGAGTACGCGAGCGAGCCAGCCGGCGGCCTGGGTGTGTCCAGGCAGGGGGAACCGCCCGGCCTGCAGGGAGGGAACGCAGTGAGAGAGTGAAGGTCGGGGGATGCCTGGACTAAGACCAGACGGCGGCTAGGCTGTCCCCTTCCCCAGAGGGATCGGTACCACAGCGGCCTTGGCAAAACCGCGCGACAACGCGGACGCTCATTGCGCCTGTCACTGCACGACCATAGATAGAACGATTAACGGAAGACAAAAGCGATCGATGGTGACAACACCATTGGCCTTGCAGGACTATTTGGACGGGGCCTGCTTGCGTGTGACGAACCGGCCATTTTTCTTGTCCCTGATGACAAGACCTCCACGCCGGGCCCTCAGCCCCCGCTGACTGGCGATGAGTTTAGCCTGGTCGCCCGTCTCCCTCGCGTGCAATCTCAGCGATTCTTGCTCGGATGGTGTCAACATCCGGGGAGTTGAGGAGGTATCGCGCTTCACTTTCAGTAAGAAGCGCGAAACCGTATCCGAATACCTCACTCCACCAGTCTTCGAGGGCTGCATGTTGGGCTCTCAGGTCCTGCAAGGTTTGTGATTCGCCGGCCAGTGTAGCAGATCGTTTCTTGCCGGTCAGCGTGACCAGACCTACGACATGACCGCCCTGTGCCTGAATATGACCGCGAATATTCGCCAAAGTGCCACCCTGTCCCACAAAATCATCCACGATCAGGTAGTCGCCGGGCTCGACATTGCCGGCAAACAGGGGTGGCGTGGCCAGGCGGTGATAGCCACTGGAGCCGGTATGGCTGACCCGGTTGGCCTGCAGGATGCTGTATTCCACCGACAGGTCGAACGCTCCACCGATGTACTGGGCCAGCGCCGAGGGAATGACGTTGATCGAATTGGACTCCACGGCATGTACCGGCACGATCGTGGGTGACAACCGACGGACCAGCATCGAGACCCTGCGCAGCGCCCCCCGCCGCCCCATCAACTCATCGATCAGCGACATGGCCGCCTCGATATCACCGGTTTTGGCTGCAGCGTAATCGGGGTGCTGTTTGGTCAGTGTCTCGCTGGCCAGGATAGCCACAGGCGGTGTGTCGCCCCAGGCAGTGCGGCTAGGCTGTCGATCGGCGGCGAGTAATTGCATGACGGCCGCCAGTGTAGCGAACCCTCCAAAACACGCCAATGAACGACCGCATATCTCAGCACACCGCCATCCTCGCACCCGGGATACGCAGGGCCAGGTCCCGCAGGGATGCAGCGACAGCGGAACCCGGAGCAGCCCGACCAGGTGCCCTCCCCCACCTCTGATAACCAGCGACAGTAGCATTGCTCCGAAACTACACCCTTGATAACATAAACCGTTCTTCGAAGAACGGTTTTGTTTATATGAAAGGCCAACCCAGCCGATCCAGCAACGACGAACGCCGCGCCCGGTTGACCAGGATGCTGGCCCCCGCCATGAAAAACGTCGAACGTGGCGAGATTAGGCGGGCTCCTTACGCGATCTGCCCCGAAATCCCCGAGGCACAGCACAATGCGATGGTCGACCATGCCCTGGAACTGGGTGGCCCTCCAGGACCAGTGATCGCCCGCAAAATAGACACCCCGGAAGGCCATACGGTGGAGGTCCTACTCGGCTGGGAACGCTTGGAGGCCTTTACCCACCCGGATGCCTTCCCCCGTGCCACCTCGATCCCCCTGGGCATCATCGACTGCAACCTCTCTGAGGCGGCCTTCTACGCCATCGAGTACGCGGCGCAGGACCAGAAAGCCGCCGGGCTAATCACCTCACCCCTGCTCTACGCCGCCGCCGCGCAGACGGCCATCGAGCTATTCTCCCGACCCGACCAAATCTGGAAGATACAGACCCTGGCCAACGCCCTGTGTATCGCGCGCCCCACCCTGTCCAACCGCCTGCGCCTGCTCAGAGGTCTGGCGCCCAGGACCCGGGAGTTGCTGCAGCAAGGGCTGATCAAACCGGAATTCGCCAAGATACTGCTGGCCGAACCCTCTCCCGAACGGCAGGAACACCTGGCCACCCGGGCTGCCCGCGGCATGATGTCGACCCGCTCCCTGTACCGCCTGGTCCACCCGGACTATGAGCCACCAAGGAAAATCGCCGCCCCGCGCGGCCAGAAGAAACACCGCCTGGGGGATATCGGCGGCATGGAACGCGCCCTGTCAGAGAGCTACGGTACCCCCACCACCATCGCCATGGACGCGGGACAACAAAAAGGCTACGTGGAGATGCCCTTCCACAGCCTCTCGGGCCTGAAAGGCCTGTTGGACAAACTCGACCAACAGATCAGTACCGACCCCTTGGCCCGAGGCACGCTGACCCTCAAAGTGGACAACAAGCAGGAGGCCAACGCCCTGCTGCTGGAACTGGGCGCGAACACCGATCCCGACCTGGATACCCCAGACAGCACCCCATAAACCCTGTGCACAACACCCGTAACGAACAATCAGAAAAACGTAATCAACATCAGCCCATTCGTAATCAAAGACTGGAAATTCGTAATTAAACATTCCTAAATCAAAAATATTCTTTTATAAACAATGGGTTATAGGCGCACATATGTAATATTTATATTCAATACTTATACCTTAATCCAGATAATATTATTTGGATGGCTGTGCAATTCGTAATTAAAGTATTCGGCGATTCAATCACCTGCCTCCCCCAGGTCACACAAATTCGGTGAACAGGGCAAAGGGAATCCAGACCACCCTCCTCTTCATCACCACAGGCCGCATACACGCCCTTCGATCCCAATACGCCAAGAAACTCAAACACCACACCGGCGCCCACAGGGCCAACCAGGCACTGTGGAAGAGCGACGGACAACCCCGTAGCCCCGCCCTCCCCCGGCAAGACTTACTTCAGGAAATTGAATAAATGAACAGAAGATCGCGATTCGCTACGAATGCACGGCAGCAAATCAGTTGTCGGTTTTCACCAGTGAGGCAACCGAACCGGCACTGTCCAGCATCACCGAACTCTGGCTGCCCAGCCCGACATAGGGATCGGCGATATCTCGGGTAATATGGATATGGGTATCGGTAATCCGAAGAATGTAACCGAACACGTTGATCGAGGCATTGATCACCTGGTGCTTGCCCTGCACCGCCCTCGGCCGCCCGATCACCAGCATGTTGAACTGCACCCGGGTGATCACCTCGTTGGCCAACAGTGAATCCACGTAATCGACAAAATTCAGCACCACATCGTTGAACCGCTTGATGTGCTCCTTGAACGGGATGCCCGGTGAGATCTCTTTCCAGGCCCGCCGGTGATCCAGGGTTTTGGAACTAAGATTCTGGCCCAGCCGCCGCTTGGCCCACAGGTGGACCCGCAGGAAATACGCTTCGTTGTAGCGCAGCGCATTGGGCGATAACTTGAAGAAATCCCGACCGTACTTGATCAGGCTGTCGTTGATCGTCGGCGGTAAGGTAAAAGTAATGAACGCGGTCTTGTTGACCTTGGCCGTTTTCTGGTAGATCCCGAAATTACCCAACGCCTGGAAGGATTGCTCGGCACGCTCGAAGTCATAACGTTCCATCACCTGCTTCGGCAGGGCCGACAGTTCCACACTGGTCGAGGCCAGCCGTTCGAAGGACGCCAGGGCCGTCTTGGTGTTGCCGCCGGAGGTCGATAGCCCCATCACATTGAGCACGTCACTGACCTTGATAGTCCAGGCGCCGCCGTCGATCACCGACAGCGGCACGCCCTCGGTCTGTACCAGCTCCACCAGGTAGGTGATCAGGCCAATATAGAAACGCAGGTCGTCCGCCTTGCACACGGGGCGCTCGGCCAGTGGCCGCAACGTCACCGGCACATCCTGGCCGTACCAATCCACGATCACCTTGTGGGGGTCGTAGATCAGCTTGCGCGACACGGGCAGGGCGGAGAACAACACCGTGCAGAACAGGTTGTCGACAAAGAAGGGCGTCTCATCGCGCAGGATGGACGAGAACAACTCATGGGAAAAGGAGTGGATCTCGTGGCTTTCGGGCAGGACAGGAATCGGCGCGGGGGAGGGCAGTGCACTGCCGAGGTTGGCCAGGCGGCCCACTTCTGGCACGATCAGCCGGAACAGGGAGACAGGGCGCCGACAGCCCTCGAAGGATACCAGGTGGTGTTCCGCCACCCCGGCGGAGACCAGGACCTTCAATCGGTTGCGTATGGCGGCGGGCTTGAAGCCGATGTAGTCGGCAATCTCCTGGATGCTCGAGCGCCCGCCCTGCTGGTCCCCGCTGAGGGCCATGAATGACAGGATGCGACGATGGGTGTCATCCAGCCCCGGCATCAGCGCAATGATCTGTTGCACCATGTCCGCGCTGATGCGGTGATGGTTGTCGTAGAAGGGTGGGGTGCCCGTCGTCATGCTGTCCGTCCTGCTGTTGTTGCGGATACAGTGGCCAAATAAACACTTAACCTATTGATATATATACAAAATATATAAAAATAATATTCTGGTTTTATTCACTTTTCTGAACACCAGCCGCCACGCCTGGCAGCGAACGGACTCATGTGAATCATTTAAATTGACTTTTTAAGTGAATCAATTATATCCTTGGCGGAAAATAAACGCTAACCCTCACGAGGCAGGGGACCTGGAAAGGGATATGGGGATATGAAAGTCGTTGTCGTCGCCAATGCCAAGGGGGGAGTGGGCAAGACCACGTTGGCTATCAACCTGGCAATCCGCGCCGCCTGTGGCGAGATCCCCGAAGTTGACCCTGACAAGAACATCCTGATCTGTGACATGGATGCGCAGCAAAATACCTCGCAGACCCTGCTGCAGATGGAGAAGGCCGGCACCAACGATTACCTGCTGCCCCCCCTGCACCCGGACTACAACCCGGAGGAGGATTTCGACTGGGACGGCCGCTGCTCCTCCACGGATATCTATTACGACAAGGATGTGGTGCCTTATCCCACGGTGTTCTCCCGCCTCGACGTCCTGCCGGCCAACGGCGATCACCTGGAACTGTTCCAGAACCTGACCAAGAACGTCAACGATGCCAGCCTGCTAGACCAGATATGCGACCACTTCCGCAAGTTCGTCGAGGACGCCGACGTGGCCGAGGAATACGACATGATCGTGTTCGACACCCCGCCGGGCAAAAACTTCATCACCATCCCGGTCTTTCGCGCCGCCACGGACATCCTCATGCCGTTCAAGCCCGAGGGCTTTTCGGTGGAGGGCCTGGCGAAAATGAAGGCGTCCATCGAGAAGGAGAACGAGTACCGCGACACCCCGGTGAAAATCTCCGGCATGGTGCCCAATCTGGTCAAGCACAACAACAAGCACCGCGACACCCTGGCGGGCCTGCACAACAACACCGAGGTGGCGGCCCTGCTGTGGGACACCACCTTGCACGACCGGGTGGCCTTCGTGCTGGACAACATGCCCCTGAGCGAAACCAACTTCCGCTACCAGGACCCGAAGGCGGAAGAGGAGATGTGCGCGCTGGTCGACCAGTTTCGGCGCGAGGTCTACGGCGCCGACATCGCGCACCGGCCGCCGCCCGCCGCCGAGGCAGACGATGAGGATGACGCGGACGACGCGACGGTCGCCGCCACACCAGCAGTCCACGAGACGACGGGGTAAGCCATGGCACTGAAAAAACGCCGCAGGGAAGAACCGGTCCAGGCCAGCGGGGAACCCGAGGGGCGGGCCACCTTGGACAGCCGCCGCTCCGCCGAGGACATTCAGACCCAGCTCAATGACCGCATGGCCACGCAGGCCAGCAAGAGCGGCGAGAAGGTCCGGCTGGAGAAGATCGCCTTGGCCAAGATCACGCCGGACCCCGATAACCAGCGCACCTGGTTTATCAATCAGGGCACCATCACCATCCTGTCCCAGGCGTTTCGGGAAGTGTGGGAGGAGGGCGCCAAGCATGCCGAGATGCCCGAGGCGATACTCGATAAGAGCCTGGACCAGATCACCCGCTACGCGCAGACGCAGGCACTGGAATTGCCGCCGATGGCGGACGTGACCGAGACCGTGCAGGGCATCTGGGACTTCGCCGTTCACCTGAAAACCGAACCCCTGCTACAGCCCTTCGCCGTCACCCTCGGTCCCGGCGGCAAGTACCGCGTGGCCTACGGTAACCGCCGCTTCATCGCCTCCTACATCGCCCACGGTGACACCCACGAGGTGGAGTGCCTGAACTACCAGGCCGAACCGAAATACCCCGCCGCCAAGCGTTTCGTGGAGAACAACCAGCGCGCGGACCTGCCCCTGCAGGCCAAGGTCGAGGACTTCAAGAAGGCCGTCGCCGAGATTCGCCGGCACACCCCGCACCGGGTCAGTAATGTCGAGGTGGCCAACCGCCTGGGCGTGGGGCGCAACCTGGTCCAGAAGCTGGAAAAAATCGCCGGCTCCAGCGACGTCAATCTCCTCATGGCCACCGGCCAGATACGCAGCGTGGAGTTCGCCTACAAGCTGTCCGTGCTGGAAAACAATGACAAGCGCCTTTTCAAGGCCGCCTGCAAACAGATTGCGGAGAAGGGCGAACCGACGGGGGATTTCAACGCCTTCAAAAGCGCTCTGGCTGACGCCCTGCCAAAAAAACCCGCGCGCAAGAGCGCGGGTCGCCCGGCGAAGATCAAGTTCCCCGCGGTGGCCGAGCCCCGGGTGCTGCAACAGTTGTTCGCGCCCGAGGTCCTGGCCCAGCCCCAGTGGCAGCAGCTCGACTGGGGCGATACCAGCAAACCGAACATCGAGCGCATCGAGAAACTCATCAAGTCGACCCTGGATGCCCTGGTCAAGGACCTGAGCGCGGGTGCGTAAGTTCCGGAAAGCCCACGAACTCCCGCACGCGTGGGCGACTCTGGTCCTGCAGTTGCGCAAGTTCCGCACCACCGCGAGCAACCCGGAAAAATCTGCTTACGGGCAACAGGTCCTCGATGGCCTGGAAGAACTCATCGAGGAATATGGCGAGGAGTTGCGCGACGCCATCGCCCTGGTCAGCCAGGCCGACGGGGCGATCAACGCCAGCCGCTCACAACAGATCAGCCAGTACCATCGCAACCGGATCGGCAAGCTGGAAAAAACCCTCGAACAAATCGACGATGCCCTGGAGAGAGCGCCCGGGAATCAGGACGCGCTGGCCCTGGCCGAACTCAACAGCCGCCGCCAGGACGTGGCCTACCAGCTCAAGGACCATGGCGAGAAAATCAACACGCGCGCCCACGGCCTGCACCTGACCCGGATGCGGCGCAAACACCGCTAATCCGCCGTGAGCACCGGCACGCACGTGCAGGCACGCAACGCCGCCCTGACCACCCTGTGGCGGGCGCTGGCCACCCACGACCGGCACGCCTTTCAACAGGACATCGTCCCGATCTACACCGCGCTGCTGGCGCAGCTGCAAACCGCGCTTTCCCCGGCGGACGCGGAACAGCAACTGCTGGCGCTGCTCGCGCGCAGCGCCCGGGCCTGTGATTACCGCTGGACCCTGCGCCTGCCCCTGCTACGCCCCGGCACGGATTACCGTCGCTACGAGGGCATCTACACCTATGCCCTGGTCACGGCCATGGCGGTGGACTGCCTGCAGCGAGTCGCGCACCCGCACGCCGCCCCGGACGCGCTGGCTGCACAGCTCTTGCCACCCGCGGGCCTCGCGGCCCTGCGCGGCGACCCTTTGGTGTGGACAGACTGGCTCGGCTATTTCGAACAGGCAGCGATCGGCGGTCTTTATGCCGTGTCGATCGGTGAGCGGCCAGACACACGCGCGCGCGGCCTCTCACTGACCGGCGACAACACGAGCACCCGCTCGCAAACCCATACACAAACCCATACGCAAACCCCAGGGAAAACGCCGGGGGCCCCGAAGGCCACCCCGGCGCCAGACTCCGGCCGGTCGATCCTCGCGGCCATCCGCGAGGGCCTCGCGGCAGGCGCGCTGTCCTTCAACCAGCCCGGCGACCCGGTGCAGGTGGACCGTGAGGGCCGTACGTTCCTCGAGTACCCGGCGATACTCCACTGGAGCATCGCGCGGCTGGACCTGGACGCGGATTTCAGGACCGTGAAAAACCGCTTCGAGCGTGTGCGTCTCTACCGGCGTGACAAAAGAGGCCGGCAACTGTTTCGCGGCCGGTTGCGGGCTCGTGATCCGCGCGTGCGCGGTTACGTTTTCGAGGACGCCGCAGTGCTCTGGCACACGCCACCCGCACCGGGGCGATTCGTGATTGAGCACCTCACCGCGCTGACGTGATCCCTTGCCCTCGCAAACGCGGCGTAAAGCGCCACACCGGAGGACACCGAACCTCACGCTGGCGTCACTACCGGGCGCGCAACGCGCCCTTAAAAGGGTAGTGACGCCAGCCACCTGGCGTGCCAAACGCCCCGCGTGCGGGGCGTGGCGGGCGTTAGCGCGCCCGCATGCCAGGTGACCGTCAGGTTACGGCTAATCAAGGTTCAGAAACTTGTACGTTGACCCCCGGAAAGGCACCTTTCTACAATAGGTAGGGACAGTCGCCACATAGCGTGGCATGTCGCAGCAGGGACACCCTGCATCGTTCGAGCGCACAGCGCCCGACACCGTCGGCGTCGCCGACGCAGACCCCGCGGGTTGAAGCGTTCACCCCACGGGTGTGCGCTTCTGTCATCAATGCATGAGTAACTGACGGAAGAGGAGGACACGACGTCACACTGCAGTATCGGCGCAGCACCGAACAAGGCTGCACACACCGCTGTCCTGGGCCTGGCCCGGACCGCAATGAGGTATCCGCTTCCCCACAGGGAACGCACCTCTGCCTGAAGACCAGGCAACAAGAAAACGCTTTCAGCTCGTATCCTGCACTGCAGGACCACCGTGTGCCACGGCCCCGGTGAGAGCATGAAAACTTACCGAACGGACACGTACTGACAATAAATCCGGTCGGACAGCGGGCGAACAGGGAACCACGCGGGTGGTCATCGACTGACAGGCGACATACCGGGGCAGGACAGTGCGCGATCTCAACTACGGCTTGAAACAACTCGTCCATGCCAGCCGTGAGGGCTCCCACGCGACCCGCGCCGCGCGGCAGAACATCCTCCAGCAGTCAGCGAACACCCTGCACGAGCTAGGCTTTCGCAAGTTGCAACCGACGGGCCTGAAACCGAAACACGTCGAAGCCCTGATTGCCCACTGGCAGTCACAGGCGCTATCCCCCGGCACCATCAAGAACCGCCTCTCGCACATCCGCTGGTGGGCGGCCAAGGTGGGCAAGCCCGCGGTGGTGGCCAGAGACAACGATCACTACCAGGTGCAACGGCGCGTCTACGTCACCGGTGCGGACAAATCCCGCTCTCTGGATGCCGAGCGCCTGTCGCAGGTCACCGATCCCTACACCCGGTTGTCGTTGCGCTTGCAGCAGGCCTTTGGTCTGCGCCGCGAGGAAGCCATAAAATTCAGTCCCAGCTACGCCGACCGGGGTGACAAATTGACCCTGAAGGCCAGCTGGACCAAGGGGGGCAGGGCCCGGGACATCCCTATCCGGACGGCAGAACAGCGTGCGTTGCTCAAGGAGGTCCGCGCCATGGTGGGCCGTGGTGCCCTCATCCCGGCGAACAAGAACTACTACCAGCAGATGCGCACGTACGAGCGCAACACCGCCCGTGCGGGTCTGGATAAAAACCACGGCCTGCGCCATGCCTACGCCCATGCCCGCTACGCGGCGCTGACCGGCTGGCCGTGTCCTGCCGCCGGTGGCCCAGCACGGCGCTCACTGAGCCCGGCGCAGCGGGAACAGGACAGCGCCGCCCGCCAGATCATCTCCCGCGAACTCGGGCACGAGCGTATCGAAATCGTCAGTGTCTATTGCGGCTAGTCTCGGGAGTTTACTCATACTGGAGGATGAAATGAAAACTCTAGAGACACCGGCAAGCTACTCGTGCATACCGTAGAGTGAATCGGGTATGTAAGTCCGTAGTGAGAATTTTTCAGTAAAGATATTTTTTAGGTAGCGTATCTATCTATTTTCGGTGTTCTTACAAGCGGGATAGCCCAGTCACTCAGCACGGTACAAGGCGCCCTTTTGAAACACACCACCTGAATTTCGGCGCTGCTCATAAGAGCTGAGCATACCGCAAGCCTCTCCACCAGAAATGAGGCACTGCGCTTTTAGGATTCGATACTCGAGATTGTAGTGTGTATCCCCCATATCATGAAAAGCACAAGGCGCATCGAGCACACTGCACCCGAAATTATCGATTATTCTTTTCCCTTGTAGCGTAAACGCGAGAGAGCTGATATTTAGGCCAATATTGGCAGCCGACATCCACGTTTTAAATGCCCCGGTCTTACTCTGATACTTGGCGACGAGATTGGAGGCAAAATCGTCCGCGGTCTGTTCCAGGCGCTTGCTCTCAGTCTCGTCTCGGTTGGTGTTGTCGCCTAGTGTACTAATCGCTCGCCCGGGGTGACCGCTATGGATGTGACCGTACTCGTGGAGTAGGAAATAGCCGAGCGTATGTGGGAGGTTGTCCATGTCCGCGTAATTGGTCTCGCCAACGGTCGAATAATTCTCAACCCAGGAGTACAGCACGCGAGGTTGGACGATCACACATTGGCAGCCACGCGGTACGAACATCATATCCGCAACGGTCTGGGAGATCGTCTTATCGCCCACCCAAAGGAGGGCAATACCCTCTCTGTTGTGTTCCTCGTCATAGAGGTAGTACTCCGGTAAACCCTCTGCATGGAGGAGTATGTTGATGTTCTTGATCGCCTGGCGAGCGATCTCGATATGTAGGACTGTTGGTACAAGTTGGTATTGAGCATAGAGATCGGGCGATCTTGAACAGCCAGGGCTGAGCAAACATATCGCAATGATCAGTGTGATGGCGTAGTAATTCAACGGGATGCTTGCAGTACCATTTCATCAAGCAGCTGTTGCGCCTCGGATGCGGTAGCTGCTTCGAGAACGTTCTTGCGCGTTTCGTAAGCAAGCTCGATGATGGTATCCGCGCGGTCGTAGGCGTTCTGCTTCTGGGTCTGGAGCGGGGCAGATAAGGCGACACAGACGGCGCCAATTGCGGCCAGGATAGAGATCATTCGAACATAACGGTGGGGCAGCCCGGAGACATCAACCTCGGGGGGATCAGCTGCCAGATCTTTGACCTGTCCCTTAAGCCCGCCGATGAGCGTGATAATAGCCGAGGTGATCAGCGCGACCCAATAGCAGATTTTCTCCGCCAGCGAGAAGAGTCTCCCCTGCCGGTTCGCTGTGAATGCCAGCGCTCGCATGTGATCCATGGATGTGTCCAACTCCTCCTTGGCAATGGGTAGCTCTGCGAGAGCGGCGCTGTCGACCCCAAGAATCCTCGGGGCAGCCATAGAAAAGTCACCCGCCACGGCATATAGCACGACCCAAGCGAAGACATAAGCGAGAATGATGCCTCCGACGATTTTGAACTTATTCATCCTGTTCTCTGGTTGAAAACTTCAATACATAGGGTAGACGATTTGTAGTCTAAGGCGAGAGTGCGAGACCGACGTGCCCCAACCCAATTGGCGATATAGTTAAAGGGTGGCCCGAGATGTGGCGGCATGCCAAAGAGTTATAACAATGGGGAGGCGACGACCGATTACTCCTGAACCCCGAAAGGGCCCAATAAACTGGCTTCCCATTCCATACGATTTCACCGCAAGGTGGAAAAGTTAGGAATTTATGATCTACACTCCTTCAGAGCGTTTATACATGGAGGTATCGCAATGGCTAAGGCATTTAGTGTTCTTTCCTGGAACGTCGAGCATTTTGGCAGTACAAATAAAAATAGCTCGGTACCGAAGAAGCCGCTTGGTCCCATATTCGATTTTATCGCCGCTCAAAAGGCAGATGTCCTGGCCATCTATGAAGTGGTGGGCAAGATGGTGTTCGATGAGATCGTCGAGAAGCTTCCCAACTACACATTTCACATTACGGAAGGGCCTCAATCTCAGGAAATTCTTGTTGGAGTCCGTAACAACCTCCAAGCATTTTTCACCCAGAAAACGACCTTCAAGTCTGGTGCGGCCATGCTAAGACCAGGTGCATTGCTCACCATTACCAAAAATGGCACAAACTACTCGCTCTTGTTCCTGCACTTAAAGAGCCTCACTGTGCCCAAAGGCTTCGGTCTTCGGGACGATATGACCGAACGCGCGATGAAGTTCAAGAAAATCTTGGATAAGGAACACAAGAAGAAGGGGCTCCCCGGAAAATCCAATTTCATCTTCCTCGGAGATCTGAACACGATGGGTATGAATCTGACCTACAGCAAGAAGGATATCAGCGCCCAGGAGGAAATAGAACGGCTCGAAAAACGCTTGTCATCCAAGTCGGTGAAGATGCGGATGCTGACAAAAACAGATTCTACGTATTGGCCTGGCTCAAACTCTTCCTATCCCATTGGCAACCTGGATCATGTGGTTGCAGCCGATCACCTGCAGTTTCGAAGTTTCTCGGGGTCTGAAGTGTCTGTTCGCGGCTGGGTGGATGAAACGACGGATAGCAAGAGAGACGCATGGGTTACGAAGTATTCGGACCATGCTCTGCTGTTCTTTGAACTACAGCAGGTCTAGCAAGTCAATCCGACGGCAGTCGCTAGATAATAGTTAGAGCGGCAATTACACCTGTCGGATCTTATCGCCCTGGATGCCGAAGCAGTCGAGCATCTGTCTTTATGTGAAATAGCCGTGACCTGATCAGACAACTGCGCAGCTATCGAGCCGATAACTGTCAAATTGGCTAGTCGTATGGACCTTTTTCATCGCTTTTCTTACGCCAGTCATAGGGATTGATTGGATTTGGGTCGGCCCAAAGACCCCACTTCCGCGCCTTGGCCTCATCCTCCGCAGACTCGTAGCGCCCTTGGTATTCTGGTGACTGCTCGTCCTTATAATACCTGTACCACCAGGCCATCCCTGCTGTGACTTGCGCCAGATTAGCATCCAACGTCTTTCCACAATCCGGGCAATCAGAGGGCTCTACCCAAACCTTGCCGATAGTGCGCCCGTAGCGATCCATTTTGGTCGATTCAACTCGTACTTCTCTGCCTGCCACCAACCTAGCCAGTTGCTTCCTTGATTTCCTGCCGTATGGCTGGCCTTTCTCAGGCGCGTCAATGCCCCTCAGTCTGACTTTGTGCTCAGTCTTGGTGCTATCCAGAACCTTGATGGTATCACCATCAGTAATGGCTACGACACGACCTGATATGTCGGCCGAGGCGGCAAATGAAAGCAGAAGTGAGAGCGGCAGGGCTCCTAGTATGTGGTAAGCCATTGTGTTCGTTCCTGTGATAGCCCAGTGAGGACACGGATATATTAGTGTTGGAACTATTCCGTAGACAACTACGACCGAAGAGTCGGTACTGATCTCCGGGCCGAGATGGCGGCGAAAGGAACTCAAGTGACAATCGGTCAAGCCTGTGACCGGGCTGACCTGTGCGCAAACGGATACCGGGCCCCGGCCGCGTGTACGGCCGCTGCCGTCATCAGTACCCCAGCCTAATAAACGCCGGGCTGCGGATAGAGCGCGAGTCGGGAGTGGCGAGGAGTGGGTAGTGCTCCCTGACGCTGGTTATGCACTGAGTCATCGCCATGGACACGGTACCCGCAGTTCGGCTGTCTACGTGGCATGGACACGGCAACCTGTCCGGCGAGTGTGTACGCGGACACGTCCGGACTCGGGGTGAACACCCCAACGTTCGTTGAACACTCGCGGGCAGGCGAGATTCGAAGTTAGCTAAGTGCTTGAATTCAGTTTCCTTTACTAATTGACACATCCCGGAGAGCGGGATTGGCACAGTCCCTGCTTTAACTGTGGTGCACGGACAAATGCGCAGACACCCCCCGGTGTACAGCGTGGTAAATAGTAGAGGCTGAGAGTGACCATCGAAGAGGTACTGAAAATCTGGACCCCGGCGCGCCTGTCCGAAGTCTTGGGGACGTCGATTCAGAACGTGTGCGGCTGGATGCGCGAGGACCGTATCCCGATGGGCAGGCAGTACGAGCTGCAGGTCAAAAGCGGCGGCCGGTTGCAGGCGAGCAACTTCGACCCTGAACGGGACTATCTTGCCAACGGTCAACGGCGCGGCAGGCGTCAGCCTTGAACGCGTACACAGCACGCGTGGTGAACACCGCGAACATCCTGCTGGCCGCGTGGCTGGCCCTGGTGATTTCTGAGAACGCACGTGCCAGTGAGTCGATTCCGCTGGAGTACAACGAGACTCATACGCTTGATTCCCGACACAGAGCAGAACAGTGGGGCCTGACAATCACCCAGTACGGTCGCTACGAAATACTCATGGCCGGCCAGCGCGGCCTGTGGAGCCCGGGCCTTGATCCGATCACGGCACTGGGCGTGAGCACCGACTCTGATGCCGAGCGCCGTCAGCTCGCGGAGCTGTTCGTCAAAACCGAATTCGAACGCACGCGCAAGGAACTCGCCTTTCAGCTGGCGGTGGATGCCGCCTGGCAGCGCCTGTACCCCGACACGCCGCGGCTGGTGTCCTTCAATCCAAGCACCCCGGACAGCACCCAATCACAGCGCATAGCCATCATCCTGCGCGCGGGCAGCGCTGACGCGCACGATCTGGTGCAACGCTTGCTCACGCGACAACAGCATCAAAAACACCAACCGGGCACCCTCGATGTGCACGTGGTTGGCACCGCGGGCAACGATGCCACGCTGCGCGCCTGGGCCGATCAGTTGCCGGCGCTACAACAGGCCCTTGCGCAGGGCCGGGCCACCCTCAACCACGGCGACCAGTTCCGCGAGCAACTGGATCTCCCAGCTATTTACCGCAAGGACGGGGCAGGGCAGTGGGTGCGCAGCGAGTAATGCACATGCTAGCAGCAGCCCTGCTGGTGTTCGTGAGTGCGCGCGCAGTGGCCAGCCGGGATCCCTACGATGCGGTCGCGGCCTATGTCGGTGTACCGCAGGATGTGTTCTACGCCATGGCGCTGGCGGAATCCGGCCGCGTTGTCGAGCAACAGTTCGCGCCCTGGCCCTGGACCCTGAACATCGCCGGGGAGGGTCGTTTCTACCCGGACCGCGACAGTATGTTCGCCGCCCTGATGGAGGCCCTGCAGCAAGAGCAGCTGCGCATCGACATCGGGCCGCTGCAACTGAACTGGTACTGGCAGTACGAACGCATCGCCTCGCCCTGGCGCATCACCGACCCGGTGGTGAGCAGCAAGCTCGCCGCAGTGCTGGTCCAGGAACACTACGTGCAAACCGGCGACTGGTGGCAGGCGGTGGCGCGCTACCACCGCCCACGCACGACCACCGAACAGGATCAACAGATCGCCCAGGCCTACCGGGCGCGCGTGCAGACCCTGTATGTCAAACAACAGGCCAAGCACCAGAGCGCCACCCGGGACACTGTCCAGCCAGGGGAGGTTGCCGATGCACGCTAGGGGGTTTGCGCGCCTGCTCCTCACAGCAAGCCTCGCCAGTGCCGCGGCGCACGCGGCCTCGCCGGTGCAAACACCGATCGTCGTCTACCGCGGCCCGGATACGGTTCCCGCTGCACCCTATTGGCAGGCGCTGGATCTCGCGCCAGTCACATCCCCACACCCCGTGACCACCCGGTCCGGCGTGGCACCGCTGGAACACAGCCTGCCCTTGCAGCCTGAGACCCTGCAGCCCGGTGCGCCGCGCGTGCAGCACACCCCTATCCCGGTGCGGCCGTTCTTTGTGCTGGGCATGGACCGTCACAGCCTCGACTGGCTCGCGCAATCGCTGCCGACACTGTTGGCACTCAAGGCAACGGGCATGGTGGTCCAAGTGTCCAGCCGAGATGACTGGCACACACTGGAGAACAAGGCACGCGCGGCAGGCCTGTCACTGGCGCTCTATCCCGACACCGGACTGACCGAGGCCTACGGGATCACCACCTATCCCGTCCTGGTGCTACCCGGGCAGGTCGCGCACGACCCGGTGCAGGACAGCACGCCAATTAAAGAACGCACAGCAAAACGCGGGGAGTTCGGGTTTTGAGCGCGCCCATCGAAGCGTTGTTGCGGCCCCCGGTGGAGCAGTCGGCGATCGCTACCCACGCCGCCCTGGCGCTGCTGGGGATCGGCGCACCCCAGGTGCTGTTGTTGCCCGGCGGGGTCGGCTATGCCCTGGCCGGCGCCTGTGCCCTGCGCGCCCTGTGGCTGACCCGGCGCATGGCGCGCCTGCTGCGCTACCAGCGTCGCCTGCAGGTCCTGCCCAGTTACCGCATCCATCCCAGGCTGTTGCGCGCACCGGCCGGCGAGCTGTTTCTCGGCCGCGGTTTCCAGTGGCACGCGCGGCACACCCAGCGCTACGCCGATACCCAGCGCACCGAGTACAGCCACGTGACCCGACGCAACGGTCTGGCTCAACAGGCCCGCTCTGCGCTCGACGCCCTCAGCACGACCCCCCTGAAACCGTTGCTGGCACCCCTGAACAGTCAGTGGTTGCTGAATCCCCTGCCGCCACGGCCCTATGTGGAGGGCAGCCCCGAGCTGCATGGGGTCGGGCTGTACGAGAAAGAGCAGGACGTCACCCTGCAGCAGGCCGAACGGGTGGCGCACACCTTTGTGGTCGGCACGACGCGTGTGGGTAAAACCCGCCTGCTGGAAGTCATCGCCACCCAGGACATCCGCCGCGGCGAGGTGGTGATCGTGTTTGATCCCAAGGGCGACGGCGATCTCCTGGCGCGCCTGTACACCGAGGCGCAGCGCGCGGGCCGGGCAGAGGCGTTCCAGGTGTTCCATCTGGGCTTTCCCGAACAATCGGTGGCCTACAACCCGGTGGGGTCCTTTTCCCGGGTGACGGAGGTCGCCAGCCGGATCGCCGGCCAGTTGCCCAATGAAGGCAACGCCGCGGCCTTCCGTGAGTTCGCCTGGCGCTACGTCAATGTCCTGGCCAAGGTGCTCGACATCCTCGGTGAGCCGATCAATTACCAGGTCCTGCTCGAATGCAGCACCGACATCGACGCGCTGGTGGTGCGCTACCTCGCCTGCATCGCCGCGCAGAAAGCTGTCACAGACTGGAACGAACAGGTGGCGGCGCTGATCGATAGTGAGGCGAAGATGCCTGCCCAGTATAAAGGCCGGGATCGCAGCGCCTGGGCCAGCGTGGAGGTTTTCCGACGCAACGGCCTGAGTGATCCCACCGCGACCTCGCTGATCAAGACCTTCGAGCACGACAAGAGCCACTTCGACAAGCTGGTGGCAAGTCTCTACCCCCTGCTGGAGAAACTCACCTCGGGCCCGGTGGCAGGATTACTGTCCCCGGAGAGCAACCTGCCTGTACACGACGAACAAAGCATTCACCAAAACACTGAGCGCCTGTCCTGGAAGCGTGCCATTGAGCGCGGCGGCATTGTCTATGTGGGGCTGGACGCCCTCAGTGATCCCGATGTGGCCAGCGCCGTGGGCAATGCCATGTTCGCGGACCTGACCTCCGTGGCGGGCAGCCTGTACAAGGACGCCCAGCGCGGCGCGCCCCTGAAACGCGTCTGCGTGCACGCCGACGAATTTAACGAACTCGTGGGACGCGAGTTCATTCCCCTGGCGAACAAGGCTGGCGGCGCGGGCTTTCAGCTCACGGTGTACACCCAGACCCTCTCGGACATCATCGCGCGCTTTGACAACCCGGCCCGGGCGGGGCAGGTGGTGGGCAACCTGGGCACCATCATCATGCTGCGGGTGAAGGACAAGGCGACTGCGGAGCTGCTGACCCACCGGCTCAAGGACGTCGAGATCAACCAGTTAATGATCGACAGCGGCAGTACCGACAACGCCGACCCGGACAGCGCTGTGCATTTTACTTCCACCACCCGCCAGCGGATCTCCAGCCAGCGCGTGCCGATGATCCACGCCGGGGACCTGGATGCGCTGCCCAAGGGCCACGCCTTCGCCCTGATCGCCGGGCGCCTGTACAAGCTGCGCCTGCCGCTGTTCAGCGACGACGCCGAACTGCCCAGCGGCCTGCAGGCCATGGTAGAGGCCATGCGCCGGGACTACGCCCACGGCAACGTCGAGGGCTGGGCGGACACCACGCCCCTGGGCTGGAAACCATGAGGTGGTGCCCATGACCCGCGACACCGCCACGCACCCCGCGCGGGAGACCACACCGAGCCGTCCGGCCCGGCGCACCCTGGTGGGGTTCACGCTGGCGCTGGTCAGTGCCCTGCTGGGCGCAGCGCTCATGGCCGCGCTGCTCTCGGTGTTACTGGAGTGGGCGGGCATCGGGCTGCACTGGTGGCCCGCGTCCCACAGCCGTGACCTGTTATTGACCGAGCGCGGTTACATCGAGGCCATCGATGACTACCCGCTGAGCCCCCTGCGGCCCACCGAACTCACCGCCCTGGCCTGGCACTGGTTGGACAGGGGGTTTGGCGTTGTCGCCTCCGGCGTGACGGCCAGTGCCTATGTGTTCGCGGCGATCAATACCCTGAAACTGCTGGCGCTGCGCGCGGTGATCGTGCTGCTTGCGCTGCCGGGCTATGCCCTTGCGATTGTCGCCGGCCTGTTCGAGGGACTGGTGGCGCGGGATATCCGCAAATTCAGCGGTGGGCATGAAAGCGCCTACGTGTTCCACAAGGCCAAACGCTGGGTGCTGCCCAGCGTGATGCTCACGGTGACGGTATACCTGATGTTGCCCTGGTCGCTGCCGCCGGCGCTGTTGTTCGCTCCGACGATGCTGCTGGCCGCGGCAATGACCTACGTCGCCGCCAGTCGCTTCAAGAAGTTTGTCTAGGGCATGGGTATGTCAGCCATCTACCAGGCAGGCAGCGTATGCCGCAGATGAGTGAGGCCCAGCAGGCGGCGTTCAACGGCGCCAACGGCGAGTCCGGCGCCACGTTCACGGACCTGCACGAGTTCGTGGTGGGCACCCTGCTGGTGCTGATGCTGGTGTGGCTGGTCTGGGTGAGCCTCAGTGCCTACCAGTCACTGCGAGTTCCGGGGACACACGTCCCGGATGCGGGCGCGAAAGTGGTTCGCGCCCTGTTTATAGCCATCTTCATCATGGCGGTGGCGAACCTGGAATGGTCCTGACCACAGACCTTTTTTGAAACGCGAGGATAGCGACATGCAAGACGATCACAACACGCACAAAGTTCCCGAAGGTCAACGCCCCCGGCGGCGACCGCTGCAACAACTTCTGTTCCTGCTCACGAGTCTGTCGGTGGCCGCCCACAACGCACTGGCGGAACTGCCGACGATGGCGGAGCCCTCCCGCGGGGTCACCGACGGCAACTACATCCAGACCGGGCAGGACTACGCCTACGACATCGGTATCTTTGTCGGGCTGGCCGTGGCGACGATCGCCATGTTCGTGGTCGTGAAAAACTCCCTGGCCGCCTACTCCGAGGTGCAGGACGGCAAGGGCACTTGGGGCCAGCTCGGCCTGAACTTCGGTGTCGGTGTGCTGCTGCTGGTGTTCGTGGTGTTCCTGCTCACCGAGGCCGCGGGCATCCTGTGACGGCCACTGAAATGCCTACCCGTCGCGAGATCGACTTCCTCCCCGACCGGCTCAACGAGGAGCCGGTCGTGTTCCTGTCGATGACCAACTCGGAGATCAAGCTGGCGGCGCTGGCCTGCTTCGCGTTCTGGGTACCGCTGAGCACCCTGGCCGGGGCCCTGCTCGGGCAGGCCCTGATGGGCGTTGCCCTGTCACTGGCCTGGGTGTTCGCCAGCCTCTGGCTGATCGGCAAGCGACTGCGTGTGTTGAAGCGCGGTAAGCCCCGGCAATACCACGTGCTGGCCATCCGCGCGCTGTTGCAGGACTACGGCCTGCTGCCGAACACGCTGGTGCGCGAGAGCCGCGCCTGGGACATCCGCCGCTGGAGGACACCGTGAGCCGCTACGACGACCTGGTGCATTCCCGTGACGCGATGATCCGCCTGCTCCTGGGCGGCATCGCGATCCTGACCCTGTTGTTGCTGGTGGCGCTGGTGGGCTGGAGTCGCGCGCCCCAGCACATCCGCCTGCACTACCCCCCGGATCTGGCTGGCGGGGCGGTGCAACGGGTGGGGGATATCCCGAAAGCCAATCTGTACACCTTCGCCTACTACATCTTCCAGCAACTCAACCGCTGGCCGGTGGACGGCAGCGACGACTACTACCGCCAGATCCACCGCCTGCGCGGGTATTTCACGCCGGCCTGTTTCGAGGAACGCCTGCAGGACCTGGCCGCGCGCGAGCGCGAGATCAGTGGCCGCGTGCGCTCGGTGTGGGAGATCCCCGGACGCGGCTTTGCCAATGCGCGCGTGCAGGCGGTCGGTCCCAACCAGTGGGTGGTGGGCCTGGACCTGCATGTGCAGGAGACCTACCGCGGCGAGCGCGTGAAGGATCGCCTGATCCACTACCCGCTGCGCGTGGTGGCCTACGACGTGGACCCGGAGACCAACCCCTGGGGCTTGGCCCTGGATTGCCTGGCGGCCGTGCCGCGGGTGATCGAGGTCGAGCAGGGGGATAACAGTGCACACCCAGGAGAAAGCCTGTGACACACACTCTTCGTTCTGTCGTTATCGCCATCGCGCTTCTGGTGTGTTCAGTCAGTGCAACCAGTACAACCAGTGCGCCGCAGACAGCAGGCACACCGCCCCACGAGGCGGTGGAGACGGTCACCTGGCTGAAGACGCCGATACCGGTGCAACTGGTCGTCGGGGTAGAGCAGATGCTCAGACTGCCGGCGAATGCCGACGTCGGTCTGCCGCCGCCGCTGGCCAACCCGGATGTGTTTCGCACGCTGGTCACCGGTGGCACCGCCTACTGGACCGCACTGGAACCCTTTGCCACCCAGCGCATCCAGGTGCGACTCGAAAGCGGGGAGTTTTTGTTGTTTGACGTCAGCGCCCGCACCGAGAAAGCCCCGCCGGCGCAGGTCCCGACCCTGCAGGTGGTGATGCCGGGCGATGGTGAGAACGGCGATGTTGGACTGCAGGGCCTGCACACCGCTGGATTGGCGGGACCGAGGGGGCAGGGGACTGCCCGGGGCGAATCGGGGTTATTTGCGCTGGTGCGTTTCGCCGCGCAGTCGATCTACGCACCGCAACGCCTGATTGCGCCGTTACCCGGGGTGCGCGAGATTCCCGTCGGGCTCTCGGGCAACTACTCCCGCTTGTATGACCACGGTCGGCAGCCCCTGGCCATCCTGCCGCACCGGGCCTGGTCCGCCGGTGGCCTGTACGTCACCGCTTTCATCGTCACCAACCAGGCGCGCACCCCGGTGGTCCTGGACAACCGGCGGGTGCAGCACACGCCCCACGCCCTGCGCACCGGGGTTGATCCACACTTTATCGCCAGTGTTTTTTTTACTACGCAGTTGTCTGCGCGTGATTCAGATCAGGCAGGCAAGGCACGCGATTCTGATGAAACCGTCAGTGTTGAAAAAACCGGTGATGATCGCACGACCTTGTTCATTGTCACCGATCGGCCGATTCGTGGCGTGATCCGGGGGATGGGGGTATGACGCAGAACCGTTGGGTACAAGTGGCCAGCGGGCTGTTGCTGCTCGGGGTCATCCTGCTGGTGTTGCGCGGCTGTGAGCGCGAGCACCGCACGACAGAAGAAACCCTGGATGTGGGCGGCGCGCTGCCGGTGCCGGGTGAGCTGGCCCGGGAGCTGGGCATGGAAGCCGATACCGAGCGCGATACCGTGCAGACCCTGGTGGCGGAAGTGAAGAACCTGCGCGACGAGGCGGGCCAGTTGCGCGATGACAATGTCGTGTTGCGCAAGGACAACGCGGAGCTGCGCAAGATGGAAAAGCGCCTCGGCCAGGACCTGGACAGTGACCTGAACCAGGCCCGCCAGCGCGTGCAGAACCGCTTTGATCGCGACATGGAGCTCGCACAACAGCAGCTGGCGCAGCTGGAAACCCGTGCCCGCACACTGCAGGACCGTATGGAAAGCCCCGCGGTCGAGCGCGCGGGCTATGACCCGCTCAGCGCTCACGCGCCGGCCGGCATCACCTGGGTGTCGCCCCTGGGCGCGCGCGCCAGTTCCCCCGGCAACTCGCTGGCAGATCACCTGGACCGGGTGACCGGCCAGCGGACCGTGGCGGGCACGTCGCTCTCATCGTTGTCCCCTGGTGCAGGCGCCGCCGGGCAGGCCGTGGTGCCGTACTACACCCTGCCGCGCAACGCGACGCTGATGAACGCCACCGCGATGACGGCGCTGGTGGGCCGGGTACCCATTGGCGCGCAGGTGACCGATCCCTATTCCTTCAAGGTGATTATCGGCGCGGATAACCTCGCGGCCAACGGCATCGAGGTGCCGGAGGTCGCCTACGCGGTGGCCAGTGGCAGCGCGGTGGGGGACTGGACCCTGGGTTGCGTGCGCGGCGCCCTGCAAAGCCTGACCTTTGTGTTTCAGGACGGGACCATCCGCACGGTGCCGAAACCCGAGGACATCTACGAGGGCAGCGCGCAGCAACGGGACATCACCATCGGTGAGCTGTCCGACGAATACGGTAACCCCTGCGTGGTGGGCCAGCGCATCTCCAACGCCAGTACCTACCTCGCCCAGCGCATCGGTGTGGTCAGTGCCGCGGCCGCGGCGGAAGCAGCCGCCGCCAGCCAGACCACCCAGATCACGACCTTTGATGCCGGCGGTGCCGGGGTCGGTACCATCGTGACGGGGGATACCGGCGAATACATCCTGGGCCAGGCCATCGCCGATGGCACCCTGGAGATTGCCCGCTGGCTGGATGAGCGCCAGGCCCAGCAGTTCGACGCGATCTATGTCGATCCCGGCATGACCGTGAGCCTGCACATCACCGAACAACTGACCATCGACTATGACCCGCAGGGGCGGCGTACCAACCACGTCGCGCACCGCCAGGGAGGCTTCCGTGCACTGGATTGATTTTTATAGCGACTGCCGCCGGGGCGCGGGCCTGTTCTGCGTCGGCGTATTCATGGTACTGGCCGGCTGCGCCAGCCAGGACACGATCCTGCCGCCCACGGACAACACCATGCTCGATATCTACCGCGGCGCGATGCATCACACTCAGGACGATCCGATCGAGCTGCCCGAGCCCACCGCGGTGTGCCAGGAGCTGGCACTGGAGGAGCCCGTTGAGGATTGCGTGTCCAAAGTCGCCGAGCACCGGGCGGCGTTTTATCGGGCAATGGATGCACAGCCCGCCGGCGATGCCCTGGACTACCTGCCCTACACCCGGGAGGTCGCCACCGAAACACAGAACCTGTTCCCGCGGCTGGAAAACCCGGACCTGCTGATTTATGTCTATCCGCACCTGGCGACCCGCGCCCGCGCGCCGATCCCGGGCTATACCACGGTGATTCCCCTGTACGACCAGGTGCAGTACCGCCTGCCCGGGGAGTCCCAGCGCATTACCCCGGTGGTTGGTGATGCGAATCAAAGCCATACCGGGGCGCGCGAAGATAATCTCGGCCGCGATACGGTCAGCGATGCCCCCAACGATTCCACCGTGCATCGAACCACACCACGCGAGCCGCGGTATCACAAACACAGTGACATCGAGGGCGCCCCCCTGGCCCCGCCGGTTACAGCAACCGGCACAATCAAAACCATGAAAAAAGCAGGGGAGGGCGCACCGTGACGGCATCCGAGCCTGACCCCCGGGTACGTCGGCCCGGGGATGTCCTCAAAAAAACGCCGGTGAGCGAGCGTGCACGCCGCAAACTGTACCAGCGCCAGCGGGCCTTTGTGGATTTCCTGCCCTGGGTGGAATACCTGCCCGAACACCAGGCGATCCTGCTCGCCGATGGCATCAGTGTCGGTGCGGTGCTGGAAGTGCACCCGGCGGGTACCGAGGGGCGCTCGCCAGAATACCTCGCCCAGCTGCGCGACACCTTGCAGGATGCCCTGCAGGACAGTTTCGAGGAGCACGACCACGCGCCCTGGGTGCTGCAGACCTATACCTTTGATGAGCCGGACCTGGACAGCGCCACGGCGGCCATAGCGCGCTACCCGGTCCCCGATGCGCGTCACACGCCCTACACCCGGGCGTATCTCGACTTGCTGGCGCGGCATTACCGGGGCATCAGCAAGGCTGGCGGGTTGTTCCACGATGGCGTGGTGACCCAGGCGGACTGGGGCGGTGCGCTGCGCCGCAACCTGCTGGTGCTGTACCGCAAGCACAGCCCGCCGAAACGCCGCCGTGCGCGTAGGAATAAAACAGCTAATAAAATGGCGAACAAGCTGGCGAACAAGGCGGCTAGCAAATCCCCGGGCGAGACGGGCATGGACCGCGCCACCGCGCTGTTGGAGTTGGCTGATGCCGTGGACAAGTTCACCCATGCGCTGGGCAGCGCGGGCGTGGGTCTCACACGCCTGTCCGGTACGGACTTTCACGACTGGTTGCTGGGGTTTTTCAATACCGGGAGTGAGGTGTTCGGCGGTGATACCCAGGCCTTCCTGCGCGCGACCCGGCACACACCGGACACCCTGCCGGTGGGGGACCGCTTCGCGGAGACCCTGTTCTATGACCACCCGCGCAGTGACCAGCAAGGCCAGTGCTGGTGGTTCGGGGCGTCCGCCCTGCGCTGTCTGTCCATCGACGGCCTGCGCCGCCGGCCGCAGGTCGGCCAGGTCACCGGCGAGATTACCCGGGGCGATGCCACCAATACGCTGATTGATTTTTTGCCGCCGGGCAGCGTGTTTGTCTCCACCCTGGTTGTGATTCCGCAGGATTCGCTGGAAGCGCACATCCAGGCCATCGACGCGTCCGCGATCGGCGAGAACAGCGAATCGGCCCAGGTGCGCAAGGACTGCGAGACGGCCCTGGAGATCCTCGCCCAACGGCACAAGTTCTACCGCGCCCAGTACGCCGTGTACCTGCGCGGGTCGAGTGTGGCGCAACTCAATGAGCGCACCACCGCCCTTCGCGCGCGGCTGCTGAACCACGGTTTCCGGGCCATCGCCCCGAAGGACGATTTCACCGCGCTGGATGCGGCGATCCGCAACCTGCCCATGGTCTACGACCCAGCGCTGGATGCCCGGGAGGGCTGGCGCGGCGCCCAGATCACCCTGGTGCAGCACATGGCGAACCTGTCGTGTTGTTTTGGGCGCAACCGCGGGACCGGAAATCCGGGGCTGGCCCTGTTTAATCGCGGTGGCGAGCCCATGTTCTTTGATCCCCTGAACCCCGCTGATCGCCAGAAAAACGCCCACATGCTGATCCTCGGTCCCACCGGCGCCGGCAAGTCCGCCTCGGTGATCAGCATGCTGGCCCACGTCATGGCCATGCACCGGCCGCGGCTGTTCATTATCGAGGCGGGTAACTCCTTCGGCCTGTTGGGGCAGTGGTTCGCCTCGCTGGGCCTGTCGGTACACCAGGTGTCCCTCAAACCCGGTAGCGGCGTGAGCCTGTCGCCTTTTGCCGATGCGCACCTGCTGTTGGAAGGCAGTGTGCTGTTCGATCCGCTGACCGCGGTGGAGCCGATGGACGACGAGGAGGAACCCCGGGACATCATGGGGGAGCTGGAGATCGTGGCCCTGCTGATGATCACCGGCGGTGAGGAGCGCGAGGCCCGGGAGATCCGCCGCGCCGATCGCAGCATGATCCGCCGCGCGATTCTGGAAGCGGCAAGGGTGGCCCGGGCGCAGGACCGGCCCACGCTCACCGAGGATGTACGCGAGGCCTTCCATACTCTTTCAGCTTCCGCACGCACCGACGGCGAGGCGGTGAAGCTGCGCAACATGGGCCAGGCCATCGACATGTATTGCCACGCCTTCAACGGCGAGGTGTTCAACACCACCGGCGACCCCTGGCCGGAGGCCGATGTCACCATCATTGATCTGGCGACCTTTGCCCGGGAGGGCTACGAGGCCAACCTGGCGCTCGCGGTAATCAGCTGCCTGAACCGCATCAACCATATCGCCGAGCGCGACCAGGCCCTGGACCGGGAGATCGTGGTCACCATCGACGAGGCGCACATCATCACCACCAACCCCCTGCTGGCGCCGTATTTGATCAAGGTGGTCAAGATGTGGCGCAAGCTCGGCGCCTGGCTGTGGAGTGCGACCCAGAACATGGAGGACTACCCGGACGCCGCCAAGAAGATGCTCAACATGGTGGAGTGGTGGCTGTGCCTGGTGATGCCCAAGGAGGAAGTGCAGGCGCTGGAACAGTACCGCCAGCTGGACGCGGGCCAGCGCAGCATGTTGCTCTCGGCAAGCAAATCCCCGGGCCAGTACACCGAGGGTGTACTGATGAGCGAGACCCAGGAGTACCTGGTGCGCAACGTCCCGCCCTCGCTCATGCTCGCCCTGGCCCAGACCGAGAAACACGAAAAAGCCCGGCGCCACGCGCTCATGCGCGAACACGGCTGCAGTGAACTGGAAGCGGCCTTGCGCGTGGCCGATGAGATCGACCGCGCGCGCGGGCTGGGCGATGGGGTGTAAACGCACCTGTCTGTGTGCAGGGTGGGTGCTGTTGGTCCACCTGGTCCCTTCGGTGTTCTCGGTCACCCCGGCCCAGGCCACCGAGGTGATGCTGTTCACCGCCGAGGGCTTGCCGGCCATCAAAAACCAACAGGCAGCGACGACAGTGTGGGTGCTGGGGCAAACGCACGGACTGCTGCAGTCCCTGCGTTTTACCCCTTCTGGTGTACCTGAAAACTCCGATGACACCACGCAGCTTAAAAAAGCCGCCATCGAACACCTGAACCAACCCACAGCGCAAGGTGTACTAAAAAAGCTGCGCGAGCGGGCCAATGCCGCGGCCATGGCAAAGCTGCTGGGGATCGAGCGCCTGCCGGCGGTGCTCGTCTCGCCGGGTTATGTGGTGTACGGCGTCTACGACGTCGCCACGGCGCTGGAGAAAGTGGAGGCCTACCGTGCGACGCAGTGAGTGGTGTAAGAGGGGCCATTGGGGCGTTGGTCGCAATACCAGCCTGAACCACAGTCTGCGACACACGCTGGCACGCACCTTGGCAAACACACTGGCTCTCGCCCTGGTGCTGTCTGCACTGTGGTTGCCAGTGCTTGCTCCCGACAACGCTACTGCGCAGGCGGGCAACGCCACGGTCAGCTCCGGGGAGATCGTGAGCGCGGCGCTGGATCTGACCTGCCAGGCCTACCAGGTGATCGGCATTTGCCTGTGGATGACCTGCACCCTGTACACCTGTGAGTTCGACTACTCGATCCGCGCCGAGCATTACATCCCCGAGGTGGTGGTCAGCGCCTACCCGTTTATCGGCAACAGCAGCTGGCCCGCGTCCAACGGGATCGGCACACGCACGCGGTTTGCCGAGGAGGGCGGTGCCAGTGACGAGGGGGGCGCCACCCAGCGCGAGCAGGCATTGAAGTTCAAGAACGCCGATGTGATTGGCTCGCCCGGCGTCCTCGACTACTGGGTGTTGGCCGCGGCCAGTACGCAGTCAGTGCCGTTCTGTTCGCCGCTCACGTATCCCATGACTCCGTACTTTGTGAGCAGCTTCGACCCGGCCTGGCGCGACCCCGTGGTCGAAACCGCACTGAGCCTGGCCAACGCGTTCAACCGTGTGGGCCGTGGGGCGGCGACTTTCGCAGGCCTCTATCCGCGCATCGGCTTCGTCAACCAGAGTCACGATTATAAGAGTGCCCTGGTCGCGGCGATCCGCGCACTGGATATCGTGACACAGGATCGTCAGCCCCATGTGTACCTGCCCCTGGATGCCTACAACACCCCGGCGCAGGGTCAGTGGTCCCCGCGGGGCCGCACCTCGGCGTTGTTCCAGCAGCTGACCCCGAGCCTGCAATCCTGCCGGGTGCTGCCGGACATCGATGACACCCTGTACCCCCATGACCCTTACCGGGGACGTCTGAACCAGGTGCGCGGGAATGCCTGGCAGGTGTGGCGGCCCTACCGCTGCTGCGAGCCCGCCGGGGCGGTGTTGATCCTGACCCTGTAGGAGGAACGCTGTGCACGAATTCCGAAAAATGCGAAAAATGCGAGAAAACTGCCCAATGATTCGATGGCAGTGTGTGTTTGGCCTGATGCTCGTATTGGCCACTGCCAGTATCAGCCTCCCTGTCACCGCGCGGGACGACACGGTGTATTACGGCATCGGTGGCGGGGAGCCGATCTCCCGCCCACCGAGTAACCGCGCGGCCACCGTGCGCATCGCCGGTGACGCGGCCTGGAACACCGACCTCATGTGCGGAAATTTCGACATGTCACTCTCGGTGAGCCGCCAGCTCGCGGGCCTGGAGGGCAGTTTCCAGGACCTGATGGGGGATGTGATCGAGGCGGCCACGGGCGCGGTGGCCAGCCTGCCGGCGCTGGTGATCCAGCGTGTGAACCCTGCGCTGTATGACCTGTTACAAAACGGCGTCCTGCAGGCCTCCGAGGAGTACCACCTCGCCCGGGTGTCCTGCGAGGATCTGGTGGGCAAGATGGAAACCGCCATCGACAACGACCGCTGGGAGACGGTGGCCCGGGGTGGCTGGTGGGGCACGCAGTCCGAGGCAGGGGCAGAGATCCTCGAGACCCGGGAGCGTGCCGATACCGACGGGGCGGACAGCGGGGTGGTCTGGGTGGGGGGCGCCCGCCGCGGCGGCCGCGGCCAGGCGCCCATCGAGCCTGTCGAGGATGCCGCCAAGGCGGGCTACAACCTGCTCCTGAACCGCGCCCCGGAAAACACCGGCTCGGCGGCGGCGATCTGTGCCGGCGCCGCGATCTGCCAGGAGTGGGAGGCACCCCAGGATTTTGCCGACTGGACGGTACAGGTACTGGGCGACAAGGCGATTCGCACCTGCGCTGGCTGCGACAAGCTCGCCGTACAACCGGGGCTGGGCCTGGCCCACGAGGTCACACGCCTGGCCGCGGCGATCGAGACCGAACTGACAACCCTGGTCGAGGACACGGACCCGCCCACCGCGGACGCGCTGGAGGCGGTGGGCGGCGGGCCGGGCATGCGCCTTACCCGGCCGGTGATCGAGGCCCTGCGGGAGGAGGATGTGAACCTGCAGCCCCAGCTCATCACCCGGCTGGCCGGGGAGATGGCCCTGGCACGGACCATGGAGCGCGCCATGATCGCCCGCCGGGCCCTGCTGGCCGGGATGGACGAGCCCAACGTGGCCAATGTGGCAGTCGGGCGTGAAGTGGTGGCGCTGGAGGTCGCGGAGCTGGAGCGCGAGATCGATCACCTGCTCTACGAGATGGAGGTCCGCCAGCGGGTCGCTACCAGCATGCCGGCGGCGCTGCTCTCGCGCCAGCAGCTGCGCAGCCAGGTGCTTCAGGTGGAGCCGGTACCACCCTCGGGCTTGCGCGATGGGGCAGTGCCCCGGTGAGCGGATTGTCAAAAACAGCGCTTTGGCTCGCGCTGCTCACCGGGTTGGTGTGTGCAGTGACGCTGGTGCTGTGGCAAGCGGGGCTGGACCCCCGGGCGCCGGGTGCGCAGGTGGGGCAGATTCAAAATGCCTTGAGTCCCTGGCGCACACCGTTGCAGTTGTTGCGACTTGTCCTGTGGCTACTGGTGGCGTGGTGCTGGCAGGGCGCGTTGGCGCGCGCCCTGCGTATCACCGACGCGCAGCGCCCGCAGTGGAACGCCCTGCGGCCGCGGGTTGTCGGTGGCCTGCTGGCACTTGAGGCGTTAATTGCGCTGGGCCGCCTGGTGGCCAACAACACGTGAAAACGAGCGCGATAACGCGAGTGCAAGGGAACGGGTAACGCGATGGGAGTCTCCAGTTATTTTGAGTTCGTCACCACCCTGTTCGGCTGGATCCTGTACCAGGGCATCTGGGCGGTGCTGGTGGACTCCGGCATCGTGTTTATCCCGATCATCGCCATGGTGCTCAGCCATGTGTTTGACAGCCACAAGGGCGGGGATGACGAGGGCAGTGCGGCCATTCAATCGCTCAAGAAAATTGAAGCGGACTTTATCGCCATGCTCGGCGTGCTGATCTTCGCGGGGATCCCGCTGCTGGATGTGCGCCTGGCGGAGATGCAGTACAGCAAACCGGCCCTGCGCTGCACCGAGGCCGCCGAGACGATTGCCGGCACCGACACCGGCACCACCTACGATACGACCCTGGCCACCCTGTCCGAGGAGTCCGGCGCCATCCCGCTGTGGTGGGCGATGCTGCACTGGCTGAGCAAGGCGGTGACCGCCGCCTCGGTGGCGGCCATCCCCTGCAGCTTCGATGTCGCCAGCGTCGAGTACCGCCTGGCCGAGGCCAACCTCGAGGACCCGGAGCTCAACCGCGAGTTGGAGCAGTTCAAGCGCGACTGCTGGCAGCCGTCGATTGCGCGGCTACACAAGACCGGCCTCGACGAGCTGACCGCAGAAGAAACCGCGGAGATCACCTGGCTGGGTTCGGCCTACCTGCACAGCTCCGGGCTCTATGACCGCTATCACAGTGCGGTGCCTAATCCGCAGTGGGAATTCGATGCAGACCGCGACGCGGGCTTTGAGCAGTACGCCGCCGCCGGGGGTTTCCCGGCGTGCAGTGACTGGTGGAGCCACGACACCGTGGGCCTGCGTCGCCGGGTACTCGATTACCTGCCAGCGGACCTGCGCGACGAGATGATCTATGACGACGACAACCTGGTGGCGCAGACCTCCACGGTGGTCCTGGGTACCCGTGAGCGCGAGGACGTTTTTCTTCGAAAATACCTGTCGGTCAAGCGCGCCGCGGAAGCGGTGGGCTCGGACCTGCCCCTGGCAGTGACCTACGGGGACGGGCGCGACCAGGTCCGCCAGGCACGCTTCTCGGACTGGCGCAACAGCGACAATCCCCTGGTGCAGAACGCGGGCAACCTGCTCAGCGCCGGCGCCTACCTGGTGCTGGGGGATGCTGGTCGGGACATGGGCGAGACGGGCATGGCCCTGATCGGTTCAGCACTGAAGGCTCCCGCGGCCCTTGGCGAAGGCTACGCCCTGCGCAACGGCATCAGCCTGTTCCAGCCCCTGGCGCTGATGATGATGGTCATCGCCCTGCCGTTTCTGCTGATCTTCGGGCGCTACACCCTGCGCACTCTGGCCACCCTCAGCATCATTTATTTCGGGTTCCATTTTTTAAGCTTCATCTGGGCGGTGGCGTTCTGGACCGACAACAACCTGATGCACCTGCTGACCAGTGCCGGCGGCCTCAGCGTGTTCGCCTCGGGCGCCAGTGTCACCCAGTCCCTGATCCTGCTGTATATCTCGCGGTTTTTGTACATCGTGTTTCCGCTTCTGTATCTCACTGCGGTTGGGTGGGTCGGATATCAAGCCGGGGGCGCAGCGCATGAGATGTCGAACTTCGGAACGAGAGCAGGTGCTATTGGGAGCTCTGGTGGTGCATTCGTTGGGCAGGTGGCGACAAAGGCCGCCACCAAAGGAAAAGCCTAATGATTAGCTATGGGCGTCGTGCGTGTCGTGGGGCTTCAGGTAAGCCTTCACACCGTATCGGCCATCTCCGTGAGGGGAGTTTCGATAAAACGATTCGGTTTCATCAGAACAGCGATCCGATGTTTCATCTCGAAAATCCGTTTCACGCAGTGCTTCAACCGCAGCCGTACCCACCCGGCCCAGGGCTTTGCCGCCGGTGTGCGCGAGTTCCTGTAAAAACGTTTTTACTGTCATATCACCGCCCTCCCTGTCGGTGTGTCGTCTTATCAAGCATAGCACGACCAGCGACGGGGCAGGGCAGGGGGTTTGGGGTATGTCCTGCAGACACGATCCCGCAAAATACTGGGTACATCCTGGACGGGTTGCCGGACGCTGCGCATCGGGCGGCTGGGAACCTTTATATCATCTAATTCAGGCAGGAGGCTGGATCATGCGACGTACAACACTCATGCTCGAACTGGAACCCCGGCAGGTCGCGACATTGCTTGCGTTCACGCGGCATGTCGGCCGCGCGGAGGTCAGGCGTATTCTCGGCGAGGATGCCGATGTGGATGCGCTGCTCGCGGCCCTGGAGGAGTTCCACTGGCAGCTCGCGGCCTCGGGCAACACCGAGGCCATCGAGCTGGTGGCACGTCACGGTTAGGAGAAGCAAGGATGCTGATTCTGTCACGGAACATCGGTGAAACACTGCGTATTGGTAAAGAGGCGGAAATTGAAATAGAGGCGGTCAGCCACGACCAGGTGCAGCTGCGTGTGCACAGTGCGCCGCAAGCGGTCATCTCCCTGCCGGCCCCCGCTCGCCGCAAACTCCCGAAAGTGCGCTTCAAGCGCCGGCGCCGCGTATGAGGGTCTTCGTTGCGGAAAAGCCCGCACTGGGCAGGGCTATCGCCGCGGTGCTGCCTGGCCCCCAGCAGCGCCACAAGACGCATATCGTGTCCGGGGAGGGCAACGTGGTGGTCTGGTGCGCAGGCCACCTGCTGGCCCAGTGCATGCCCGAGGACTACAACCCTGCCCACGAGAAGTGGGCGCTCGAGCACTTGCCTATTGTCCCTGACAACTGGCGCCTCAAGCTGACCCCGAAAGCCCGTGAGCTGTACAGCACCATCAATCGCTTTGTGCAGCAGGCCAATGTGATCGTGCATGCCGGGGACCCGGACCGGGAAGGGCAGTGGGTGGTCGATGCGGTGCTTGAGCAGATCGGTGTCGGGAGCACGCCGGTGAAGCGGATGCTGGTCAGTGACCTGAACCCGCCGGCGGTACGCAAGGCCCTGCGCGAGCTCTCGGACAACTACCGTTACCGGGGCCTGCGCGATGCCGCCGTGGGTCGCGCCCGGGCGGACTGGTTGTACGGGCTCAATCTGACACGCCTTTATACGCTCAAGGGCCGCAGCGGTGGCCTGTCCGGCGTGCTGAGTGTCGGGCGGGTGCAGACACCGGTTCTCGGACTGGTCGTACGCCGGGACCGCGAGATCGCCCGGTTTACCGCCCATCCGTTCTACACCGTGCAGGCAACGGTGCAGGCAGGGGGGAGCGAATTCAGCGCCCAGTGGCTGCCCGGTGAGCGGGCCGAATCCTTTCTGGATCCTGAGGGTCGGGTGATCGACAAAGCCTACGCCAAATCAGTGGCCCAGGCCCTGAACGGCCAGGCGGGGGACGTCACCGCTTTCAAGCGCAAACCCGAAAACGTGCCACCGCCGCTGCCGTTCGCGCTACCGGACTTGCAGAAGCTGGCCGCCAAACTGCGGGGCCTGTCACCGCGGCGCACCCTGGACCTCGCCCAGTCCCTCTATGAAAAACACCAGCTGCTCACCTACCCGCGTTCGGACTGCCCCTACCTGCCGGCTGACCACCACGGGCAGGCCAGTGAGGTGCGCGAGGCCATCACGCAGGTGCTGGGCAGGGACCATTACCTGGGCCCACTGGTCGACGCTGTCGACCTGACCCGGCGCGGCCGCTGCTGGGACGATGGCAAGATCACCGCCCACCACGCGATCATCCCGACCACGCGCAGCCTCTCAGCGGCCAGCCTGTCCCCGGACGAGCGGTTTATCTATGGCCTGGTCGCCCACCGGTACCTGCTGCAGTTCCTCCCGCCCCGGGCGCTGGAGAAAACCCGGATCGATGTGCGGGTGCCGACTGCCGCCGGCGACGAATTACTGCAGGCGAAGCAGGCCCTGGAAACCGCAGCAGGCTGGTACGCCTGGCGTCATGCGTTGGAAAGCCCCGAGAAAGACACTGAGAAAGACACCGAGGAGTCGGAGGCACAGGATGGAGCACCCCTGCCGGCGCTGAACCCGGGTCAGTGCGCTGCCGTGACAGACACCCATCTACTGGAAAAGCTGACCACGCCTCCGAAACCGTTCACTGAAGCCACCCTGCTGGATGCCATGACCGGTGTGGCGCGCTTCGTGGAAGATCCGTTGATCCGCAAGGTCCTGCGCGAAACCGATGGCCTGGGTACCCCGGCCACGCAGGCAACGATACTGGAGACCCTGTTCAAGCGAGGTTACCTCCAGAAGCAGCGTAAGACCGTGATGGCCACAGACCTCGGACAAGCGCTGATCGATGCGCTGCCGGAGTTCGTGACCCTCCCGGATATGACCGCCCTGTGGGAACTGAACCTGAAACAGATCGTAGAGGGCGACGAATCGCTAAATAACTTCATGAACAGTATCCAGGGGCATGTGGAAAGCCTGGTGGGCGACGGCGCTGGGGATCTGGCGATACCGACCGCGCTGAAGGGCAAGCACACGTCACGGCAGAAAGCTGCCCGAACGCGAAAACCTACCCAGAAAGGAGGCAAAACAACCGCAACGAGCCACGCGTGCTCCCGCGAAGGGTGTGGCGGGCAGCTGCGCCGCATCAAGGGCAAACACGGTTTTTTCTGGGGATGCTCGAACTACAAAAAAGGTTGCCGGGAGACCCGCAAGGACAGCCGCGGCAAGCCTGTAAATGCAACTTCCAGCAAACCGCGCCGGACGGCGGCAGCGGGCTGACAGTATGGTTGACGATCAGTACGAAAAGCAGCCCTGGCCTGCGACAGGCATCCGGGAGGGCACCAGCATCAGTGACTATGACTGGGGTTATCTCTACATCTACGCAGATGGACGGCAGGCGGAATTTCGGATTGACGAGAAGCCCTCGGAGCGGGAGATTCTTGACAGATGGGGACACTATATTCGGCGGAATGAGCGCGAGTAGCCTACCCGCTACGTTGGAAGGCGCTTAGGCATGGATTTGACCAGCGAGTAACGGGCTCAGGTGTGGGAGCTTCGGTGCTTGGGAGTGCTGCAATACGAACCCCTAGAAAACTGTCGGCAGTCGCACCTTCTGGCAGTCTAGTCCTTGGCTTTAGGGTTAGCGATACTGTGCGAGTGATTACTGTAGTGATATTGGTTGGTAGGAAAAATATTGACTCATCTAATCTGGATAATTCCACTGACGTTACTCATCATCTTAGCTGTGGGTTCAAAGCGTTCTGCTGACAGGACTTCCGGGTCCCCCCGAAAAGTGGCGAAGGGCGAAGCCAGTAACAGCACCGCTTTTACATTGCGCGGTGGGGAGTGGGTGGAAGCGGATGCCGCATTTGACGCGTGGACATCGCAGGATTTGGAGAAGCTTCAGCAGGCGGTTTCACTGAAGACAAATTCAGTGGATCGCCATTTCGTGCTGATGGGGCTGGTAGCGGAAACCTATAGGCGGCGCCAAGACCCTGAAATGGCGGCACTGTGCGCATCCACCGCAGAAACCCACATCAGGGAGTTTCCGACGCTGATGGGGCCCTTGAAAGACAGCCTTGACGGGATTCTGCCCAGGGTGCCGACCTTTCAGCAGTATGCGACTCTGCTTACTGAACAAGGGGATTTTGAGCGGGCAAAAGAGGTTTGCCGCCAGGCAATCGAATTCGGCCTCCTCGACGGCACGAAAAGTGGCTTCGAGGGGCGGATCAAACGCATCGAGAAAAAGGAGCTGGGGGTATTATAATGCCCTCTTTATTGTCAGTGAGCGGAGATGAATGCGCGGGTTCGTTATCGCGGGGCGTTCAATAAATCAGCCTGTTCAATATTTGTGAACAATATCAAAAAATGAACACGTTCTAGGTTGGATATAGATGCCCCGGGTGTATGTTAGCCCGTGGGTTCCGGAAACAGCCCTAGCGTCAAGTGACCGGCCAGCCGGACTGGAAATGCGATCCGTAATGGCGCGCGAGCTGGACGATTATAGTACTCCGGATTTTTTAAGTGCCGAAATAACCTGCCGTGCTTGCCGTTCACCAGTTCCAACGATGCCGGGGACATCTCCAAGGGGAAGTTCACCCCGAGAAACTACGGCACATTGCTGGCCTGTAGTGGCAAGTCGTCTGTGCGCACTTTATCCTCAACCTAGAGCTGGAGATGTTGGCGGAGCTTGTTGGGTTGAACGAGTTGCTTGGACTTCCCGCGGTTTTGGTAATGTGCAACAAGTGGAAAATGGCCTCTATAATTTGGTCAAATATTGACCAGATCATTGTCTTCGTTCTCAGAGACTAAAACAAAAAATACCTCATATATTGCTTACAGAGGAGTTTCTCAAATGCAGAAGACCCTTTGATTTGATCTTAGAAGGCCGTGGTTGCGAGATTTTACGGCATCAGCATTGGAATAGCGCACAATTGGTGTAAAAATGTAGCCGTTTCAAGGGGTTAGTAGTCTGTCGCGCGGTAAGCCAGAGGAGGCTAGTGGTTTGCTTACCTGCAGACTTTGTGGAGGGTGAGTGCGTTGAGTTGATGTGGTTCACGAGAGAGCCTGAACTAGTGCCTTCATCGGCAAACTCGGGAGTTCGGTCGAAATGTCACATTGGGGATCGGTTGATAAATGAACTTGCCTCGGAATAGAGAACAATGAAAGCGACGCAAGAACCGAATTTGCGAACGCTGGAAGAAGTTCGACCTTTATATATGTTGCCGGCAGACCCGCTGGCTGAAGAGGTGTTGATCCCCGGATTCCAGGCAGCAGATAAAGTCGACTGTATGGTCGGCTTCTTTTCCAGTGAAGTTCTGGCATCTCTGGCACCTGGGCTTGCTACTTATATCACCAGCTCAGAGAATAGTTTTCGTCTTATCATCAGTCCCCTGCTCCGCGTCGAAGATCAAGCCGCAATCGAAGAAGGCCTCAAGTCTGCAGAAGAGGTCGCAGACACAGTACTTGAAGATCTGAGCATAACCGAGGACATGATACAAAGGCACACGCTAAAGTGCCTATCATGGCTCCTAAAGGAAAGGCGCCTAGATATTAAGATAGCCTTGATGAAAGATGCGCTGTTTCACCCGAAAGTCTGGCTCTTTGCAAACGGAGACGATGTTCTCGCGGCTCACGGTTCAAGTAATTCCACCTATGCCGGGATCAGAAAGAATATTGAACAGATAGCGGTTTCCAGGTCCTGGCAAGATCCGAATCAAAACTACATCACGGACAAGCTAGGCTATGCGTTCCGCAGGCTGTGGGAAAACAAGGATGAAAACTGCGTCGTTGTCTCCATGCCCGAAGCTGTAAAGCAACAATTGCTTCGAAATTACAGCTCTGAATCCCCACCAACGGAAGAAGAGTTGAACAAACTTTACAAGCGGGCCACCGGCGTAAAGGAAGATCCGCCGATGTTAGAAAATCCGCCCGTTCCAGAAACAGGCTTCGCAATCCCGAATTGGCTGAAGTACGACGAAGGGCCATTCGCTCATCAGGGCAAGGCTGTTACAGCTTGGTGCAAAGCTGGTTATCGCGGCGTGCTGGAGATGGCGACAGGCTCGGGCAAGACGATTACCTCAATGATCAGCGCATACCGGCTTTATGAGGAAAGCAAGCCCCTCTTGATTGTCGTAGCGGCTCCATACGTTCCGCTCATCGAACAGTGGTGCGATGAGATCGCAGAATTCGGTTTAAAACCAATCAACTTGACTACGGTGGGCGGAGCTGCAAAACGCTCAGCTGTACTACAGAAGATAAAGCGTAGGTTCAGAACCGGGCTTTCTGATGTCGAAGTTGTTGTCGTCAGTCATGACACGTTGTGTACGGCTGAATTCTACGAATCGATAGCCGATTTTGAAGGTGAGCAGCTCCTGATCGCCGATGAGGCGCATAATTTAGGACGAGCGTCGTTCATCGAAGATCCGCCGGATTTTTTCAAATATCGTCTTGGCCTGTCCGCTACACCAATTAGGCAATACGACGAAGAAGGTACGGAAGCATTGTTCGAATTTTTCGGAACTGTCGCCTTCAGATTTACACTTGAGGAAGCCATCGGCAATTGCCTCGTCGAATACGACTACTACCTCCATCCGGTTTATCTCACACAAACAGAGATGGATGATTGGTTCGATCTCACATACAAAATCAAACAGAACTCCTGGCGAAGCGAGGGCGGTAAACCAGACGACTATATGTCAAAGCTACTACGCGACAGACGCGCATTGCTCGAAACCGCATCGGGGAAAGTTTCAATGCTGAAAACTCTGCTCGACGAGGAAGATACAAAGACCCTGAAGCACACACTGATCTACACATCTGACAAGGGGCCGCAGCAACTGGACAATGTCAACAGGTTGTTGCGGGATAAGAATCTGCTTTTCCATCAACTCACCGCAGAAGAGACATCAAACCGTGAGAAGACGAAGCGAATCATTAGGTCATTTCAAGATGCCGAGATACAGGTTCTGACGGCGAAGCGTGTGCTTGATGAGGGTGTAAATATCCCCCAGATTTGCAAAGCGTTCATATTGGCGAGTACCACTGTGGAGCGGCAGTGGGTGCAACGACGTGGAAGGTTGTTGCGCACCTGCAGTGCCATTGGTAAAACGTACAGCATCATTCACGATCTTTTGGCCCTACCACCGAAGATGGACGACGGGCTGGATGAGGACGCGAGATCTCTCGTACGATCGGAATTACATCGTGCGCAGGAATTTGCAAGGCTAGCTAGAAACGCGGGTCGGCCAGATGGCCCGCTGGCGTTGATAGACAGCATGGTAGATGCCGTATATTCGTAAAGGACGAGGAATATTAGATGCCCTTGAATGACAAAAAAATTATCTCGATCATCCTCGAGCAGTGTGGAGAGATAGACGAACGCTGCAAGGGGTATCGGGAAGAAATTATCGAGGTGATTTCCGAAATCCTTGAATACGAGCGCGGCCACCGGGTATCGGCCACCAATATTCAGAAGAAAATAAATGACAAATGCAATTCCGCTGCACGGTTCCTAATAGAGCAGAATAAAAAAGAGACCGGAACGAAAGGAGAGGCGCAATGAAGTTACTCCGTGCTGAGTTCCAAAATTTTCGTTTGCTTCGACACCTAGAGCTGGATTTTTCTGTCGATGCTGAAAAGAATCTGACCGTAATCCGGGCGGCGAACGAGTCAGGAAAGACGACAATCCTTCATGCTTTGCAGTGGGCTCTCTATGGTGACAGTGCGCTACCGGGCAAAGGCGATGGCTTTCGCCTTCACCCCATCGACTGGGACGCGAGCGAAGGAAAACGTGTTCCTATAATGGCCACCGTTGAATTTGAGCTCACAGCCCACAGAAGAATAGCCGGTGAAATGCGGGAAACGAGACGACGGTTTCGCCTCGTGCGATCTGCCTTTGAAGATGTCGACAGCCAATCCAAACGCTCACCTTCAACGATGAAGCTTTTCGCATTGAACGATACAGGCTCGGCTCCAATCGACGCACCCGAGGCAATGATCAATGATGAACTACCCCCGGAACTACGCGAAGTATTCTTCACGGACGGCGACCGGGCCCTGAGTTTCATTGAAGCTGACGTGGCGCTTTCCACCAAGAGAGAGCGAGTGCAAAGCGCAATCCGCTCCCTCCTTGGACTGGGAGTAATCGATGACGCTATAAAACACGTGCGAAAATCAGCCGCCGAGGTAAACAAGCACGCACGGCAACTTGGAAGCGATACCGAACTGAACAAGATCGCCTCTCGACTTGAAGCTATAGAAGAGACCTGGAACAAGCTTGAGGATGAACTTGAAGACGCCAAACAGCAGTTCGGCGCTTTTGAAGACAAGGTCAATGAGACCGACAGAAAGATCGCGGCGGCCCTTCAGAAAGGTGACAAAGAACAACTGCAAAGATCGCTCGACCACGTGAAACGCGAGATAAAGCAGCTTGATGACCAGTTGAAGGCCGCAAACAAGGAACACTCAGCGCTTTTTAGAAGCCGGTCGATCGCGACCGATCTCCTCGCTCCAGTGCTAGGAACTGCATTCAAGCAGCTTGAAGAACTACATGACCAAGGTAAGATTCCAAGTACAACAATTCCTGTGCTTCAAGAAAGGCTCTCCGCTGAAATCTGTATATGCGGTGAATCACTCGCCCAAGCTGATCCTGAAGCACAAAGTCGTCTCGAATACATCAATAATTTGATTGAAGACAGCAAGCGCTCCGATGAAATCCAGGAGATGATCACAGATTTGTACTATGGTGCAAAACCTCTGCAACTAGATGATGCCGACAAGCCGCAGACGTGGTTGAACGAATACACCAAGGTGGTAGAACGGCGCGATGGCATTCAAACACTTCGAGACGAAGCAGGTCGTAAGCTAAGGGGCCTCGAACTAGAGCTTGATGCTCTTCCTGATACTGATATTCAGGGACTGCGGGACACCCTGCGGCAGTATAAAGATCAGCGGGACCGATGCCTGTCGAAGCGGTCCTCGGTCGAGACACAGCTTTCTGGTTTGCAGAATGAGCGCGAAGAGCTTGAACGAGACCGTGACCGACTGTTGCGAGAACAGAACAAGGGCGCGCGAATCCTGGCTGAATTGAGTGTGACCCAGGACGTAATGAAGGTCCTGAAAAAGTCCTACGACCGTATCACAAGCGAAGAACTCGCCAAGGTCAGCGATCTGATGAATGAAATCTTCCTCGAAATGATCGGAGCGGACCCCGAGCAAAATGCCATTATTCGCCGGGCCGAAATCAGCCACGAATTCGACATCATCGTGAACGGTCCAAACGAGAGGCTACTCAATCCTGACCGTGACCTGAATGGTGCATCAAGGCGGGCGCTGACTCTTGCCTTTATCCTCGCACTAACGAAAGTGAGCGAGGTAGAGGCTCCGAACGTCATCGATACCCCTCTTGGAATGACGAGCGGCTATGTGAAGCGCTCTATCCTAAAGACAGCTGTCCGAGAAAGTTCACAGCTCGTCTTGTTCCTGACGCATGATGAGATAACCGGCTGCGAAGATATCATCGACGAGGCAGCGGGAACTGTCTTTACATTAACCAATCCAGCCCACTATCCCAAAATGCTGGTAAACGACCCTGGGATCGCAGATCGCAAGGTTATCAGGTGCTCTTGTGATCACCGCAGTGTATGCCAACTATGCGAGCGCCGTGCGGATGCACAGGTTGAACTCGAAGTCGTGTCAGCATAACAGGAGAGAACGATGGCAGACCGTTATTTCAATCCGTTCGGGGGCATCGACATCAACGTGCCGGTCGAATTCCACGATTTTTTCACCCGTTATTGCCAGCGCAGCGCTGACGCAGTAATAGACCATAGTCCCTTTCCACGCATGGTCGACCTTTGGTTCTTGTCCGTGTGCATCGCGGCTCGTCTTGGTCTTGAACCGGCCGATACGACGAAATATGACACAAGGAAAATTATTGAGGGATCAATTTTCGGAAGCGATCCTTGGCGTGTTCACACGCTAATGCTGATTGCCATTGCGCAATCAAGCGATGTGCATATCGTGTCCGAGCCTAGAAAAATTATGGCCGTTGCAAGCGGCCTTGCCATAGCAGGACTTCCTAAGGTCCTCGATATGCTCAAGGATGGAGATGCGGAGCCGATCTGGAATCTTTCAGATGCAGTAGACAATTTGCTCAGAAAACAAAAAGCAGCGTAGGTCTAATATGGTCCATTGGAATTCCAGCCCACACCCCATCTCGGATATACGAGATTGGAGCGAGGCAGGACGCCTCGAATTACGCCCTGATTTTCAGCGGCGCGAAGTGTGGTCTGCAACAGCGAAAGTAATGCTGATGGACACTATCATTCGAGACGTGCCCATGCCAAAAATATTCCTCGCCAATACGATTCGGCAAGGAAAAACGTATCGAGTCGTAATAGACGGTCAACAAAGAATCACAGCAATTCTTGATTTCCTACGCGACAGGTTCACACTGGATTCCCCATATTCTGGGGAAGAAAAGGGAAAGAAGTTTTCTGAGCTAGACCAAGACTTGCAAGATCGCTTTCTAAGCTACCGAATAGATTTCAACGAAGCCATTAATCCCACAGAAGATGAAGTACGCGAGGTTTACTCACGCGTTAACAAGTATACTGTTCCTCTCACCAAGCAGGAACTTCGACGGGCTGACTTTCCAGGTGATTTTCTTCAAATATCCGAAGAACTTTCGGTAGAGGAATACTTCGATCAAGTCGGAATATTCAGTGCTGCTAACCGCAGAAGGTATGCAGATGTTGAATATGTTTCCGAGTTACTGGCCGCAATGATAGGAGGAATTCAGGACAAAAAAGACACATTAGATGATTTCTATGTTGATTATTCAGCATGGGAAAAAAGTCATAAAGAGAAAATAGTGTCGCGGTTTTATTCCATATTTAGCGAGATGGGCACAATTTTTGATGAATCTTTGGTCGTCTCACGGACTCGATTTAAGCAGAAAGCTGATTTCTACACGCTGTTTCTAGTCATAGATGACTTTGTCAAAGAAGGCTTTACAGCGCAAGGCAAGGACCTAGACCCCCTACGAGAAGACCTAAACATGCTTCAGGAAACTATTCGCCCCGAATCCGACATAGAGATTTGCAGCGAGTATGCGATTAAGTGCGTTTCGCAAGCAAACTCAGCATCTAGTCGTCGCTGGCGACATCAGTTTGTTAGAGCAGTATTGGCTGGCACGTACACTGGACGCTCTCCTGACGAAGTAGGAGCAAGAATATTCTATAGACTCTTTGAAGACCTTTCTCAAGGTGATTCCAGCGGAATGTGTCCTTCCCCTGTATTCGAATGCCCGGTTTGCGAAGAGGAGATTTCGGATGACTTTAGTGAGTGCATGATCGCATGGCATCGTACTGCCCCTGTCAGGCAGATCACCAACGCCTCCTGGGTCCATATTTCATGTGTGAATGATCAAGCTGAGTGGCTGGTTACGGAGCGACCCAACGATGACCAACCAAATCTTCTTTGAGCCTGGCGAGTTAAGAAGAGGTAACTTCTTCCGCTTCGACACTAACCTCCGATCAGAAGACGGTACTTCATTTGAGCTCGAAGAGTGGATTGGGCGCGGAGGGAATGCGTCTGTTTTTCGGTGTCGTGAAAGGGGATCTGGCCAAGAACGTGCAGTAAAGTTTTTATTGCAACCTGGCTACAGAAGCACGAAGCGCTTTTTACGAGAGGTAAAATTACTTCAATCTATAACCGGCGACCACATTACTACTTACCACGGCGATGGCCGCATTAAGACTACGCGTAATAGTGACTCAAAGATTGTCAATATACCTTTTGTCATTATGGAATTAGCCGATTGCAATTTGCAGGACCTAATGCGGAGTACAGATCAACCAATCAGTTATGAACAATATGCCGGACAATTTAGAGGGCTGGCAAAAGCCTTGGCCACCCTCCATGCGAAAGCGGTTCACCGAGATATTAAACCAGAGAATATTCTCATTACTGGAGAACGCTGGTTACTTAGCGATTACGGCCTATGCACTTTCGTTACTCCAGGCGAAGAAGATTTAACACCAGAAGGACAAAATGTTGGCCCAAAGTTTTGGCTTTCACCAGAAGCTCATAATCGGCGTCTCGGCTGTGGGGATGCTATAAACGCCGCATCAGACGTCTTTCAGTTGGCGTCGATATTTTGGTATGTTGCCACGGGACGTCACCCTAGCGGTATAGTCGTTGAAGAAGATTGGTAAGCGTCCGGTAATCACACCTTGTCATTCAGTGCCCAGTTATGCGGCAGCAGTTCGTTGACGGCGCTCGCCTTCTGCGTCGGCAGACGCGCCAGTAC
>MDSW01055913.1_pt1 | contig 60715 bp, 60 predicted proteins | sample 811171 | NCBI WGS metagenome assembly MDSW01 (sample SAMN05326641, study PRJNA326480) | marine metagenome | isolation source: seawater | place: Atlantic Ocean: North West | collected 2012
AAATGGCAGTTATGGCGTTCTTTGATTATTCCTAGCGCCGTGAAAAAATGAATTTGTACTTTCACTAGGAATACTCATGCCGCGCAAAAATGGCAGTTATGGTGTTCTTTGAATTTCCTAGCGCCGTGAAAAAAATTACTGAAGGCGGGGAAAAAGCGGATCGCCCTTTTCAACGGCTGCACCGTCTTGAATCACATTCCAATTTTTGGCGTTTTCAAAATCCACTTTTCCGTAACCAATGCGGCGAAGCAGTTCATCCATGGATTCTGGCATCACCGGAGACAACAAAGTCGCTGCAATTCTTAAAGATTCAAGAGCATTGGCCAAAACTTCTCCCGCTGCCTTTTCATCTTCCTTCACCAACTTCCATGGGGCTCGGTCTTCCAAATATTTGTTTGTCTCTGAAAGAAAACTCATAATTTCCTCCAAAGCAAAACTGGGTTTCATCCCGTCCACCAAATTTTGAACTTTTCCTGGAAGCTCGGCTCCCAAAGCGATCAAATGTTTGCAGTTCTCCAAATCTCCTGTTTGAGGCTTCTTTCCATCATAAAATTTTGAAACCAGATTGGTGCTTCGACTCAATAGATTTCCCAAATTGTTTGCCAGATCTGCATTCACTCTTTGGGTGGCCGTCTCCAAAGAAAATGGAGCATCATTTCCCATGTGCACATCTCGAATCATCAGATATCTCAAACCATCCAAGCTAAAATGATTTTTCAAATCCAAAGGATTCATCACGTCTCCTTGGGATTTGCTCATCTTTCCTTGGTCTTTATTCAAAATCCATCCGGTTGCAAAAATTTGAGTGGGCAATGGAACGCCAAGTGCCAACAACATGGTGGACCAGTAAACGGCATGTGTGGTGAGGATGTCTTTTCCAATCAGATGTTTGACCTCACCTTCGATCCACCATTTTTTAAAATCATCTTCCATGCCTTCGCGATTGAAGCCTACTGCAACTGCATAGTTCAAAAGAGCATCGAACCAAACATAAGTGACGTAATCATCGTCAAAAGGAAGTGGGATCCCCCAAGCCAAACGCTCTTTTGGACGAGAGATGCAAAGGTCATTGAGCGGTTGTCTTAAAAATCCCAACACTTCATTTCGGCGAGATACGGGAAGAATAAAATCCGGATGGGCCTCAATGTGATCCAACAATGCTTTTTGATAGGAGCCCATTTTAAAAAAGTAATTGGTTTCCTGAACCTTAACGACTTCTTTTCCCTCTGGGCTTCTGCCATCCACCAAATCTTTTTCGGTATAGAAGATTTCTTCGGAAACCGAATACCAACCTTCATAACTGTTTTGATAGATGTCGCCCTTATCAAAAAGATCTTGAAGGGCCTTTTGAACCGCCTTTACATGAAAGTCATCGGTGGTTCGGTAGAAGATGTCATAAGAAATGTTCAGTTCTTTCCAAATGGTTTTAAAATTTTCTGCCATTTCATCGCTGTGAACCTGTGGAGAAAGATTTCGTTTCTTTGCGGCTTGCTCGACTTTTTGTCCATGTTCATCCGTTCCGGTAAGGAGCTTGGTTTCTCTGCCAAAAAGTTGTTGGAAGCGTTTCAACACATCTGCAGTGATGGTGGCGTAAGCGGTTCCCAAATGAGGCCGATCATTCACGTAGTAAAGAGGAGTGGTCAGGTAAAAAGGCTTCATTTAGGAATCTCCAAAAATTTTATCGTTGAGCTTAGCAAGGCTTTTTCGCATTTGGGGAAGCGAAGGGAGGGAGCTTTGAGTTCTTAAATAGTCCTTCAGGGGTTGAATGGGGTAGCCTCCATAGGCTCCAGATTTTTCAATCGACTTGGTCACTCCTGAAAAACCTCCCAAATGAACTTGGTCGGCAATCTCCAAATGGCCAGCAATTAAAGTTCCACCACCAAGTACGCAAGCTGCACCGATTTTGACGGAGCCAGCAACGACCACTCCACCTGTAATGATAGATCCCTTTCCAATTTGGATGTTGTGGCCAAAGTGGCAAAGGTTGTCGATCTTCACATCATCGGCAATCACGGAGTCTTCAAAGGTTCCACGATCAATGGTGGTTCCCGATCCCACATGGACGCGCTTGCCCATTCGAACACGGCCGAAGTGAGTGATGCGATGATGCTCCATTTTTTGAGGATCGGTGGCGTATCCAAAACCTTCGCCTCCGATCACTGCTTGTGGCTTGATTTCACAGCCCTCGTCCAAAATGCAATCATGGCCCACGAAAACTTGGGGATGTATGCGGCATTGAGGACCAATCTGAGCGCCAGGTTCAATCACGACGTGGGCTCCAATAAAGGATCCATTGCCAATTTTGCAATTCCGTCCAATCACAGCAAAGGGTCCGACGGTCACGTCTTCCCCAATTTCAGCAGTTTCATCAATGGACGCCGAGGAATGAATTTTACTTGTCCCCACAGGCTGTAGGTGAGCCTCAGATCTAAAATAGGACTTGGCAATGTCTGCCATGGCCAGCTTTGGGTTTGAGCTGACCAAAAGTTGAAGCGCATTCTCTTTTAAGGGTTGAAGACTTTCGTGTTCTGCAAAGGCTTTGGGAAGAACCCAAACTTTTGATTTTCCCTTTAGAGCTTGCTCCAAATGGGATTTGTCAGAAAGAAAAATCATATGGTCGGCTTCCGCAAGTTCGGGCGGAGCCATGCCTCGAATCACAGGATTATCTGTTCCTGAAACTCGCTGAATTTGAGCTGAAAATTTTTCTAGGATCTCATTGAGAGGGACTTCTCTTGATGCTTCATTAAATCTCATCATATTCTGATGCCATTTAAGGCCTTGGCCATTCAACCTATTTTGTAGTAAACCTTAGTTTTTGGTAAAGGAAGTAAGACATGGCGCAGAAAAAGACGAAGAAAAAAGCTTCGAAAAAGACAGCGGTGACCAAGAAAAGTTCGGGAGCAAAGACGTCGAAAAAAGCTTCCGCCAAAAAGAAGACGGCAGCTCCGGCGGCTAAAAAAGCAGGAGCGAAGAAAGCTGTATCCAAGAAAACAGCAGCGAAGAAAACGGACAAAAAAGCCTCTAAGAAAGCGGCAGTAAAGCCAGCAGCAAAGAAACCCACTTCAAGCAAAACCAGCGCAAAAAAAGCTTCTGCCAAGAAAGCTGTTGAAAAAAAGGCCGTTGAAAAGAAGGCTGTGGAAAAAAAGACGGCAACTCCGAAAAAGGAAGCCTCTGAAAGTGCAAAACTGACCAAAAAACGAGCCCTTGAAGCTTCTGGGGCGGAAGGTGTGGCTTCTGCTCGAGCCGAAGAAAAGAAGGCCAAAGAACAGAAAAAAGCCAAAAAAGCTCAGGCCAAAGCCAAGCAATCTTTGGCAAAAGCCCGTGTAAAGGACTTGGGAAGCAAATTGGGCAAGAATTTAGCCAATCAAGGGGTGGAAGAGCTGGCGAAAAAATGGGAGAGTCTGTTCAAGCGGGCGGATTCCATTGAGTCCAAACCTTACAAAATGAGAGATTCCTTTGAGGAGCGAACGGCCATTGAGCACAAGGTTTTGGGATGGGGCTTTGTCCTATCGAATCAAAATGATCGGCTTGAGGTCTTGTTTCGCGACGGAATTCGGTATTTAATCTCGAACTACAAATCATAACCAACTAACTCAAATAGACAAAAGGTATATCCATTAATGGCAAAAGACGATTTGGCTCAATTTGAAGGCAAGATCACAGATGTAGGAGCCGGTGGCCAATACAAGGTGAAACTCGAAAACGATGTGGAAATTACGGCGAAGCTGTGCGGAAAAATGCGACGCTTTAACATTCGAGTGGTATTGGGAGACAAAGTGACCGTGGGTGTTTCTCCTTATGATCCCAGCCACGGCCTGATCATGTACCGTCACAAATAAAGTTATGTCTAATCTCGATTCTAAAACTCTAAGTTTCATTCAATCCCGTGTGGAGAAGGTTTCTCCGCAAAGTATTAACGCAGTTCTTGCTCTTGCAGAAGAAGGTGCGACCGTTCCATTTATTGCCCGTTATCGAAAAGAGAAAACGGGAAATTTGGACGAAGTGCAAATTCGTGAAGTCATCGATTCCTTCCAGGAGTTCGGTGAATTGGTGAAGCGCAAGACCTTTGTTCTTCAAGAAATCGAAAAGCAGGGCAACCTGACTGACGATTTGAAAAAACGCATTGAAGCGTCCTCTTCTCTTCCCGAAGTGGAAGAGTTGTATCGGCCCTTCAAAAGAAAAAAGAAAACCAAAGCCACTTTGGCCAGGGAAGCTGGTCTTGGTCCTTTGGCCGATTGGATTTGGGGCTTGGCCCATGGGGAAGTGAAGGACGAAACCACTTTGGAAGTGAAAGCCAAAGATTTTGTCTCTGCAGCCAAAGGGTATGCCACTTATGAAGAAGCTCTGCGAGGAGCTCAACACATTTTGGTCGAGAAAGTTTCCAACGATCCTGACCTTAGATCTTTGGTTCGAGAAGAGCTTTTTGATCGCGGACAAATCAAATCTGAAAAAACAAAAGATTTTAAGTCGAACTCCAAGTACTCCATGTACGCGGAATTTTCAGAGCCCATCAAAACCATTCAAACAAAAAAGGCTTCTCACCGTTACTTGGCTTTGCGCCGAGGATGGCAAGAAGGGGAATTGAAAGTTTCCATTGAAGGGGATGAAGGCAGACTGCAAGGTGCTTTTGAGGGATTTTGTATGTCTCAAAGTTCTCAAGCAGATGCTTTTATGAAAGAAGTTGCAAAGCATGCGCTTGCAGTTCACGTCATGCCTTCCATTGTGAATGAGCTTCACTCCATGTTGAAGGAAAAGGCCGACGGCTTTGCCATTGAAGTCTTTGCGGAAAACGTCAAAAGAGTTTTGATGAGTTCGCCGTTTGGATCCAAAGTGGTTTTGGGAGTGGATCCTGGAATTCGTACCGGTTGCAAAATTGCCCTTGTGGACAAAGGTGGAAACTATGTTTCGGACACCGTTTTGCACATTGAAGGAGAAGGTTCCAAAGAAAAAGCCAAGACTCTTTTTGGCGAAGTTCTTAAACAAATTAAAATTGAATCCATCGCCGTGGGTAATGGAACGGGTGGACGAGAAGCCGAAAGCTTTATTCGAGAAACTTTGAAAGAGTTGGGGCATTCAGGAATTCCTGTCATTATGGTCAACGAAGCGGGAGCCAGTGTGTACTCTGCTTCGGATGTGGCTCGAGAGGAATTTCCAAAATTGGATGTGACCGTTCGTGGAGCCATTTCCATTGCTCGACGCTTGCAAGATCCTTTGTCGGAACTGGTGAAGATCGATCCTAAAAGCATTGGTGTGGGTCAGTACCAGCACGATGTGAATGCGTCCCGATTGAAAAAATCTTTGTCTGATGTGGTTGAATCCTGCGTCAACCAAGTGGGTGTGGATTTAAATACCGCCTCTCTTTCCCTTCTTCAGTATGTGTCTGGAGTGGGGCCTGGAATCGCAAAAAACATTTTGGATTTTCGCAAAGAGCACGGACTTTTTTCAGATCGTGAAGAACTGCTGAAGGTTCCTCGATTCAGCTCAAAAGTTTTTGAGCAGTCGGCGGGATTCTTTCGTGTCTTGGATGGAAAATCCGTTTTGGACAAAACGGGCATTCACCCGGAACGATATTCGGCCGTTCGCGAAATGGCCAAGGAACTGGGTGTAACGGTGGCCTCTTTGATTGGCCCTGGTGCACAGCGCTTAAAGGAAGTTCGAGACAAGTGGGCGAAGCTTGTGGGTGAATTTACTTTTGATGACATTGTGATGGAATTGGAAAAGCCGGGACGAGACCCTCGTGATCCCTTTAAAGTTTTTCAATACCGAGACGACATTCACGAAGTGAAGGATTTGAAAGAGGGCATGATCTGTCCTGGGATTGTGACAAACGTAACGGGCTTTGGGGCCTTTGTGGATGTGGGCGTTCATCAAGATGGACTGGTTCATATTTCTGAGTTGAGTCACAATTTTGTGGAAGATCCCAACACGGTTGTAAAACCTGGGGATCAAGTTCAGGTGAAAGTTTTGTCAGTGGACTTGGAGAAAAATCAAATTTCATTCACCATGAAGCTGGATGAGCGTCCTCAGAAAATGGAAGCTCGTGCTCCTGGAAAAGGCGCTGGAAAATCTGGTGGAAAAGGACCTCGCAAAGGACCGGGCAACAAGTCCGGTGGTCGAGGGGGCCGCAAAGGGGATGGACGTCCCAACCAGGGAAGACCTGAAAGCCGACCCAAACCGGCTTTTAACAATCCATTTGCTGCTCTTGGGCAACTCAATAAAAATTCTTAAGAGGATTTGGAACTCGTCAACAAATGTTGGGCGAGTTCCACAAAGCCATCGCCTTCTTTTGAAGGCGTGATGTACTTGGGAAGGCTTTTCATAAAGCTTTGGTATTCAAGAACGTTGGCCACTCCCACACTTTGTTGAAAACGTTCAAACAAAGGTTCGTCATTGGGAGAATCTCCCACATAAAGGCATTGAGACTGAATTTCTTCTGCAGAATTTAAGTTCAATTCTCGTTTCGCATAATCAAAACAGGCGGTTCCTTTTTCTTGAGATCCAAACCATCCGTTCACATGAATGTGACTGACTTTGCAAGTGGCTCCATGGGATTCAAAAATTTCTACGATCTTTCGAATTTCAGTTTCAGGAAGAGGTGGCTTCACGTCCTCAGCGAAATCGATGGCCAAATCAAAAAGCCTGGAAAATTGATCCGAGGCCACTTGAGATCGCGGCACTTTTTGCAGTACTTCCTTTTCAATCTGATTCAACTGTTCAGAATATTTCTGACGTTCCACTTTGGATGCGTAAAAGTGGCGCTTCATAGAGTTTTGATGATGGCGAAAGTAAAAGGCTCCATTTTCACCAATCACGCCGTGAACGGGCCATTGCCGTGCAATCAGTTCGCACCAACCCGCGGGTCGGCCGGTGACGGGAATGATGTGAAAACCAGCAGATTGAAGATTCCACAGACTTTGGTAGGTGATGGCTGAAATTTTGTCGCGCGTAGTTAAAGTGCCATCAACATCGGTGAAGATGTAGCGGATTTCAGAGAGAGAAAGTGATGAGATTGGATTCATGATTTAAGTTTAATCTCTAAACATAGAAGCAATGAGTCAATAAAATTTTATTGAAAGATGTGAACAAGGCGTCCAATTTTTATTCATATGTCTGATCAAAAAAAGCTCGTTATCGTTGAGTCCCCCACCAAAGCCAAAACCATTCGGAAGTTTTTAGGGAAGAACTATATTGTGGAGTCCTGTATGGGCCACATTCGGGATTTGCCCCAGTCCGCAAAGGACATCCCTGAGAAATATAAAAAAGAGGCCTGGTCCAAACTTGGCGTGAATGTGGAAGACAATTTTGACCCCATTTACTGTGTTCCAAAGAACAAAACCAAGGTGGTCAAAGAACTCAAAACAAAATTGGCAGACGCTGATGAATTGATTCTCGCGACGGACGAAGACCGCGAAGGGGAATCGATCAGTTGGCACTTGGTGGAGGCCTTAAAGCCAAAAGTTCCTTTAAAAAGAATGGTGTTTCACGAGATCACTAAGGAAGCCATTCAGGATGCGATTCATAATTTTAGAGACATCGATGAAAACTTGGTTCGAGCCCAAGAAGCTCGCCGTATTTTAGACCGTTTGGTGGGTTACACCATTTCTCCGTTGCTATGGAAAAAGGTCACTTATGGATTGTCTGCAGGTCGCGTTCAATCGGTTGCGGTCCGTTTGATTGCAGAGCGTGAGCACGAGCGCTTGCGATTTCATAAAGCGGAATATTGGAGTTTGGTCGCAAAGAATAAAAAAGACGGAACTGCTTTCGAAGCACGAGCTTACTCCTTGGATGGTAAGCGTGTTGCTTCCGGAAAAGATTTCGAAGCGGAGACCGGCAAACTTTTAGACAACCGCAAGGCCGACCACATTCATTTGACGGCAGATTTGGCCAGTGCCTGGAAAGGAAAACTGGAAGGTCAAAGTTGGAAGGTCAAAGAGGTTGAGGAAAAACCAGTTTCGCGAAAACCGGCTCCTCCTTTTATCACTTCCACTTTGCAACAGGAAGCCAACCGAAAACTGGGCATGAGTTCTCGTGAAACCATGCAAGTCGCTCAGAAGCTTTATGAAAATGGGCACATCACTTATATGAGAACGGACTCTACAAACCTTTCTCAGCAAGCCATTGATGGGGCAAGAGCAGCGATCAAGCAATTGTTTGGCAAAGACTATCTTCCTGATCAGCCTCGGCTTTACACGAAGAAAAAAGTGAAGGGCGCTCAAGAGGCCCACGAAGCGATTCGACCTGCTGGAAGCCAAATGGTTCTTCCTGAGGAAACTGGATTGAAGGGCGATATGTTTCGCCTTTACGAATTGATTTGGAAGCGCACCGTGGCTTCGCAAATGGTGAATGCGGAACAAAAGAAAGTCAGTGTGAAGTTTGATGTGGGGAATGCCGTGTTTTCTGCATCCGGAATGACCATTACTTTTCCCGGATTTTTGAAAGTTTACGTGGAAGGTTTTGATGATGAGGCTTTGGCGGAGGAAAAGGAAATCCATCTTCCACCATTGAAAGTTGGAGACTCAGTCACCAACGAAAGCATTAAACCTTTGCAACATGAAACCAAGCCTCCAGCCCGTTACACGGAAGCCAGTTTGGTTCAAACCATGGAAAGAGAGGGCATTGGCCGTCCTTCCACTTACGCCTCTATTATTGGAACCATCATCGATCGCGGATATGTGCGTAAAGTGGGAAATGCATTGGCGCCAACCTTTACAGCACTTGTGGTTTCAAAACTTTTGAAGAAGTATTTGCCGGACTACGTGGATTTGAATTTCACCTCACAAATGGAAAAGCGTCTGGATGACATCGCCGATGGAGATTTGGATTCGAACAAATACTTGGCGCAACTTTATTTTGGAGACGAAGGTTTAAAAAATCAGGTTGAGGCCCAAGAAGATAAAATTGATGCAGATGAATCTCGTGCAATTACCTTAGATGGACTTGAGGGGTTGAGCTTTCGAATTGGTCGATATGGAGCTTACGTTTGTCGCAAGGAAAAGGGTGAAGAGGTGTGTGCCTCCATTCCGGAACACCAATTGCCTGGAGATTTGACGGCGGAAATTGCCAACAAGTTGATCGATCAAAAAATCAATGGAGCGGATGCCCTTGGAAAAGATCCTGAAACGGGTCTTCCTGTTTATGTTTTAACTGGCCGTTACGGACCCTATGTGCAATTGGGTGAACACGAAGATGAAAAACCCAAGCGCATGGCCTTGCCGGCAGGGGTGGAACCGGAAGCCGTGACTATGGATATGGCTTTAAAGCTTTTGGAGCTTCCAAAAACTTTGGGAGATCACCCTGACACAGGAAAAGTGATCAAAAAAGGTTTGGGCCGATTTGGTCCTTATGTGGTTCATGATGGTGATTTTCGTTCGATCCCGAAAACCGACAATATTTTTGATGTGGATTTGAGCCGTGCTCTTGAGCTTTTGGCTCAGCCTAAAAAGGGTCGTGGTCGGGCCGCGCCTTTGAAGGAATTGGGAGATCACCCTGAAACGGGCGATCCCATCCAAGTTTTGACAGGGAAATACGGGCCTTATATCAAATGCGGTAAGACCAATGTTTCGCTTCCAGAGGACCAAGAGCCCAAAGGTGTGACTGTTGAACAGGCTTTGGAGCTTTTAAAGGATCGCTTGAAGACGGGCGGCAAGAAGAAAACCGCATCCAAGAAGAAGGCCTCCGGAAAGAAAACTGCCGCCAAGAAGAAAACAGCGGCGAAAAAGCCGGCCTCAAAGAAAACGGTCACAAAAAAGGTGATTCGTCGGAAAGCCGGCTCAAAATAACCGATTCTTTACTGGACAAGACCGCCAAAATTGATGAGTTTCGAGGCATGATTCGCCGAGTCCTAAAATCCAGGATCGCCAAGGGCCAGATGGAGCTTTCGCTCCATCGCCCGGTGGAGCCAGACCGTCATTTTCACAAAGGTGGCCGCAGCTTTTACTTTTTTGATTTTGATGACAACATCGCTTTTCTTTCCACTCCAACTTATGTGTTTCACAAGTCCACCGGGGAAGAACTGGCTCTGACCAGCCAAGAGTTTGCAATGAACAGCATGGGCATTGGAAAGTCTGGCCCGCTTAAAGATTTTCGCCTCGACCATGATCCGGTTGCTGGAACTTTTCGAAATTTTCGCGACAAAAACATTTCTAGATTGCGAAAAATATTTGGTGAAAGACAAAATTTTGTGCGGGACCTTTCCGAAGCTTTGGGGCATCCGGATCTGAATTGGAAGGGCCCCTCGTGGAATTGTTTTTTTCACGCGGTTCACAACCAGCGACCTTTGTCTTTGATCACGGCTCGAGGGCATCATCCCGAGACCATGAAAGAAGGAATTCGTTTGTTGTACGAGCGGGGCTTTCTTTCGAAATTGCCAAATTATTTGAGCATCTATCCGGTCAGTCACCCCGTGGCTCTTGAAGATTTGGGTGGAACCTCTTTGTATGGAAACATTCCGTTGCTCAAGCGCCATGCTCTACGAAAGTCCGTAGAGAAAGCCATTGAGGTTTACGGCTACAGTCCCTATCACCGATTTGGGATGTCTGATGATGATCCGAAAAACATTCAGTGGATTCATGAAGAGATGGTGAAATTAAAACAGGACTATCCTCAGATGTCTTTTTTTGTCATCGAGACCCACTCAGACCATTTTGAAAAGCGAGAAGTGCGCTACGATGGTTTTGAGAAAAAGCAAAACATACCTTTTCAGCAGTTGAGTCTTTTTTAACGCTCAGTTGCAAGACCCTGGATTTGCGAAATAATTTGAGAGAGTTAAAATGATTTGTTGGGCTTTTTCTCTTTTGAAAAGTTCTGCAAATCCCGATCAGACTTCTGAGAGGTATACAAATTTTAACCAGCAAAGGGTGTTTCATGAAAAAGTGGATGGTGCTGTTCGTCGGAGTGATGTCCTTAACTTCCGTGATTTCCTATGGACAGTTTAAGAGCATGCAGAAATTGGATTTAGATTGTGTCCATCTTTATCCCATTCAGATGAAGTACTTTGAGCGACATGTGAATTTTGCAAAAAGCACCAAGAATCTTGAGGCGCGAACTGTGGATCAATTTATTGATCACTTGGACGGAAGCAAACTTTACTTTTTGAAAACAGACATTTCAAAAATCAAATCTAAAATCATGCCTGGAATTTACGGGAAGCTGAAAAAGAAAGAGTGCAAACCCATTCAGGAAACCAATGACCTTTTTGTGAAGCGTGTGGAAGAGCGAGTCGAGTACGCAAAGAAATTTTTAGGTTCCAAGTTTAAATTTAATCCCAAAGCAAAGATTTACCGGGATCCTAAAAATCGCCCTCGTCCATCCAGTGTGGCAGAAGCCAATAAATACCATGAAAATTACATGAACTATCAAGTGGCCAGTTATTTGGCGACTGACATGAAATTGGACGAAGCAAAACAACACATCATTCGAAACTACGAAAGAGCCCTTCGCCGAGTGAAAGATCAAAGCCGCGAAGATCTTTACTCTTTGTATGTGGATGCATTTGCAAAATCTTTGGATCCTCACACCTCTTATTTGTCAGCGGATGATTTGGAAGATTTCGAAATTCAAATGCGTTTGTCTCTTGAGGGAATTGGAGCCACTCTTTCTTCGCAAGATGGCTTTACAGTGATTGAACAGTTAGTTTCTGGAGGTTCTGCTCAGTCGTCAGGAAAGCTCAAGCCGAAAGACAAAATCATCGGTGTGGCTCAGGGAAAAGATCCCAACTTTCAAAATGTGATCGAGATGGATCTTCGAGATGTGGTGCGATTGATTCGTGGACCTAAAGGTTCTTCCGTGACCTTACAAATTTTGCGAAAAAAGAACGATGGTGCGGATCGGTTCACTGTGACCTTGGTTAGAGACAAGATCAAGTTGGAAGATGAAGCTGCTTCTGTGACTTACATCGACCGAGAAATGGAAAACACTCAAAAAAAAGGCGAAAAGGTTAAAAAGAAAATTGCTCTTTTGAATCTTCCTTCATTTTACTCGGACAGCCGCAGCCAAAAAGGCCGTTCTGCCGCTGCCGACATGAGAAAAATTTTGGCAGACATCAACAAAGAAAAAGCCGATGCCGTCGTTTTGGATCTTTCCACCAACGGTGGTGGAAGCTTGCGTGACGCTGTGGACATTGCTGGATTTTTCTTCAAGACTGGAAATGTGGTGAAGCAAAGTTCTCGTGTGCCTGCGGGATCTAAAGCGGAGTATGAAGTTTTGAGAGACACCGATCCAGATGTGAACTGGAGTGGTCCTTTAGTGGTGTTGGTCAGCCGAGTCAGTGCCAGTGCTTCTGAAATTGTTTCTGGAACTCTTCAGGATTATCACCGTGCAGTGATCGTGGGTGGTGATCACACTTTTGGTAAGGGAACTGTTCAATCCGTCGAGTATTTGCCCGCCGGACTTGGAGCGATCAAGACAACGGTTGGAATGTTTTTTACCGCGGGCGGAAATTCCACTCAGCACCGTGGTGTGAAGTCCGACATTACATTTCCTTCAGCGCTTTCCATTGATGAAATTGGCGAGAAGACTTTGGATTATTCCTTGCCACCTAAGTCCATTCCTTCATTCACTTCGAAGTCAGCATATGTAACTTCAGGAGAAGGCCATTGGGACCAAGTGAATCCATCGATCATCAAAAAGTTGGATAAGCTTTCTCAATCGCGCATTGCCAGCAGCGACGCCTTTAAGAAGGTCAAAAAAGACATCGCCAAAATTGATTCCCGTAAGAAAACCATCACAGCAGGCGAGCTTCTTGAAGACAAGAAGGGCAAAGGGGACAAGACTGCGAAGGTCGACCCCAAAACTGCAGAAGGCGATGACGAGTCTCCTCTTGAGGAAGACGAAGGACGCACTCTTTCTCGTGAAGAGCGTCAGAAGAAGTATTTGGAGCGTGGAGATGTCCAAGAGGCCATCAACATCGCTGCCGATCTTTCGGCGATGACAGACCGTCCTGAGCTTCGACTAGGCGCTCAGAGCGGAGATTCAAAGACCAAGGCGGCTGAAACCAACTAGACAGAACAGCCATCCTCAGGTACCTCATTAAAGAGCCCTTTTCATAGGGCTCTTTTCTATTTTCGGGACTTCAAAGGAGGGCGTTTCGTGGCGAGGACTCAGGTTTCTTCTTCTAAAAACCGGAAGAAAAAAGTGCCTTTAAAAAAAGCACCATCAAAAAAGCCAAAGACAAAAAAGGTCGTTCGGCCCTCTGGGAAAAAGACCTCTTCTGGAGGCAAGTCTTTCAGTGGACTCTCCTTGGATCAGTTGCGGAACATGCACGAGCTGATGGTGAAGTCGCGAGTGCTGGAAGAGCGATTGATCAAGATTTATAAAGCGGGTGGAGCTTTCTTTTGGATTGGTGCTCCCGGTGAAGAGGCCTTTGGAGTTCCATTGGGACTTTTGGTGGATAAAGGTCATGGCCCCAAACACGATTACCTTCACCTTCATTACCGCGGGACTCCCACATTGGTTGCGATGGGAATGCCCATGATCGATTCCATTCGCTTGATCATGAACCGAGCAACGGATCGATGCACCGGTGGTCGCAATTTTTCAAACCACTACTGTTTTCCAGAATGGAATGTTGTGCCCGTAAGTTCCCCCATTGAAGTTCAATACATTATGGCTTTGGGAACGGCTCGAGTTCAAAAACGTCGAAGCTCTAAAAGTTTGACCATTGTCACCGGCGGAGATGCCGGTTCTGCAGAAGGCGATTTTGCCAGCAGTTTGATTTGGGCCTCTCGTCCCAAAGAGGAACTTCCGATGTTGATTACTGTTCAAAACAACCGTTGGGGAATTTCAACCAGCTACGACACCCAACATGGCGAGGCCAATGTTTCGGACCGAGGCAAGGCCTTTGGAATTCGAACCTGTGTGATCAACGGCAATGATCCTGTAGAAAGCTACGTCAAGTTGTCAGAAGAAATGAATTACATTCGCAAAGAAAGAAAGCCTGTTCTTTTAGAAGCTCAGGTGTCTCGCCTTTATGGGCACTCGTCCGCGTCGGGCGCAAATCTTGTGGATGAAGTGGATTCTGTTCGTCAGTTTGAAGAGCGCCTGTTGAAAGCCGGAGTCCTTAAATCTCAGGACGTCAAAGAGATGTGGAAGAATTTTGAAGAAGAAGCTCGATTGACCAGTGAACAGGTTAAAGACGAGCCGGTTCCCTCTGCGGAGAGCGTTTGGGATCACTACTACACCAATGGTGAAAACGGCGATTGGAGGAAGTTTTAATGGCAAACATGGCACAAGCCATTCGCATGGCTCTTCATTACGGCGAAGAAAATTTAGGGGTTCAAGATATTTTCGGTCAGGATGTGGGTGCACCTTTAGGAGGTGTCTTTACGGCCACTCAAGGTTTGAAAACCACTTGGAACACTCCTTTGGATGAGCGTGGAATCATTGGAATGGCCATGGGCATTGCCATGGCAGGAGAAAAGTGTGTCGCTGAAATTCAATTTTGCGATTACATTTTTAACACCATCGATCTTTTAAAAATGGCGGGCAATACTCATTGGGTGAGCAACGGAAATTACTCTGTTCCCTTTGTGTTGATGACTCCCGTGGGCGCAGGAATTCGAGGATCTGTTTATCACAGTCACAGTTTCGACTCTTGGGCGTCTCGCCTTCCGGGATGGAAAGTGGTGATGCCGTCAACACCTGCAGACGCTTACGGGTTGATGATTTCCGCCTTGGAAGATGAAAACCCCGTTTTGTTTTTGAAGCCAAAAGCATTAATGCGCGTGCGCGGCGAAGAGCTTCTTCCCGGAGAACCAGAGTCTGAAAAAGATTTGAAAGCCATGATTGACGCTCCCATTGGGGATCGATCTAAGTGGAAACCAAAGTGGCCGAAAATTGGTGAACATCGCATTCCCATTGGCAAAGGCAAAATCACTCGAGAGGGTGAGGAATTGACGATTGTGACCTGCGGTCGGGATGTTTTGTTTTGCAACCAGGCCGCAGATGAACTGGCGAAAGAAGGTCACAGTGTTGAAGTGATCGATTTGCGTTCGATTTATCCTTATGACTGGGAGCTGATCAAAGAGTCTGTTACGAAGACACGAAAAGTTTTGTTTGTGAACGAAGACACCGAAGTGACCAATTTTGGTGAGCACTTGAGCTATAGAGCCACCAAAGAGTTGTTCTACCAATTGGATGCTGCGCCCGAAGTTTTGGCAGGGAAGCATTTGCCAGGAATTGGCCTTCATCCCAATTTAGAAGATGCCTCGGTTCCTCAAGTGAAAGACATCTGTGATTGTGCAAAAAAATTATTGAGTGAGAGGCCTTAATGTCCAAGAAGAAAAATAAGAAAGCCAAAGGGTCAAAAAAAATCAAAAAAGCCTTGGAGCCTTTTGACAAGTACGATTTGTACATGAAATCAGTTCAAGCTCCTGAGGCAGACGTTGAGTTTTTCGACAAAACCTACAAAGAGATCCGCGGAAAGAGAGCTCACTCTCTTCGAGAAGATTTTTGCGGGACTTTTGGAATCACCTGTGAATGGATCAAAATGAATTCCAAAAATGTTGGAGTTGGAGTTGATTTGGATCCAGAGCCCTTGGCCTACGGGATGAACTGTCACTATGCGCAGCTTTCTGCAGCGGAGAAGAAGCGCATTAAAATTTACGAAGAAAATGTGATGAGTGTGGAAACCGATCCAATGGACATCATCGTTGCTGTGAATTTTTCGTACTATCTTTTTAAAACAAGGTTGATGCTTCGAAGTTATTTTAAAAGAGCCCATCAAGATTTAAAGGAAGATGGCATTTTTATGGTGGATTGTTTTGGCGGTCCACTTTGTATGGAGCCCAACGAAGAGGAAAAGGTCTTTGATGATTTTTCTTACTTTTGGGACCAGGACAAATTTGACCCTGTGACCAACGAAGCTTTGTTTCACATTCATTTTAAGCGCAAAGGCGAGAAGAAGCGCAAAGAGGCGTTTACCTATGACTGGCGCATGTGGACCATTCCTGAATTGAAAAGTCTGATGTTAGAGGCCGGCTTTAAAGACGCCTACGTTTACTGGGAAGGAACGGACAAAAAAGGCGAAGGAAATGGCGAGTTCACCCGCGTCACCACAGCAGAAGACTGCGGCGCCTGGGTCGCCTACGTCGTCGGCGTAAAATAAGTACTTTTTAGCGGGGTTGGAAGAGGTGGTTGAGGCTTAGGCCTTCGGCTTTCATCTTTTCGATGGCGTCGGGATTTCGCAAAATTACGCACAAAACATTTTCAACCACAGCACCTTCATCGCGAAGGTCTTTGGCGCTCAGTAGAACTTGGCCGCCAGTGGTGATCACGTCTTCGACGATGCAAACTTTTTTTCCTTCCAAAGATCCAAGGCCTTCCGCAATCTTGCAGGTTCCATATTCTTTGGCCTTTTTACGTACGAAAACCGCGGGGATTCCGGTTTCTAGGGACAAAGCAGTTGCGATGGGAATGCCTCCCATTTCAAGACCCGCCAAGACCTCGGTTCCCGCTGGAATTTTGTCTTTCAAAAATTCGGCGATGGGTTTGAGCAATGTGGGTTGAGATTCAAAGCGGTATTTGTCGAAGTAGTGAGTTGCGGTTTGGCCTGATCGCAGAAGAAATTCTCCTTCCAAGCGACAGATTTCAATGACTTTGGATTCCAATTCTTGAATGTTCATGATGTCACCTGCTCTTTCACCCATTGGGCATAACTCAAATTCGCCTGAGCCTCAAGAACCACAATTGCGGGAACCTCGTAGGGATGAAGCTCTTCCAAGGTGCGCACAAAATCTTCGGACCTTTCCAAAGTGGTCTTAAAGACCACGTAAACTTCGGCGTCCTCATGAATTTGCCCGTCCCATTCGAAAACAGAGGTACCCTCTGAAAGAACATTTGCGCAGGCGATAAGTTTTTGGTCTTTCAATTTTTTTGCAATGTTTAGAGCCTCTTCACGATTGGGAAAAGGCGAATAGCAAAAAATAATTTTACTGAGAGATTTGTTCATCAGGCTGAATTTTGAATCCAAAAAAAGAATCCAACAGAGATTTTAATGAAACCAGTCCTGCCGTGTGGCCATTGCTGTCTAGAACCAAAAGGATGGGGTGAGAAATGGCCACAAAGCGAAGAAACAAATCTTTAAGACTTAAATTCTCCGAGACCTTTCCGATGTCCCGGCAGTCGTCTTCACTCAACTCTCCGGATTCGATATGGTCGCGAACTTCCCGTAAAGTGAGCCAACCGACCACATGGTCTAAGTCCCCTTTGTAAATCAAAAGGTGAGCGGGTTTGTCTTCGAGGAGTTGATCCATTTTGTCGGTGCGAAGATCGATGTCGATCCCTTCAATGACCGAACGGGGAATCATAATGTCTTTGACCTTAAGGCCTTCCAACTCTTCAAGCCTTTCTAAGAGAGGCTCATAAGAGGCAAAAGATTTGGTTTTCGCCATGGGCGCTTCCTGTTCATTTTTGAGGAAAGGAAGGCCACGTTTTACTAAGCGAAATAAGTCCATATTGTCCTAAGTTCGAGAGGCTTCAGAATCTTTGAAGACCTGGCTTCCAGTGGCTCTTTTTTGATTCTGATATTTTCCACGGTAAGGGACAGAAGCCACCTGATCCATGCGGCAAAAAACCAACTGACAAATGCGGCGGCCCGCTTCCAACCGAATGGGAAGGGAGTTGGCATTGTACAGTTCAAGAGTGATTTGACCTTCAAAACCAGGGTCGACCCAACCTGCATTTTGAATGAAAAGACCAATGCGTCCAATGGAGCTTCGACCTTCCACAAAAGCAGTTAAGTTGTCCGGAAGTTTTACGGATTCCAATGTGGTTGCCAATAAAAAAGAGTGAGGAGGAATCGTGATCGAATCCCCCTCAATTTCTCGATAAATGATCTCCGAATTCAAATCGATGGTCTGCATTTGTCGATCTTCCACCACCAAGAAATGGTTTCCCAGGCGGCAGTCGATGGATGCAGGTTGAATGGATTCTTCAGTCAGCGGAGTTACAGTCAACTCCGCTTTTTCGATCATATCTTTAAGAGTGTTGTCCGAAAGAATCATGGGACTACTTGTTCTCTTCCGCGCGCTTCTTTTGGTATTCTTTCACAAGCTCTTCTTGCACGTTTCGTGGTGCTTGAGCGTAGTGAGAGAACTCCATAGTAAACTCGCCTTTACCTTGAGTGGCAGATCGCAATTCTGTGGAGTACCCAAACATTTCAGAGAAAGGCACCTGAGCTTCAACCACCACAAAGCCTTCTTGAGTTTGTGTTCCGTTGATCATTCCACGGCGTTGGTTGATTTGACCCATAACATTTCCTTGGAACTCTTCAGGAGCTTGAACTTCAAGCTTCATGATGGGTTCAAGAACCGCAGGACTTGCAGCGTGGTAAGCTTCACGGAAGGCTGTCATCGCACAAATACGGAAGGCCATTTCACTGGAATCCACATCATGGTAAGCACCGTCCACCAAAGTGGCTTTCACACCTACAATAGGTGCACCAATCAAAAGACCTTTTGTCATTTGTTCGACAAAACCTTTGTCCACAGCAGGAATGTATTCACGAGGAATTTTACCACCCACAATTTTGTTCACAAATTCGTAAGTTTTATCTGCAACTTCCAAAGGTTCGAACTCACCCATCACTTTCGCAAACTGACCAGAACCACCGGTTTGCTTTTTGTGAGTGTAATCGAACGGTGTGGCTTTGGTGATGGTTTCTCTGTACGCCACTTGAGGCTGACCAGAAACCACATCCACTTTAAATTCACGTTTCATACGCTCAATGTAAACTTCCAAGTGAAGCTCACCCATTCCAGAAATGATGGTCTCGTTGGACTCTTCATCTCTGTGAACGCGGAAAGTGGGATCTTCTTTTCGGAACTTTTGAAGAGCTTTTGAAAAGTTGTCCGCTTGAGATTTGTCTTTTGGTGCCACGGCCAAAGAAATCACCGGATCTGGAACAAACATAGAAGTCATTGCAATGTTTTTGGTTCCATCGGTGAAGGTGTCACCAGAGGCACAGTCAATTCCGAAAAGGGCCGCAATATCACCGGCACGAGCTTGCTCAATGTCTTGCATGGAGTCGGCATGCATGTGAACCAAGCGAGGAATTTTTACTTTCTTGCCGTTGGTTACGTTGGTGATGAAATCGCCTTTTTTCAAGGTTCCTTGATAAACTCTCATGTAGGTCAACTGACCGAATCGGCCGTCTTCCAGTTTGAACGCCAAAGCCACGGTGGGAGCTTCTGAGTCGGCTTTCAAAGCAACCGGTTCTTCGTTGTTGTCCAAATCCAAACCTTCGTACTTCATTTCTGCAGGAGAAGGAAGGTAGCTTTCAACTCCATCTAGAAGAAGTTGAACCCCTTTGTTTTTATAGGCAGAACCCATAAACACAGGAGTCAAATCCAAGCTCAAAGTTCCCTTGCGGATGGCCGCCATCAGTTCCTCTTGAGTGGGCTCTTCTTCCATCAAATATTTTTCCGCCAAAGCGTCGTCGAAATCCGCCGCTTTACCAATCAATTCAGAGCGGTATTTTTTAGCGTCATCCTGAAGATCAGCAGGAATGTCTGTGATCTCTAGATTTTCACCATTGTCTCCACGGAAATAAACGGCTTTCATGGTGACCAAATCTACAACACCTTCCAATTTGTCTTCTGCACCGATTGGAATCTGCATCAAAGCAGCATTGTGTCGCAATTTTTCACGAAGGGCTTGAAGAACGCGGAACGGGTTTGCTCCAGCGCGATCCAATTTGTTGATAAAGGCCATGCGAGGCACTTTGTACCGGCGCATTTGGCGATCCACAGTGATGGACTGAGATTGAACTCCAGAAACACCACAAAGAACAAGAATAGCACCATCCAGAACGCGAAGGGCTCTTTCCACTTCCACGGTAAAGTCCACGTGTCCGGGAGTATCGATAATATTGATCTCGATATCTTTCCAGGTCACATTGGTGGCCGCTGATTGAATGGTAATTCCACGTTCTCTTTCGAGTTCCATAGAATCCATTGTGGCTCCCACACCGTCTTTTCCACGAACTTCGTGAATGGCGTGAATTCGGCCGGTATAGAAAAGAATTCGCTCAGTCAGAGTCGTCTTTCCTGAGTCGATGTGGGCCGAAATCCCAATGTTTCGCACCTTATTGATATCCCATTTTTTTGCCATGTTCTGTCCCTTTCAGTATCTGTAAATGGAGTGCTTAAGAAAACAAAAGAGATGAGTTATCATGACTCTTTTGAAAGTGCAAAAGGAAGGCTGTCTTTGGAGCTAAAAAATCTGCAGAAAACTTTGAAAAAATCCTTTGATTTGGAGGCCTTCCGGCCCGGGCAGGCCGAAGTCATCCAGAGGGTCCTGGAGGGCAAAGACAGCTTGGTTTTGTGGCCCACGGGATCGGGGAAATCCCTCACTTATCAGATGAGCTCTGTTCTTCTTCCGGGGATCACCTTGGTGATTTCGCCTCTGGTGGCCTTGATGAGGGATCAGTTGGATCAGGCCCTCAAAAGGGGGCTTCCCTTTGCTTTGGTGAATTCCAGCTTGAAGCGTTCTCAGAGGGAGAAAGTGCTGAGTGAAGTTGCTGAAGGAAAATACAAACTGCTTTATTTGACGCCTGAACGCTTCAAGAAGCGGGAGACCTGGGAGGCTTTAAAGGGGCAGGAGATCAGTCTGTTTGTGGTGGACGAGGCCCATTGCGTGGCCCAGTGGGGACATGATTTTCGACCGGAATTTTCCAGACTTGGAGAAGTGCGCCGGCAACTGGGAAACCCCACCTGTCTGGCATTGACGGCGACGGCGCCTCTTCCTGTTCGGGAGGAAATTTCCCAGGTTTTGGGGATGAAGGATCCTCAAGCTTTTGATTTGGGTTTGGACCGACCCAATTTGTTTTTGGGGGTGGAAAATCTGGAGAGCCACGAAAAGACGCCCTGGATTATGAAACATAATTTTTCGGGTCCGACGATCATTTACTTTAGCCTGATTCAGACTCTGGAGAAGCTGTCCCTGGAGTTGGATAAGCAGGGAGTGGATCATGTGACCTATCATGGAAATCTGCCTCACTCCCTCCGGCGAAAAAATCAGAACCGTTTTCTTTCCGGAGAGTCCTCGTTGATTTTGGCCACGCCGGCGTTTGGCTTGGGAGTGGACAAGAAGGATGTGAGAGAGGTGATCCACTTTGAGGTGCCTGGATCCTTAGAAGCCTACTACCAAGAAGTGGGGCGCGCGGGGCGAGATGGGCAACCTTCAAAATGTGAGTTGCTTTATTCGTCGGAAGATTTGGAAACTCAAATGCGTTTTATCGAGTGGGCCACTCCGGATTACAAATATATGGAGACCGCATTGACCTGGTTGGTCCGTGAGGAGAGAAAAATTCCCTCATTGAGCATTGATGATTTGCGAGAGCAATTGAGTTTTAAAAACAAAAATGATTTTCGCTTGGAAACCACATTGAATCTTTTTGAACGTTTTGGATTGATCGAGTGGCCTCAAAGAAATTTTAAAAAGATTCGATTGTTGGATCCATCCATGGAGTTGCTGGCCGATTACAAAGACACGGAAGCGCGCAAGAAGTCCTTGCAGATGAAGTTGTTGAACATGGTTCAGTTTGTACAGACCTCCGAATGTCGAAAGTCGTTTATAGCCAACTATTTTTTGGGGCGGCCTGAAGAGCCCTGTGGGATGTGTGACAATTGCCAAAGCTGACTCACATAAAAGAGCGGCGAATTTTTCCGTCGCCTTTAGACAGTTTGGAGGGTGGGATTGTTGCCGTGGGCTTAGAGCCCACCGTTTCTCATTTGCTCGAGGCCTATTCCTTTGGGATTTTTCCTTGGCCCCATGAAGGGATGCCTTTGTTGTGGTTCTCTCCAGACGAACGGGGCGTGTTGGATTTTAATGAATTTCATATTTCTCGAAGTTTGCAGAAAGAGCTGAGTAAAAATTCGTTCACTTGCACCTGGGATCAAAACTTCGAAGGTGTGATTCGCGGTTGCCAGACGATGGCTCGAAAGAATGAGCAGGGAACTTGGATTACAGATAAATTGTTAAAGGCTTATGTGGACTTCCATAAGGCGGGTTATGCCCACTCTGTGGAAGTGTGGCGGGAAGAGGAATTGGTCGGTGGCGTGTATGGAGTCTATGTGGGAGGAGTGTTCTCTGCGGAAAGCATGTTCTTTAAGGTTTCTCCGGCATCTAAAGTGGCTTTGGTTTATTTGGTTCAGTCCTTGGAAGAAAAAGGATTGAAGTGGATTGATTTGCAGATGGTTTCCACAGTCAGTAAACAGTTTGGTGGAAAATACATTTCGAAAAGAGATTTTTTGAGACGTCTAAGAGATGCTCAAAAAAATCCATTAACTATTGATCTTCAAAATTAAAAATTTTGTAGCGGTGGCCCCATGGAGCTCCTCTCTTCGCATCGTAATTTTTGTTGGGAAGAGAGAGGTAGTAGAGGAGGGCAAAGCTTGCGATCGAGAGAAGAATGTATCCGGAGTATTTGTAAACATTTTCCAAGAAGACATGTTTTAAATACATTTGCTGTCGCAAACGGCGCTCTTTGAGCTCTTCGAGAAATTGCTTTTCAAGACCTTGTTTGATGGCTTTTCGGTGTCCCAGTGGCAGATCATGAAAGTGAACAGCCACCATGATTTTTTCTTCGTCCACAAAGGGGTCTGGTTCAGACCACCAAGAATTTCCCTCATAGGATTCCAACCGGACGACTCTGCCAAACCATGCAATTTGATCCAAACCGGGAACGGGAATTTCCACTTTTATTAAGTCACCAATTTCAGGGCGCATGCTTCGGTCGACCAAGAATGCCGCTCCTGTTTCCGAGAGATTCAGTAACCGCGTGCGAAAGACTCCTGAGCCCTCTTCTTTTGAAAAGCGCATGACCTGGTTGTCCGTGGGTCGCAACACATACCTGGGCGCACGATTGATGAATTTTCGAAGTGCGGCGTTCATAGAAGACTTATCGGTTTGATGGGGCCAGGTTTTTAGCTCTCTGGACCTTGGTCAGATTTGTAAGGGGCCCGTTCCAAAATTTGAACGATGTCGGTGAACTTCAGAAGTTTCGCCAAATCGATGGGGCTTTGATTTTTTTTGTTTTTAAGCCTTGGGTTCGCGCCCGCTTGAAGCAGTTTTCCGATGAGGGCAGAGTTTTTAAGGTAAATGGCCAAATGAAGGGGAGTGGTTCCGTCTTGATCGGCCAGGTTGGGATCGGCTCCATGTTTAAGGAAAATTTCTGCAAATCCCAGTTGCTTGTACTCGATGGCAGTGAATAGTGGAGAGCGGCCTTGAATGTCTTGTTGATTGATTTTTGCACCTTTTGAAATCAACAGATTGAGGATTTCAATGTCTCCTCGAGGGATGGAAAAGTACAGGCTGCTCCAACCGTTTTCATCGGCAGCTTGAGGATCTCCTCCTTTTTGAAGAAGCAGCTTTAAAACTTCGGGAGTGGAAAATCGGGTGGCCATCATTGTGGGAGAGAGATTGAAACTGTCCCGCTGATTGGGACTGGCTTCGGCCTCAAGAAGTGCTTTGACGGTATCGGCTTGTTTTCCGAGGACGGCATACTGAAGAGCGGTGGCGCCATCTTGATCCCGGAGGTCCACAAAGACTTCATTTTTTATGAGCAATTGAACCATTTCCAAGTGGCCTTTTCTGGCGGCCACCATCAGTGGCGTCACTCCATGGATGGAAGCTTGGTTGGGGTCCATTCCCCCTTTGAGATAGTCTTTTACTTTTTGCAGTTCATTCTTGGCCGCCGCAGAAACCATTGGAGCGTAAGGATCTTCAAGAATTTCTTTTTCGGACTCCATCTCCTCGGGTGTTTGAGGGGAGGTGGATTTTTTCGAGGCACTGGTGCAGGAGGTGCTGAGCACCGAAAGAAGCAAAATTCCAAAAAGCAGTTGGAGGGAGTTTCTCATCAATCGACAGGAGCCTCTTTGGCTTCAATATCCACTTGACCAACGATGCTCAAGTGCACGGGACAGCGACCAGAAATGTCGATCAAGCGGTCCTTTTGTTCTTGATCCAGGTGATCGGGAAATTGGATTTGAACTTCGAAGCGAGTGTGTTTGCGATCCACTTTGATTTGGTTGGCAGAAAGTTTTAAGCCCGTGAGGTCCCAACCTTTGCGCTTGGCGTACATTCGCATGGTCATGGACTTGCATCCGAGAAGGGCACCGGTAAGCAGATCGTGTGGAGTGGGCCCTTTGTCTCCGCCACCGGTCTCCACTTCGGAGTCCAGAAGAATTTCAAAATCTCCGATTTTGAGAGTTTCTTGGTAGTCAGTGCCGAGGCTATGTGTGGTCACAGTTTTCACGAGGCTTTTCCTTGTTGTGCGTCCTTGTTGTGTGGGATGACTTTTAGATCGTAATCCTGGGGCGGGAAAAGCTCAACTGTGTTTTTAAGGACTAAGGAGAAGGGGTTTGATATGAATAAAAACTTAACGGTGTTTGGAGCAGGAAATTTAGGGGCTGAGGTTGCGGCCTTGTGGAAATCGAAGTTTCCAGACGCAAAGGTTTTTGCCATCACTCAAACTGATCAAAGGCATTCAGACTTAAAAGCGTTAGACACCATTCCTTTGCTTGCAAGCAGTGAAGGGCTCCCCACGACTCCCTACGTGTTGTTCTCGGTCCCGCCAACCCCTGACTATTTAGACCTGGTAACCCAAGCGCTTAAAATGTGGAATCAAAATGGACAATTCATCTTTATATCCTCCACTTCTGTTTATCTTGAAAATAAAACGGGCTGGGTGAAAGAGCAGTCGGATTTAAATCCAGAGAGCAAACTTTTCCCCATCGAAGAAAGAGTTCGCAACGAGAAAGGATCTGTTTTGAGGCTAGCGGGCCTATACAATCACGTAAGCGGCCCACACCACCACCTCAGAAAAACAATGAAAATAAGGTCCTCGAAAACCTCTTTTCTAAACCTCATTCACACGAGCGACGCGGCCCACCTGGCGGTTCAAGCTCTCTTAAAGGGACAATGTGGTTTCACCTATTTGGGATGTGATGGAAGTCCTCTTACAAAAGAGGAATTTGCCAAATGGGTCCTCGGAGAGGCTCAAGCGCAAAACGTCGAATATGAAAACTCCAAAGACACGGGAAAACGCTGCCAAAATCAATGGACCCGCGAGGTTCTGGAGTGGAAGCCTAAATGGCCTGATTTTCAAAGTTGGATGACGGACACTTTAACCGACTCCGAATAATTCAGATCAGCCCTCTTTCCTTGAAAAGCCTTCACGACCCAGTGCCCTTAAGTGTCACCGCTCTACCTTCAAATCGATTCAGTCGTGCTGTGTCGTCTGGCACAGAGCTTGCCTAGTGTATTCATGGATTGAAGGACCAATCGCCTTCAAAGAAACGAAGAGGAGTCTTAACCCATGGAATCTAATGTCGGATATTTTTCAGCAATCGTGAGCTTCTTTAAAACAGGAGGCTTTTGGATGTTTCCCATTTTCGTGGCTCAGGTGGTTTCATTGGCCATCATTGCCGAACGGGTGGTGAGACTTTTCGTTCAACGCAGACCCAATCTTAGAGACACTGCAAAGATCTTTGAGGGGGACATCAAAAAAGGAAACTTGGACCGCGTTCTATTACAAGCACGCTCATTGGTCGCAGGGAGTCCTTTAAGAAACCTGGTTGAGTCCGGTGTACAAGCCGCACAAAACATGGGTGGACGTGAAGAAATTCAAGCAAAGATGGACGAAGTTCTTGTGAAAGAACAAAGCAAAGTGGAAGCTCGCGTGGAATTTTTGGCCATGCTTGGTAACGTGGGAACCCTTTTGGGTCTTCTTGGAACCATTGTGGGTATGATTCGATCTTTCGCTGCGATCTCACAAGCCGACCAAATGACGAAAGCAGCACTTCTTTCTGCGGGCGTTTCTGAGGCCATGCACGCCACAGCTTACGGTTTGATCATGGCGATTCCTGCCATCGTTATGTACTCGGTTCTTCAAAACCGCGTGAACAAGATCAATGAAGATATGACTCAAGCAGGTCTTCGAATTTTTAACCTTCTTGGTTTTCATTACGAATCCATTCCTGCGAAGAAAACGAAAAAAGCTTCAAGCAGCAAAGCTTAATTGAACGAATTGCGAAGAAAAGGACGAAGTCATGCAAATATCAACTGGTGGAGCAAAAGGTCGAAAAAAGGGAGTGAACTTTGACTTGAACCTTGTTCCCTTCATCGATGTTCTTTCCGTGTGTATTTGTTTTCTTTTGGTAACCACAGTCTTTATGAGCTTGGGGTCTTTCCATGCTCATCAAGCCATCGGCGATGAGAGCAGCCAGCAAAAGGCTGAAGATACTCAATCCATGATGGTTTCCTTTGGAGAGGGTGGAACCATTAAGATTGATCTTCAAAAGGGTGAAAAAACCTATCACTCCGATCAAATCCGCGGACAATCTGGAAAAGTAAATGTGGATCGATTGGATCAGTGGCTTGCAGCTCTTTCGAAAACCCAAAAAGAATTTAAAACCGTTCTTTTACTTCCGAACCCTGTCACCAAGTACGACGAGTTGGTGCAAGTGATGTCTAAGTTTCGAAAAAACTCTTACGAAAATATTGGCGTCGCCCCACTTTGAGGAGTGAATCATGTTAGAACAAGCCAGTCCCTTAAAACAGTCCATGCTGAACTCCGCATTGCAGAGTCAGTCTCGACTGCGACCCAATGGGAATCGGTTTAAAAAAAGACTGATGGCGTCCATTATGCTGACCTCTTTGGTGGATGCATTTTCCATTTTGGTGATTTTCCTTATTATGAACCACTCCTCCAACCAGGAGGCTTTGGAGTTTGACAACAAGGGCTTTGAGTTGCCCCGTGCAGAACAGGCTCAAGTCATTCAAGACGGTTTGGTCGTTCGCATTGAAAACGGTCGTTTTACCGTTGGAGAACAGACTGTTTCTTTAAATCAATTGGCTGAGGCCATTCAGTCTCAAAAGGCGGATGGCAAAGAGAAGGCGGGACTAATTGTCGTTGCAGATCGCCAATTGGATTTTTCGGATCTAAGCCCCGTCATCGCGGTGGCCTCCAACTCTGGATTTAGCAAATTCAAATTTGTCGTTGAGAGAAAAGAGTAATCAAGCTAGAAGAGGGGCTATGGATATCCAGACGCTCTCTCATTACGTTTTAGGCCCCGTTCGATTGTGGACGGTGGATCGAGAAGAACCTTCCCAATACATCGAAGTTCGAGATGGCCGCATTCAAAAAATCAGTGGTCAGCCCCCCAGCGACACCTCCATACCAAAAATTGATGGTAAAAATTTTGTTTTAATGCCGGCCGGTGTGGATGCACAGGTGCATTTGCGAGTTCCAGGGCAAGAGCACAAGGAAACCGCGGAAACCGGATTGATGGCCGCTGTCAAAGGTGGTTATGCAGCCATTTTGACCATGCCCAATACAAAGCCTGTCATTGATAATGTGAAAGTTTTAAAAGAGGCGATGGATTCTGTTCGAACCTACGAAGAACGTTTTGGAGTTCGGGTGTTTTGGACGGCAGCCATCACTGAAAATTTAAGCTCTTCAAAAGTGACTCCCATCGAAGATTTGGCAAAGGCTGGAATCAAAGCTTTGACCAATGATGGCTTGGGAGTTCTGTCGGATGAAGTGATGGAGGAATCATTTAAAAGATTGGCTCCACTGGGAATTCCTCTGTTGCAGCACGCGGAATTTCTGGGTCACGGCGGAAGCCTTGCGCCCAGTTCCGTGCAAGAGTCCCTAAAGGTGAAGCCTTATCCGGAGTCTGCCGAAATCGATATGGTGGTTCGAGATTTAAAAGTATTAAAGAAATGTCCTGAGGCTCGCTATCACATTCTTCATATCACTTCTGGAAAGGTCGTGCCCTTGGTGCGTGAGGCTCGAGAGCAAGGCTTGAAAGTGACTTGCGAAGTGACGCCTCATCATTTGTATTTTTCAGGTGAGGACATCGATCCTAAGAACACTTCATTTAAAATGAATCCACCACTACGCTCTCCTGAAGATCGTCAGCTGTTGTGGGAAGGTCTGGAAAATGGAGATGTGGATTTTGTTTCCACAGATCATGCGCCCCATGAGCCTTTGGTGAAATCAGGCTCTTTTGATGAGGTGGCATTTGGAACCTTAGGACTTGAAACCACTTTGGGAGTTTTGACCTGGGGTTATCGTGAAGGAAAGCTCTCCCGTCGACGCTGGGTGGAAGTGTTCAGTTTGAAGCCCGCTCAATTTTTGGGCCTGGATTCCAGTTATGGGGATTTGCAAGTGGGTCAGGAAATCCGAGGCATTCTCTTTGATTTGGAAGCCCCAGATCACCTCATTCAAGAGAAGGACTTCTCAAGTCTTTCTAAAAACAGCTGCTTTATTGGCTCTCATCTTCCAGGAAAGCTGATCAAGAGCTTCTTAGGCTCTAAAGTCATATCCTGCGAGTAGCTATTTCCGGCGAGTACCTTTGGACATTCGGGGATTTTTTTAAGACAATCCTGGAATGTTTCGAATCCTATTTTCTCTTACTTTTATTCTTTTTGGTTTTTCCTCTTTTGCTCAATCCAGTTGGAAAGAGCTGACTTCGGGAAAGTTGGTTTTGGAAACTGATGGAGTTCCTAAGGACGATCCCTTTGAGGTTGGATTTCTCATTGAGCTTAAAAAGGGCTGGCACACTTACTGGAAGAATCCCGGCGCCTCCGGTGCCACTCCTCGATTTTCTTGGGCCAATGAAAATGGAGTGAACCCTGAGGGGCCTCGTTTTCCTGCCCCCCATCGATTTGATGAAGAGGGGATTGTTACCTTTGGGTATTCAGACAAAGTGCTTTTGATTTTTAAACATCCTGGTTTGAGCGAGTCTTCCACTTTGAAGGTCAATGCGGAATGGTTGGTCTGTCGAGAGATCTGTTTGCCAGCCATGGCGGAGTTCACTTTGGAGGTGAAGGTTTCTGAACTGAAAGAAATCAAGTCCACTCCTTACCGCCATTTGTTTGCCGAAGCCCATAGAAATTGGCCCTTGTTTGGAGACGTTAAAGTTGATGTGAAGGGGAATCAGGCGACTTATTTTGTATCTGCACCTAGTGAGCCTAAAAAATTTGATTTCTTTCCTTTTCAAAATCTTCCTTACGAAAACCTGATCCCTGTGGATAAGAAATGGGAGGAGGGGCAATGGATTTGGAAAATGAACTTAAAGCCTGGGGAAGAGTTTTCTCCTGAAAGCCTGGGCGGAGTGGTGGATTTGGATTTTGGAGATCGCCGTAAAGTTTTCGAATTTCAAAGCGATGCCACTCAAAGTGCATTGGGCGACCCCTCGCACGGATTGGGTTCTCAATTGACGGTGTTGTTGTTGGCTTTTCTTGGTGGATTGATTTTAAACCTGATGCCTTGTGTATTTCCGATCCTATCGATGAAACTTTTTGGAGTAATGAAACTCAGTGGTCAAGATGTTCAAAAGATTCGAAAAGACAACTTGGCCTATGTGGCGGGTGTTTTGTCGACCTTCTTGTTGTTGGGATTGTCACTCTCAATGATTCGAAACTTTGGCATTCATGTGGGTTGGGGTTTTCAACTTCAGTCGCCCCTGTTCGTCGGGTTGCTTGTGATTTTGTTCGTGGTGTTAGCTTTAGAAATGATGGGATATTTTCATTTTGATTTGATTGATCCCTCAAAAGGTCAGAGCTTAACCCGCAAACATGGTTTAATGGGTTCCTTCTTTACCGGTGTTCTTGCCGTGGTTGTGGCCTCACCGTGCTCGGCTCCTTTTATGGGGGCGGCTGTGGGGATGGCGCTTACAGCTCCTGGAATTTTTGGAGCTCTGGTCTTTTTGTTTTTGGGACTTGGACTTTCTCTTCCCTATTTGATTTTGGCGGTTTCCCCTCAATTGTTGAAATGGATTCCAAAGCCTGGTCCGTGGATGAATTTTTTGAAAGAACTCATGGCTTTTCCGCTTTTGTTCACGGCGGTTTGGTTGGTTTGGATTTTCAATCAGATTGCGGTTTCCATTGACCTGTTTGTCTTGGGAATTACCGTGGTGGGAGTTGTCTTTGCAATTTGGATTTCCACTTTTGGCAGAAAAAAAGCGTGGGTGGTGGCTGGATTTTTTCTTTTGGCCTATGTGCTTCATTTTCCATTTTCATCTTTAAGAGAAGTCTCTGCCTCTTCCTCGAACAGCTCTGCCAAAGAAGGTGAAATTTGGAAATCCTATTCTACAGAGAAGTTGGCGCAAAGATCTCCGGGACAGGTGATCTTTGTAAATATGACGGCGGATTGGTGCATCACCTGCAAGGTCAATGAAAAGCTGGTCTTTGAAAATGAGGATGTACAGAAGGTTTTGAAAGATCCTCGCGTTTTGGTTTTGCAAGGGGATTGGACCCAGAGAGATGAAGAGATCACTGAATTTTTAAACAGGTACAATCGAGCGGGAGTGCCGTTCTATGTTCTATTCAGTGATAAATTTCCGCAGGGAGAGGTCTTGTCGGAAGTTCAAACACCCTCGGGATTTATTGAGAAATTGAAATCACACTACTAAGAAAGGGATTTTATGAAAAATTTAATTTTAGGACTCTTGTTTGTGTTCGGAAGTTCTACCTTCGCAAAGGTAAATGTGGGAGACAAAGCTCCAGATTTTTCACTGATGGGACATGATGGAAAGGTTCATTCTCTGAAGGAAGATTTGGGAAGTTATGTGGTTTTGGAGTGGTATAATCCTGGATGTCCTTATGTGAAAAAGCACTACAACAGCAAGAACATGCAGAACCTTCAAAAGGAAATTCAAAGCCTTCAGTTGGAAGGTAAAGCTCCTGTGATCTGGTATTCCATTTCTTCGTCGAACAAGGGGAAGCAGGGACATATGGATGTCTCTAAAGCCGCAAAAAATTATTCGGAGAAGGGACTTCGTTCGAAGGCAATTCTTTTGGACAGCGATGGAAAGGTTGGGAAGGCCTATGGAGCCACCACCACTCCACATATGTTTATAGTTAACGCCAAAGGTCTAGTAATTTATGAGGGCGCCATTGATGATCAACCCTCAGCAAACAAGAAAACTTTAAAAGGCGCGAAGAATTACATTCGAATGGCCTTTGAAGATCTTGAAAAAGGGAATTCGGTAAAGGTTGCTTCCACAAATCCCTATGGATGTTCTGTAAAATACTAGACCTTTTCGACTTGTCCTGGATTTTATCTGTACCCTACAATAGGACGAGGACACCGTTAAAGGGTTTTAATTTTAAGGGGCAATGAAGGCTTATGAGTGAGGTTAAGGTATTGCTCGGATTTCAATCTCGGGAATCCGTGATTCAGGTTAAGGAAACCTTACAGAACTTAAACAACATCAAATATTTTGAATCCTTTGACGGAACGGATTGCCTGTTTAAATTGGGCAACTCCGCTCCCAATATTCTAATCATTGAAGAACCATTGAGCCGTCGCACGGGATCCCAAGTTGTAGATTGGATTTTGAAAAAAGGCAGCAGTTTGGACCAGGTGGCCTTGATTCTTATTTCGGACAAAAAGCCCACCGGCGAATTTTCAGATGCCATGGCTTCTGGACGCTTGCAAATTTTAAATACGAACTTTGTTTTGACTCGATTTAAATTGGCTTTTGTGCAGGCTTTCAATTACGTGGCAGGTTTGAGCCATCAAAAATTTCACGTCAAGATGGTTGCCAAGGAAGACGTGTTGATTCGCGAAGGTGAGAAGGCGGAAGCGGTTTACCTTCTGCAAAGTGGTCACTTGAGAGCGGTCCATCTGGATGGTGAAGATGAAAAATTGTTGGGTTACATCGAGCCCGGTGAATTTGTTGGGGAGATGGCCTACATCAATCAAGACTTAAGATCTGCCACAGTGATTGCAGATGAGGACAGTGAATTGGTGGAAATTCCCATACAGTTTGCAGATCAGATTTTGTTTCAAAAGCCCAGTTGGACAAAGGCTTTGATGCGAACACTGTCGCGTCGATTAAAAAGAAGTTACGCATCTCGGGTGTAATTGATCTTCAGATTTTCCCTTCTTGTGCTCTTACAAAAAATTATTAAAAATGGGCTATGAATCACATAGCTCCTCTTATTTATGATCTGGGTATTATTTTGTGTACGGCGGGTGCTGTACTGATCCTCTTTCGGAAGCTCAATCAGCCCATTGTTTTGGGCTATTTGATGGCGGGCGTGTTGTTGAGCCCGCACACCTCTATTTTTCCCTCTGTGCGAGAACCAGAGTCCGTTAAGATTTGGGCAGAAATCGGAGTGATCTTTCTACTTTTTGGATTGGGCTTGGAGTTTAGCTTTCGAAAGCTGGTTCAGGTGGGAAGAGCTTCAGTGATTGCGGCACTGGTTGAAGTGTCCTTGATGATTTTTTTGGGGTTTGGAGTGGGGCGGGCTCTTGGGTGGAGCACCATGGATTCTATTTTTTTAGGTGGAATGATGGCGATCTCGTCCACCGCCATCATTATCCGAGCCTTTGAAGAGTTAAAGCTCAAAGGGCAAAAATTCACTCAAAGTGTTTTTGGAATTTTGATCGTCGAAGACATTGTCGCAGTTCTTTTGCTGGTTTTGCTTTCAACAATTGGGATTTCTCGAAGTTTTTCCGGAGAAGAGTTGGCCAGTGAACTTTTGAGACTGAGTTTTTACTTGCTGCTTTGGTTTATGGTGGGGCTTTTCCTCGTTCCCCTTTTTCTCAAGAAAGCACGGGGATTGCTTACGGATGAAATGAGTTTGATCGTTGGGCTTGGACTTTGTCTTTTGATGGTGATTTTGGCGGGACAGGCGGGATTTTCTCCTGCTCTTGGAGCCTTCGTTATGGGGTCCATTTTGGCAGAAACTCGAGAGGGAAAACGGATCGACAAAATGTTTATTCCCATTCGCAATTTGTTTGCGGCGATCTTCTTTGTTTCGGTGGGAATGTTGATTGATATCCAGCTTCTTAAAACTTTGTTGCCAGAGGTTTTGTTGATCACTTTAATTCTTGTTGTGGGAAAAGTCTTTGGAGTGACTTTTGGATCTTTATTGTCTGGAAAGCCATTGAAACAATCCATCGAAGCGGGTTCCAGCATGGCGCAAATCGGAGAGTTTTCCTTTTTGATTGCCACTTTGGGTTTGAATTTAAAAGTGATCCGTCCAGAACTTTACCCCATTGCGGTCAGTGTTTCGGCCATTTCAGCATTCTTAACGCCCTACTTGATTCAAAGATCCGGATGGCTTCATCTTCAAGTGGAAAGGCGAGTTCCATCCGCATTGTTTTCGGGCCTGGTAAGATACCAACAGGCCTTTGGCTCTGTGGGGCGCGAGACCCTATTGCCTGCTCTGCTTAAAGCCTTAGGGGCGAAAATCATTTTGAACTCTGTGATGGTGGTGGCGATCACATTTGGAACCAAGATTCTGGCCCACGCTTTTTTTCCGGATTACGTCAACTCTCCCATTGCCCGTCTGGGACTGTCCTTTTTGAATTTGATTTTGATTTCCCCATTTCTTTGGGCCATCTGGCTGGGAAGGCTTGAAACAAAGGGATTGAGCCCCGTTGCCATAGAGAAGTTGAGAAAGTTCCAATTGGGAATCTCAGTGGCTCGGACGGTTTTGGTGGTGTACTTGCTGGTTTTTTCACTAGGACAATTTATTCCGGTGGAAGCAGTGTCTGGATTTTTATTGGTGGGAGTGACCTTGGTGTTGGCCTTGGGAAGAAAGATTGTGCGCAAGTGGTACATCGCTTTGGAGCGTCAGCTTCTTTCGCACATCGGAGGAGAAAGTGCGACTCTTCTTCCCTGGGATGTGAGTTTTGGAGAATATGAAGTTCATCCCAACTCCAATTTGGTGGGGCAATCCCTTCAGTCGTCCAATTTGCGTGCCCGATTTGGAGTTTCCGTCAGTTTGATCAAACGGGGGGACCGAACCATCTTTCCGGCCCCTCAAGAACTTTTGATGCCTTTTGATCATGTCTATTTGGTGGGGAGTGAAGACCAACTTCAAGAAGCATCATCGTCTTTTGATGAAAGTGTTTCCATCCTAGAGGGAAAAAAGGCCGAGCTGATTGGTCTTCAAAGCCTTGTGGTTGAGGAAGATTCAGAGTTTCAAGGGAAGGCCATTCGAGAGTGTGGAATCAAAAATAAGTTTAATGGTTTGATTGTGGGGCTTGAGCGAGGGGTGGAGCGGATCTTAAACCCTCAACCGGACTTGGTGCTTCGAAAAGGGGATCGGTTGTGGATTCTCGGAGACCTCAACCGCATCTAGTATCGTTTTTCAGTGAAGTTGTTTTCGAATGATGCCGGTGATTTTAATGCCAATCAAAAGCATCAAAAGAAATGCAATGGTCTCACTGGGGCGAATGGAAAGTTCGGCAAGAGCAAAAGCTGGCGAAAGTCCTGACAGGGCCATTCCAACTCCAAACAAAAGGAACCCCAAAAGTCTTAACAGTTCAGGGTTGGATGTTCTTTCCACATGCCAGGATTTTTCCAAGATGGGATGCTTCCAAGACTTTACAAGTAAAAATGCCGGCAAAAAAGTGAGAAGAAAGAATAAAAAACACAGAGGCAAGTTGAAAGTTGGTGTTTGAAGATCAAAAAATCCCATCACCGTTTGGGGATTTAAAAGTCCAGCATGTCCAAATCCTTGTCCCAACAAAACGGCGGACAAAAATGCGATTAAATTTTTAAAACTCATAAAACCCACCCCGCCCACTTCAGGAACAAAAGAGTGGTGGTTCCTCCTAGATAAAGCAAGATCAAGCCGATGAAATTTAAAAGTCGAAGCTTTGGTACAAGATCTTGAATTAAAGAGCAGGCCACACCACAAAAGAGCCCGCCCGCAAGAACCTCCAGAAGACTTCGTGTAGAAGTGTTTAAAATCTTCTCGGGATGGAAATGGCCAAAGAGAAAGCCAGAGGCGATTAGGCCTAAGATAAAAAAATAGGCCCAAGATTTTGGGCCTATGGAATTGCGAAAGGGAAGATGAATAATTTTTGAAACTTCAATAAAACGCCCATTAAAGAGCAATAAAGTCACAAAAGCGAGTCCAACAAGGAACCCGCCAAGAGCACTAGTGGTGATGACCTCCAGGTCCATGAACATGTCCATGTTCCAATTCTTCACTGGTTGCTTTTCGAATATCAATGACTTTTACACTAAAATTCAAATCGTGACCCGCGAGAGGATGGTTTCCATCCAAAGTCACTTTGTCGCCTGTCACTTCGGTCACTGTGAAGATCTGAATGCCTTGGGGAGTTTGTGCTTGAAGCTGCATTCCTTCTTCAATGTTAGGAATTTGATCCAATTCGGATTTATCAACGGTGGACATCAATTCGTCTCTGCGAGGTCCGTAGCCTTCTTCGGGCTTCAAGTTCACTTCCAACTGATCGCCTTTAGCCTTGCCCTCAAGAGCTTTTTCCAAGCCAGGAACGATGTTCTGAGCGCCGTGAAGATAAGAAAAGGGTTGGTCTCCAGAAGAGTCTAGAACTTCACCTTGAGCGTTTTTCAGAGTGTATTCAATAGACACCACATGGTCTTGAGAGGCTTGCATAGGATTCTCCTTTGATCTGGTTTCAAAGGGGGCACGCTATCGAATAATGGCTAAATGTCCAGAAGTTTTATAAGAAAAGTCGGTCTAAGAAGGCATAGAATTCCGTTCGAAACTTCTTTCGAGCCATAAACTCGGTGTGCCTTCCTTGAGGAACTTTCCAAAACTGAGTGGGACGAGGGGCCTGTTGAAAGACTTTTTTGCCTTGAGAGTAGCTGATCACGCTGTCATCGGTTCCGTGAATGACCAGAGTCGGAATGGATGGAAGATTTTTCAGTTGTCCATCAGGAGCCATGGAATTGTCTACAATCAGCCATCCGAGGGGCTGCAACAGCCATGTGAGAGCATGTCCCCCTAAAATGTAGCGAGCGGCAGAGCGATAGCTGACAAAGCTGGAGTCGATCACCAAGGCATCGGGCAGCACCTCGGTGGGAGCTTCAGAGAGCGCTTTGAGCGCAACGGCTCCTCCTAAACTTTGCGCAAAGACGATCCGAGGAAGATCTGGAAATCTTTTTTTGACCCACTTCAACACATCCACACCATCTTCTACGGTGTTCTTTGGATTTGGAATTCCTTTTGATTTTCCATAGCCGCGATAATCAAAAATCAAGTGGTCATATCCATGAGTAGGAGCTGAAGCCAAAAACATAAAATGCGTGGACATGTTTTGAGCATTGCCATGAAAGTGAATCAAAATGCCCTTTGATTTTTTCTCAGGAGATTTAAAATACCACGCAGGTATTTGATGCCCATCTCGTGCGGGAATGTCCAGTTCCTCAGGAACGATGGGGAGTTTCGATGGATTCACATAGAGAATGGGGTTGGGTTGATAAAAGACCGAACTGCATCCAGAGGTAAATGCTCCGAGAGACAAAATTAGAATCGAGATTATGTGGTGGCGTTTGAACGGCAAAACATCTCCCTAAAAAAAGGTGTAAACTTGGACTCCCGTTTGTGAGTGCGAAATTTCTTTTGAGAAATCTCCTTCAAATTGAACTCCTAAAGAGTAGGAGATCCCGAAGTTTTTTCGCCCAAGAACAGAAACTCGGCTCAGGTCCGAAAGTCCATACACACTTCTTTTAAGGTAAGTGCCCTCGGATTGAAGTGTCAAATCATAGGGACCTTTGATCAAGAACCCAAGGCTTGCTGCGGGAAGTGCAAGAAAGTGATCAGACTCAAATTGATCTGAAGATCGAACGTCAGCCCCGCCCAATGCATAGACGAGAAAGCGGTCCTGAAAAAATCCAAGAGTGCCACCGCCTTGAAAAAAGCCTTGAGCGCTTAAGCAGTGATCACAAGCTGTGGAGTCTCTTCGGCCGCCCACTTTCGCTCTCCAAGAAAAAGAATTTTCTAATTTTCTCAAAGGAGAAAGCAGCTCCACGTCAAAAAGAATGACTTCGTTCAGTTTAAATTGATTGCGAGAAAAATAGTGAGTTCCATTAAATTTCATAAACTGCACTTGAGCTTTTTTAGGATATCCCAATTGAGGATCTAAAAAATCATGGAGTGCAAATCGTAAGTCCACATTGAGACCTCCAGTTTTGTAAACGCTGTTGGATACGAAACCGAGGCCTGCGCGAAAAGTTTCATGGGATTGATCTGGTCTTTCCAAAGAGGCTTTGTCAAAATTCAAAGCATCTGTTTGAGGAAGCTTTGCGCGAGTGCGGAGGTAATTCATTTTTACTTTGCTGGGATTGGACTTGGGATCTAAAAGTTCTTTGGCATGTTTAAAGTCCCAATAATCAAGGACAGTGTCCATGACCAAGGCTTGATCTTGAGGGCTGAGAGATTCCGGAAGAGGATGACCCTCCAAAGTTTGGTAAAAGGCTTCCTTCAAGTCTTTGGATTCAAGACGGTCCAGGCGAAGTCGGTACTGGCGGTAAAGGGAAGGGCGAAATTTTACCTCCTTTACCAATCCCTTGGTGGATGCGAGGGCTTTGACCGTATCAATAGGAATAACCCAGTAGGGAATTTTTTGATCCAGTTCCAACTCGGGAAGAGCTACATCTAAAGATGTCAGCAAGTGATAGGAACAATTTTCGGTGAAATAAAAATAGTCGAAGTAAGTGAACCCTTGCTCCCAAATGTGATTGAGCAAAAGGTTCTTTTGCTCTTCGTTCATGTTGAGTTGGTATTCCCAAAGATCTCGAGAATCAAAATCCGAATATTCTCGAACTTTGTAGTAGTAGGGCAAGCTGGTGTAAACACCGGGAAAGCCACCCGTCATTCCGAGGAGAGCATAGAGCAAACCATTTGAAGTATTTGCTTCTGCCGCATAATTGATTCCATAACTCAAAAGCGGAGAAACTAAGGAGTTTGATTGATCCTTCTTCTTATCCACACGAAGAAGAGTGTGTCCAAATACAGAAGAGGGATTGTTCGCATAGTAAGAGGAGAATACAAGAGAGATCTCCTCTTTACCGACCTGAGACTTCCAGGTTTCTAAGGCCGGGCATTGAGGCGATTCCCAACCTCCAAAGCCTTGCTGAGAGAGCCATTGGGCGCGGGCGGGGAATCGGCACTGGACTTTCATCTTGGGAAGGTTTTCTTTCCCTGTTTCCAAATCGGAATTGGCGCAAAATGAATTGAGAGTGGAAATCAACTCACTTTTTGAACTGTGAGAGCCTTCTGGAGAAATAAAAAAATACTTTCCATCCACTTCACTTTCTGGGGAAAACCAACCTTCCCTCATATGAAGAAGTCCCAGCCATTGTGGGTTTTCCCAAGTTTTTTGAGCTTCCATTTTGGACAGGTTTTTAGAAAGACATTCAGAAGATGAAAAGCTTTGAGCGATGCTCGAAAAGGAGAAAGTAAAGAATAAAAAAAGGAGAGTTCTTTTCATGAACTCTCCTTTTATTTCAAGCCTATTGAAATGGCCAGAACTAACTAGCCATTGTTCAAGCAAAGAACGGCATTTGCCTTCAATGCGTTCATAACATTGCTAGAAATCTCTGTGGAAGTTCCATTGAAGATTTCAGAGTGAGAAGCTTTCAAAGTTTCGCTCACTTTTAAAGTGCTTGGGCACTTCAAGATTTGAGCAACACTCTCAAGAGTTTCACCTTGTCCACGAGCGGCTTCAGTTTCAAGAGCCACACGGTTTCCATCGATGAAAGTCTCAAGCTTTGCCATTCCATCGTCAGACATACAGTTAGAAGTTCCAGAAGTGATTCCGAAAATCTGTGAGTAGAAAGTTCCGTTTGTGGTTGCAGCAAGAACTTGATTTTCTTCTCCGCCCAAAACCATGTTTCCAAGACCACAGCCTGCAGGACCGATTTTTTGTGCAAAAGCGCTTCCAGAAAGCAAAATTACAGAGGCAATAAGTAGTGATTTCATTTCAGAGTCCTCCTATGAACCTTGAGTTGAGCAATATCCGCTGTTCATCAAGCGGCGAACAGTTTCGTAAGTTCCAACGTTGTCACCAAGATAGTGGTCAAAGTTTGCTTTGATTTCACTGTTAAGACCATTGGTGCAGTTCAAAAGCATAGAGATGGCTTCTACAGATTCGCCTTGTCCCATTGCAGCTTCTTTGCGAAGAACTTCTTTGTTCACTTCGATAAATACAGCAGCCTGTTGACCCATTTCAGGGATGTCACAGTTAGAAGTTCCAGAAGTGATTCCAAAGGTTTGGCTTCCTGCAGTTCCGTTGAATGTTGCAGAAACAATCTAAATCATTCCAGGTTTTGCTCCGAAAATGATGGAACCAAGTCCACATCCAGCCAGTCCATATCCTTGACCTGAAATCTTATCTACCATGGCTTCTTTTTCAGCAAATGCACTGGGTCCAGCCAGAACAACTGCCAAAGAAAGCGCCAAAAAGCCAGATACAGCTTTAAATGTCATCGCTACTCTCCTTGTAGGTTAGTTTTTGTTATTTCAACAGTACAAAGGGGAATTGAAAGTGGGTCAATGAGAATTCAAAAAAGGTAGGGGAATTCAAAATCAAGATTTTATGCTCAATTTATCGGCATTTACTTCTTTTGGGCTTTGAGCTGTTCCAGCTCTTCAAGTTTTTCAAGCAATTGATCTTCAAGTTCTGTCATTTGCGTACCCAAGTTGTGGAGTTTTTCGCTGGTCTTTGCCGCATCCATACCCGTTTGTGTAGGCAACAGGGAATTGAGGGTGTCCAATTCACTTTGAGTTTGATCTAAGTTTTTTTCCAATGTGGAAATTTCACCACGGACCTTTGCCATGAGAGATTTAATTTTTTTCGAATCTAATTTTTCAGGTTTCTGAATTTGTGGTTCATGAGTAAGGGGCTGTTTTTTTTGAAGGGGACCAGACGAAGCGCTTGAAGCGAGGTCCTTGAGACTTCCGTTTTCCAAGCTCCAAACATATTCATCGTAGCTGCCCGGATAGATTTCTGCACGACCGTCTCGAATTTCTAAAATTTTAGAAGCCACTCTGCGAATAAAACCTCGATCATGGCTAACCACAATCAGCGATCCTGGATAATCTCGCAAAGCTTCGGTCAGTCCTTCGACGGTCATAAAATCCAAATGGTTGGTGGGTTCATCCAACAAGAGCAAGGGGCGTCGTTGCAAAAGAACTTGTCCCAAAGCCACTCGAGATTTTTCGCCACCAGACAAGACTTTGATTTTTTTATCCACATCTTCTCCGGAAAAAAGAAGAGAGCCTGCCATGTTCAAAACATCTTGAAGAGTCAGGCTTGGGTGGGCGGCGCTTTCAAGTTCTTTTAAGATGGTAGATTCAGGATGAAGTTCTTCCGCCACATGCTGAGCAAAGTAAGAAACTTCCACTTGATGTCCCCATTCCAGCCTACCAGATTTTAAAGGAAGTCGACCGGAGAGTGTTTTTAAGAATGTGGACTTTCCGGCACCATTAAATCCCACAACTCCCAGGTGATCCCCGCGGCGAAGATGCAAATTGCAATTTTCAATGATGGTTTTTTCGGGATATCCCAAACTTGCATCGGACAAACGAAAATTTTCTTTTCCTGTGTGATTGGGTTCCGGGATTGCGATTTTCGCAGAAACGGGCAAATCACTGAGTTCGATCTTTTCCATTTTTTCCAAACGCTTCAAGCGACTTTGTGCCTGTTTCGCTTTGGTCGCTTTTGCGCGAAAGCGGTCCACAAAATCTTGCATCTGTTTGCGTTGCTTTTCTTGATTGGCGGCTTGAGCCTCCATCAACAGGCGCAGTTGGGCTTTTTGTTCGAAGTAGTCGTCAATGTGACTGGGGAATTTGGTGATCTGACCGGATTCCACTTCAAGAGTGTGATCTGTGGTTCTTCTAAGAAACTCGCGATCATGAGAAATCAAAAGGAAAGCGCCATCGTAATTCTGCAGGAATTTTTCTAAGGCCAAAACACTTTCCAAATCCAAATAGTTTGTGGGCTCATCCAGAAGCATCAGATTGGGTTCGTTTCCAATCAAAGCTAAAAGCTTCATGCGCATGCGATAGCCGCCACTCAACTCATGAAAATGTTTTTCAAAATGCTCTTGTCGAAGTCCCAATTCTTCGCCCAATTGTTTCAGCTCCCAGAGGGGTTTTTGGCAGTGGGATTCCAAGTAAGCTTCTGCGGGCAGATGATTGGGCTCATGGGCCTCTTGTTCCAGGTACCCGATTCTTAAATCTTTGGCTTGAATGACCTGTCCAGAGTCTAAGGACGCCTGTCCCGTGAGGACTTTAAAGAGGGTGGTCTTTCCGGCGCCATTGGGACCAATGACCCCCACATGTTCTCCCATATTGATAGAGAAGCTGGCCTGGTCAAAAAGGACTTTCAAGCCAAAATGCTTGCTGCCGGAGTTCATTTGCAGAAGGTTCATCGTTGTTTTGTCCTCAAGGGCCGAGGGAGTGTCAAAAGTTTTTTCACCTGCGGGACGAAATGGAGCACCCCTCTGGAGGAGGCCCGATTGGAGGGGGAAAGGGGCCCTCAAAGCCATTCTGTGGGGTTTTCAGATGGTCCCAGATTTGAATTTATGGAAGGTGAAATTAAAAATTGGCAAAGGGGAGTTTATGAACAAATTGATTCTTATTTTGAGCATGGGATTGGCATTTTCAACTGTGGGCTGCATCAAAGGGCCTCAAGGGGATGCGGGAGTTCCAGGGCCTGCAGGAACTTCGGTTTCTGTACAAGACATTCAGGCCACCAGTGGAAAGATTGTTTCCACGATCAACTGTGATGGTCAATTGCCTGCGACAGGTTATGCGTCCATTGACAGTGCGGGAATTGGAGTTGAGTACAACGCCATTCTAACAGCCTCAGGAGATGTTTACGCAACCGCAACCATCTATGATAGTGGTTATCAGGCGGCCAGCACTTCGTTCTATGCTGCCGGTCAAAATGGTGCTTCCGATGCGAAGGTTTTGGTGACTGCGGATTACTATGGAGCCAGTAACGGTGGACTTTGGAAAGTCAGTTTGAACCGTGAAACTTTGGAAACCAAAGTGGTGTATGACGATTCCAATTTGCCTTCAAATTTGAATTGGACTTTCGCTTCGACGGCTTGCACAGTTAAGAACTGGTAGTCTGAAAGTTTAAGTTTTTAAATAAGAGTTTTACCGCCCGGATCTTTTTTGTGATCCGGGCTTTTTTTTTCAAGTTTGCTTCCTTGAGGTGGGCTTTCACGCATTTTTAAAATTAAAGAGAATTCTAATTCTCCAGGTGTCTACTAAACGTTGCGGCGAAGATTCTCTTTTTTGAAATATTATTTGACTGGTGTTTTCCTTCTTTTTTCAGCAATACGAAATGTTTAAATCACTCACAGAAGCACTTCCTAACCTTCTAAGAACTTCTGTGACCTTTTCTTTTTTCATACGCGAGAACCGACCTGCGCAAACTAAAAAACTCTTTCAGAAGTAATTCTAGAAGCCAAAATTTGAAAATAAAAACCCATGGTAAGGTTCTTTCAAAGAAAAGAGGACCTATGAAAATTCACAGAGAGCTTCTTGTGCTGTGTAAACAGGAAAAGCGAATCACTTCTGAAATCTTAACCAAGTTGCAACAAATGGAAGACCGTCGTGACTATTTAGATATGGCATACAATTCTCTCTTTGATTATCTGGTTCGAGGGCTCGGGTACTCGGAAGCCACCGCCTATCAAAGACAGGCTTGCGTCCGTCTTGCGAAAGAAGTTCCTGAGATCAAACAGAAGATCGATCAGGGAAGCCTGACTCTTTCTGCGGTTACCACAGCATTTAAGCATCTTCGAAAGAAGCCGGTGGCGGAAAAAAGAAAAGTTTTAAAGTCCATGGAGAATAAATCTTCTCGCGAAGTGAAAGCTATGTTTTTGGAACCCACGCCGACTCTAAAGATCAAAAAAACAGAATATGTCGACAAGGTCCTTTTAAGGTTGGAACTGTCCCATGAACAGAATAAAACGATCGAACAATTGAAAGCACTGAAGTCGCACAGGCATAATTTAGAAAGCTTATTGATGGACTTGGTTGAAAAAGAACTCAGATCTTATGGAATTGATCAATTAAAGGCATCTGAGTCCAATAGGAGCAAAGAGTTTGCAGTATCAAGATCAAAGAATTCCAGGCAAATTTCCAGGCGCCTAGGAAATGATGTGTTAAGGACAGCAAACTACAAATGCCAGTATCCTGGGTGTGAATCTCGACAGTTCCTACAGATCGATCACATCTTTCCGGTTCGACTTGGAGGCGATCAACGAAGAAGTAATCTTCAAGTTCTGTGCGCCTTGCACAATCGTCATAAAGGATGATCCCGATTTCGGTTAAAGAGGGGCGGATCTAAGATTATGATGGGACATAGGACTTTGAAGATTCGCGCAAAAAGCCTAGCTGGCGGCGTTTCGGGACTTTCGTTCCATCACCATCGAACGAATCATTTCTTCAGGGCTCATCGAGTAGCAAAGTGCGCCAAGTTCTTGCGCAGCTCGGGGCATTCCATATACAGAGCAACTTTCTTCGGACTGCCCAATGGTTAAGGATCCACGATTTTTAAGCTCGAGCATTTCTTTCGAACCATCGCTACCCATTCCCGTGAGCATGATCGCCACAGTTTTGGTAGCAAGATTGTTTTGAAAAACAGATTCAAAGAGCACGCTCACAGAAGGCATAAACCGATTTACAGGCTCTCCTTCAAGAGGCTCTACAAAGAGTTTTTGACCGCGACTTCGAACGACCATGTGACGTCCACCGGCGGCGATGTATGCATGACCTTGCTGAAGCTCCATGCGCTCAGAAACTTCAATGGTGGGACGGCCCGTTTGACGCGCCAATCGCTTCGCATACAAATCTGTAAATTGTGGGGGCATATGCTGAACTACCACAATAGGAGGTGCTTCGCGGGGAAGCTCTGCCACCAGCTGAGCCACGATTTCGGTTCCTCCTGTTGAGGAGCCAATTGCGATCAAGTCCTTTTCATTGAGAAGAATTTTTTCTTTGCGCGAAGATTTTTTAGACTCCGTTCGAATCTCAGGCTTTCTCTCGCCGGTGGAGGTATAAAAAATCTCTTGCAACAGATCACTCAACTCTCGTTGGAAAGTCTTTAAGTTTGTGGCCGCAGGCTTTCTAAAATAGTGAGTTGCGCCTTCAGCCATGGCATCAAAGACAAGGCTGCCTTCACTGTCAGAACAGTCCGTAACAAGCACACAGTGAACATTTTTATTTTTAGAGAGGCTTTTAAACCCAGATTGCTTCAACACCTCAAGACCGGTGCCTCCCTCCAGATACATATCCAAAGAAACAAAATCTACGTTTTTTTCTCGCAATGCCTTAACGGCACCCTCAACGGAACTTTCGATTCCCACAATCTCAACATTGGGAATCTCACTGTAGATCTTCTCAAGAATTTTTTGAACGGACTGGGAGTCTTCGATGATAAGGACTTTTTTGAGCTTCTTCTCATTAGACTCAAGTTTTTTGACCCAAACTTCACCTGTTTGAAAGGACATTTTCATCTGCGCGGGGGATTCATCTGGGAAAAGTTTTGATTTAAATCGGATTCCAAGAGGTTCGAGGGCACTTCGAAGCTCTTCCATTTGATCTTTAAAACGATTTTTTCCGATTCCGATAAATTCCAAATCGTCTCTTGACGAACCTTCTTCTTTAAATTGTTTGAGCAAATAGCGAATTTGAGATTGCAAAGTGTCTGGACGGCTTTCCTCTAACAGATTTCCAAATCGAAAGGTTCCACGGGGAAGATCACGAACAACAAAACTCAAGGTTTGGATGTTCATTTCCATCAGGACATTGGAATCAATATTTTCTCCCTGATGGTGACTCTTCCACTGAAGCTTCATTTTTTAGCCTTTGGCTGATACTGATAGATGGAGTTCCCTAAAAATTTATACTCGGGAACCTCGCCATGAAGAGATTCTGTCAGGCCAATGACCAAATGACCACCAGGCTTTAAATATTTTCCAAGGTTTAAACAAACCCGCTGAATGGTGGGTCGATCAAAGTAAATCAATACGTTTCTCAAAAAAATCACATCGAATTGAAATCGTAACGGTAACTCGCCATCCTTAAGGTTAAACTCTCGAAACTTTAAAGAGTGATTGAGGCTCAGTTGGATTTCTTCAAGAAGAGCCTCTTTGTTGGGAACCTTCAAGAGCAATTGGTTCACTTGATCGTGGAAATCGGCACGATCGGGAAGGGACTCTGCTTTTTCAAGAATGCTTGTACTGATGTCTGTTCCGAGAATTCGAAATTGATTGTGATTGAAATTGAAGCCTTCTTTCAAAAGCAAAAAGAGCAGACTGTAAACTTCGGGTCCAGAAGAGCAGGCTGCAGACCAAATTTGGATGCGATTTCCTTTGGCAGACAATTTTGGCAATTGCTCTTTTAGCCATTGAAAGTGAACAAATTCTCGAAACCATTCTGTTTTATGTGTGGTTAACAGTTCAATGCATGCTTGAAGTTCATTTTGGTCGCTTTCAACCAACTTTGCGTATTCCGAGTAGCTATCAAGACCCAATTGGGAGACTCTTCGAGAGAGCCTGGTATCCAACAAAATGTCTTTGTCTTCGGTCAAATTGAGTCCGCAAGCTTCCTTTACAAGTGCTGAGAGTTTGCGAAATTGAGTTGAGTCCTCTGGATTAATTTTTCTTGCAGCGCCCATCAGATCCTTTAGGAAACCATTTTGAGGGAATCCAAGTTAAGTATTACGCCGGGTGAACCATCGCTCAGGATAGTTCCTGCGGCAAATTGGGTGTGGGATTTCACTTCCTCACCCAGCGGTTTTTGTACAATTTTTTGCATTCCTAAGATTTCATCCACCACATAGGCCACGTTTTTCATTTTTCTTGAAAACAAGGCGGGAAGAACTGTTTTGTTTGAAACCGGTGGCTCTTTTGAAGGGCCTCCTGGAAGAACCAAGCATTTTCGAAGGTCCACGAGTTGAAAGACTTCATCGCGAACTTGAACGGAATGCTTGTCTTTTCCGATGGGTATGCATTGAGTAAGGTCCAATTTTCCAACCTCTGAAATTTCGGAGTTTGGAATGACAAATTTATTCTCATTCACTCGGACAATGGCACCGTTGAAAATCGCCAGAGAAAGAGGAAGTTTCATACGGAATGTGGTTCCTTTTCCAACTTCACTGTCAATTTCGATGGTTCCTTTTAAAGATTCAATCGTCTCGCGAACGACGTTCATCCCCACGCCACGGCCCGAAACTTCGCTAACAGCTTCCTTGGTGGAAAATCCATTGTGAAAAATTAAATTGTAAGACTCTTGGTCAGAAAGCTTCACAGCGGCTTCTGGAGTGATAAGGCCTTTATTGATGGCCTTTTCCCTAAGAGCTTGAGGGTTAAGGCCTTTGCCATCATCGCTCACCTCAATCCAAAGTTGTCCGCCGGTTCGACGAGCTTGAATGCGAACGTGTCCTTCTTCCGGTTTGCCTATGGCAATCCGTTCCTGAGGAGACTCCACAGCGTGGTCTACAGCGTTGCGAACCATGTGAGTTAAGGGATCTGAAAGCTGAGTGATGAGAGACTTATCAACTTCTGTATCCGCTCCAAGGATCTCTATTTCGATTTTCTTTTCACAGATTCGTGCGGCATCGCGGATGGCTCGTTCTAATTTTGTAAAAGTTGGGCCCAACTGGATCATGGTCAAAGAGAGTGCATGGGTTTGAAGTTCATAGGTCAGCTTAGTGAGCTGAGAAATGGTTTTCATCAAAAGGTTTTTATTGCCTTCAAGATCAAACTTACACTGTTCCAAGGTGGATTGAAGAATGACCTGCTCTCCGAAGGCTTCTAGGAGAAAATCAATTTTGGGTTTTTGAATGCGCAAAACTTCCACGGGCGCAGTCTTTTGGACTTTTTGTGTAGTTTCTTCGGGTTTTGATTCTTCAGGATTTTCCACAGAGTCTGCGGGCAGCACGGGTTCTGGTTCCGGCGATGAGGCTGTCAATTCATTGGTCTCAATGACAGGCTCGACGACCTCCGGAGTCGGTGTGGGAGTAGGTTCTACGACTGCAGAAACTGAATGCGCCGGACAGGCATCATCGGGTGCATTTAAAAAGGACTCGATGTCCGAGTTCAAGCGGTTTTCAATTTCGCCTAAGATCTCGTCGTGTTGAAGGGGAGTGGATTTGTCCTCAATCAATCGATCGATGTCAGCCTTCAGTTGGTCCAAGTATTTGAAAAGAAAATCAACCTTAAGATTTGCAAATTTATGGAAAAATTTTCCTAAGTTCTCAAATTAAATCAAACTCAAATAAATCATTTCAGTATGTATTTGTGAGATTTTTCACACGGACTTTTCTGAGTGTTCAAAAACGATTCACGGTACCAATTTTGAACATCGATGGCCTCTTGTTCCAATTTGTCACTGGATCCATCCAAATCGGTTTTCTGATAAACCACTTGGATATAGTGAGTAAACTCGTGGGCCAGAGAATCATCCATAAAGCGTCCGGTCTTTTGGTAATATTCAATATCGTCGACCAAAAAGATTTTATTTTCCTTTGGCATATAGATGTTTAAAAACCCTTTGGGTCGAAGGTTCCATTTTTTCTCGATCAAGTCTTGAAACTCTGAAAATGGAATTTCACTTTGAAGCACAATCTCAGGCCTAACTAAGCTGGGATCATATTTCAGATGCAGATGATTCAGGACGCTGGTCAGTGTGCAATGTGGCGAAAAGGTGAACTCAGCCGTTTTGGCAAAGGACATCGAGCAGAAAGCTAAAAATAGAGCTGCAATTGCATTGCGAAACACAAAAACCCCTCCCCAGAAGTCAGATGTCTAGGGAGGTTAGGTTTACAAAGGGCGCCGGTCAAAACTTTGGTTTGAACTAGCGGCTATTGCATTATTTTCAGCATTGGAGATGGAATCAATTGATCAAATCAGAGGCTTGGAAAAAGGGATTTTGGATTTGAAGCCTTAAAGATCGAATTTCAAAAGGTCCAGATCCCCCTCGGGTTGCGTAGTCTAAAAAGAGGAAGATTTGGTCTGTGTCCTTTAAGGTCTCGTGTCCGTTCAATTGTTCAATGCCCCAAGATCGGATGGACGGGGTGATGACATATTGATCGGCAATGTCCGAGGCAACAATGGGGCTTTCTGGAAGCTCTTTGAACTCGATGCCATCTTCCGAGAAAAACAAATGAAGCTTTTTCTGGTTGCCTGAGTTTGCTGTCATTAGGAAGGCATTGCGGTTGTCTTCTTTGATTTCATGCACATCAATGTTTGCGTAGAGGTCTCCGGTTTTAAATGTATTGATATTTACGTTTTGGGCATCTCCAACAGGAGTCACTCCGTCAGGTGCAAGAATTTGCAAATAGATGTTTTCGTCGTCGAAGGTCTGGCGACCCGTTGAGTAGTAAAGATAAATTTGATCACCGACCACGCGGGCGCTAGGCATCCAAGCGCCATTGGCATCTCCACTTTGATTGGCGACGATCACCTTTCCACGGTATTCCCACGTTACTCCGCCATCCACACTGGAGGCGAGGCCCACATCATGGCCGGTGAAGAGTTCGGGGCATTCAAGAAGAGTGGCATTTCGCTGGCGGCAATTTTCTGCCAAGTTGTTGTCGAGCATGGTGAAATACATATAGAGCCAACTGCTGCGATCTACGGAAAGATCAGAGGGAGGCTTAATGATGACCGGATCGTTAATATGAAAACCTCTGACCGCAAGAGCCCGTTTTACGTTTCTCAACGTGGCATCGGGAGTGGCGCCCACATCTGTTATAAAGATTTTATCGGGCCCAAAAATGCTTGAAGGGTTTGCGCCATTTTCGAGAGCTTGTAAATAATCATTGGAATCACTTTCAGACATCCACCCACCAAAGGCAAATTTACCCGTTGTAAATGTGTCTGGAGAGTAGGCGCCAAAAGTACTGATCAACAATGTCCCTTGAAGGGGATCTATATTTAAGGATTTTTGATTTCCATTTCGATTTCCGCCAATATCTAAAGAGGCGCTTTCTTTCGCATTCATGCCACCCGCGGAATGGACAACCTCAAAGTTTCCTGCGCTGCAATTCTGAAAGAGCGTGACCGTAAAAACAGCCAAAGAAAAAAAGCCAACCCAGGCCCTGTTGATAGGCATACTTCCCCCTATAACCCACTTGATAGCAGTCTATCTCAAAATCGAACTTCTGACTCAAAAACTGAATGTTTTGAAAGTATCCATCTCATATTGGGACATCGCTGGTTGGGATATAGACATTTTTTCGAAAGTTGAGTTTGGATTTTTGCTCTTTTGAGAATTGGGCCGGAGTTTGCAATTTAAAAGTCATTATGGCTAAAAATGAAATTCGTTTGGCTTTTGAGCCCTTTAGAGCGATTTTTAATGACCTTTTGCGGTTCCTCAGTGGGCTCATTTTGGTCACTGTCGCTTTTGTGCAGCCCGCGGCCTGGGCTCAGGTTTCGACCACTCAGTTTATTCAAGAAATTTTAGAGTTGCCTCAGAGCAAGCCCGAGCTCATGAAGCTGGTGGAAAAAGAATTTACTTTAGGCGTTTATAAGACTTTGGACCAATTCCTACTGTCGTCTTCCTCTTACAGTACGCAGAGTTTGATCGATTCATTAAATTCGAATGAGGACCCACAAGTGGTGGCGAGATACTTCGATGAGCTTATGAGTGATGAAAATAGCAGGCTTAAGTTGATCGTCGCTCTCGCAAATGAGTTTAAGAAACATCCGGATTCTCTTCTGAGAGTAGAAAGAGCAATAGATGACCTGAGGTACCAAGTTGAGCGTGATCATGGGGTTTCCACAGACCTTGGATTTAGAACTTTGAATGGCTCTTTGCTCTTCATGGATATGATTTCAATTTCTTACAGTGCCTGGTTTTTGCACCATGACAACTCCGCTTTTGCGCAGAGTTTTATTTCGGGTTCGGATTTATTGAATGTTTGTATCGTCGGCATTATTGCATCGAGTCTCTTTAAGGAGGCGGTGGCGTTAAAGTCAACGTTGAGTCTTCGAATGAAATTGAGGAAGTTGCGAGCAAAAAGAAAATTAAGGGTAGCCGAACTTCAAAAAATGATTTCGGTGTTGAAGACTCAACCAGAAGTTAGAGATCAATTGCAAAAGAGAAAATATATTCTATCAGAAAGTTCAGAAAAATCCGCTCTGGAGGCTTACAGAAATCTTCTAAGTAAAATCTCAAAGACCTTTGAAGGATTGAACTTGAGTGATTCGATTCAGTCTCAAATGGCAAAGGACCTTTTACACCGAGTTCATTTGCTGGAGAAGAGGTTTAAAAAGTCCTTGAATCCCCAAGAATTAAAGGCCATCTACAGTCATTTTAAGAAGGATGAAAAGGAAGCCCTTTCAATCGGGCTTCGTATGAAGTTGAAGTCTCTTGGAATAAGTTCTTATGCTCAGATTCAAAAATGGATGAAGCGTTATGGTCAAAATAAAAGGAATACTTACAAGTTGGCGCTTCGCGAAAGGCAGGAGGATCAGGAAGACTTCATTGCTCTAACTCACGGAGCCCATACTTTAATGAAATTAAATACAGTCGGGTTGGCGCTGGGATCTGCGCTTTACAGTTTAAATTTTGCTGTGGGAATTGGTCCCACAGAACTCGATCAGCATTTGCTATGGGGCCTGGGTTCTGTGGTCCGTCAATACTCCCAGGGCCTCATATACTTGGCAACCGCACTAGCCGTGGGCCCTTTTATTCCCCATGCAACAGGTGTGGTCTATCAAAAAATAAAGAATCGCATAATTCAAAATAAAATTTCTACCGACGACGTAATTGAGCAAAACCTGCCTTCAAGGGCCGATGTTTTTATCGGCCGGTCTTGGCTTTTTGAATCAGCCAACAAATGTGAAGAGAGCCTTTTGTAAATGGATATTTGCCCAAGATCGAAGGAGACATTTCCTCTCGGGCGAAAGGTTGGGCGCAAGGAGAGAGTCAAACCTTTAGACAGTTGAGATGGCGAGGAAGAGACCTGGACCTTGACAAAATTGTCGGGAAAATTAAATTCATTTTTAGAAACCTTTTTTAAGTCTATTTCGCGCAAGGCGTTTTAAAGGAGGTGGCAAATGGAGGCTTTTTCCGGCGTTCCCCCAGACTCTTTCTAAGTCAGACAAAGTGGTTCATCTATTAAAGGGTGCATTTTATTTTTCTAATTTTTCATTGGAGGAATTATGGACTTTTATGATGTTCAATACAAATTCGAGGGCTTTTCCCCAGATAGAGAATTTGGGGTGTCATTGGCTTTGGTTGCAGATAAAATTAAGGGCCTTGCTCCCAGTGATGCTGCGGTTCGCTGGAGGTTTTCTCAAATTTCAGATCAGGTCCAAGTGAGTTGTCGAATTTCATCCTGTGTGGGGATTTTTTCTGCTGAGGCAAAAAGCCCTTCGGCGCACAAAGCTTTACGGAGGGTGCAAAATAAAATTTTAAGAAAACTGGATCATTGGAAGAATCAAAGATTTTTAGGCACCATTTTTCCCACAGAATTCGCATCCAAGGAAGCCATTTAGGAGGTGATTATGAATTTCCAAATTGAACTTCTGAATGATGGAATTGATTTGAAGAAGGAGCATGTTCATCAGATCGAGTCTCTTCAAAAGATATTTTCGCGATTTTGTGGAGAATGTCAGATACGAGTTCAGCTCTTAAAGTTGGGCTCGCGATACGAAGCTTGGATAACGGGGAAGGCCATGGGCCTTCCCTTTTCAATTTGCCATCGAGGCCGTGATGTCGGCGAAATCTTGGGCAACTTGTCCACTCGATTGAAAAAGGTGGTTGTCAAAAAACTCCGCAAGTACAAGCAGGGAATTGTTTAACGGATTTTCGCTAGGGATAGATTGGAAGCTCCAAATCCCTTATGAATTTCCAAAAAGTCTCGGCCTCTAAGTCTTGGGAGTAAAGATAGTTATTGAGTTTGCGAGCTTTGATGGAGTTAGGTTCTCCCAGTTTCCTCAAATGTTCGTAAATGATTTCATGTGTCAGCAAGCCTGCTTGGTGAACCGGACTTAACCTTTCCCAAAGGTCTTTGCGAATCAAAAATCTCTTTTCTTTGGGAAGAGTTTTTGCTTTCCGAATGGCAATTTGTAAGACCTTGCATTCTTTGGAGTCCGGTTGAAATAGATGTTGCGAGTCTTTGATGTCCGTCAGAGAAACTTGAGATTTAAACTCAATTTCTTCCTTCAATTCTGAAAGTCTTTTTTGATAGGGCTTTGAAATTTTAGGAGCAACCTTTTCTAGGTTTTCAAAAATTTCTTTAGCAATCAAATATGGATCTGAGCCTTTAATATCTTTTTTAAAGGGATTCTCGTAAAAATCCAAAAGCTGTCCGGTTTCATGATCTGCATTTTTACAAAAGACGCCGTCCCCGCCATTGCCCACTTTGTTGCCTGAAGCAGAAGCTTGAGTGGAAAATAGCAAAACAAAAGTCAAAGTGAAAAAACTACATAGATATTTCATATTTTTCCTTTTCACCTTCTACGGATTCCAATTCAAGAACCAGTTTATTGATTCGATTCTTTGACGGCTTGTTCAAGAGAACCCATTTGCGGACATACATCTTTCCCGGAACAGCAAATGGTCTGTAAAGATGATTTTGTGGAGTTTTTTCGCTTTGCTCTGCTTTTTCTAGGGACTTTCGAATAACTTCATCAACTGCCCAAGCCGTCGTTCCAATCATGGAAGAGTCTCCCACGGCACTGATAATTGGATCAGAACTGTTTGAGCCGCCCGCTGCTATGGTGCCCAATGTAATGATGCCGATGTCTCTCATTTGTCGGTTATGATTTTCTTTATTCTTTCTTGAGTTCATTGCTTGCGCCCAATCTACCAGGTCATTTCCTGTGACCACACTCATTTTAGACTGCGCGGGATTGTTGATGATGACTTCAGATTTATTTATTCTTACCCATTCGTCAGAAGTATTTTCTACAGTTACTTCGAAAAGCTGAAATGGATCCCCAAACCGATAATCAATGTTTTGAACACTTACCTTTAATGGCATGTGAAATTTTTTATTTAAGGATTTTGCAGATCTCCCTGGGTGAGTGGATGCGCAGGAAATTGCGAAAATAGACATCGCCGTCATGGTGGCAATTAGTTTCAGGTTCATTCTTGGACCTCCTTGAGGGTCGTTAAGGGAAAGAGTTGCACGTTTAAATTATAAATTTCAGAGCCTTCTTTTTGATCAGAAAGCTCGTCCACTTGGTCCAAAAACTCATCGATGTGTTCTTTAAAAATTTTGATGTGCTTTGGATTGAGGGAAATTGAAATGGATTGGTACTCGCGAAATTTCACGGGTACGGACTCAATTTTTTCGATCGCTAAGTTTAAATTTTGTTTGTGGTATTTTTGAATGGCTTCAGAAGGAATAGAAGAGACCACTTCAATGGGTTCACAAATTTGTTTAAAGGTTGGTTTGATTTGAAGAATTCCCATGCGCTCCAATCGCAAAAGGGCTTGATTGGCTTGATCCACTTGGATTCCCAACCGCTGTGCGATCCAACGGGGATCGGGTTTCGCACCTTCTACTTTTGTCAGGCTTAAAATGGCAAAGTGGTACCAGTCGGAGATCACTCGAAATTGATCTTCCTTCATGTGGAGTCTTTTAGAATCTGTGGGCGGAGGGAGCGATCCTTTTTCTCTGAGCAAAGAATTGATCAGTGCTTTCTTCTCGATGGGGGAAAGTCCCAAACGATCTCCGATTTTTTGAGCGGAGTTGATGGTGATTGGACGCTTGCCGGTCATCATTTGAGAGAGCTGTGCCGGACTGATCTTCAGCCATTTTGCGAAGGACCGAAGCGAGAAATTGGGGTTTCGGCCTTTTCGTTTGTTAAATTCTGAATTGAGCATTTCCACAGCGTTTTGCATAAGACAGGGATAGCTCTTTCACAGGCCCGCTGTATACAACTTTTTTGAAACACTGTTTCAGAATCTGAAACAGTGTTGTTCAGGGGTGTTTTAATGGGTAGGGGTGAATTTTTGCGGCTAAAGTTGGGTGCAGCTTGAATAAACTTCAGGACCCGTCCATGCACCGTTAGAACGACATTGAAAAGCTCAAAGGCGATACCATGAAACTGCTCTTCCCTTCGCTGTATCGAACAGAGACCGTTGGTTTATAGGAAAGATTATATTCTTCGGAAATTAGGAAACGCTTTCCGAAATCCACGTACCCGAACGCTTTTTCTGTATCTTCGAAGGTCGGGTAGCGATTGGAGTAACCCACTCCAAATCCGACAAAGAAGGAGTTTGAGAAGTCCTCAGAGAAGTTATAGGTAGGTCCCACCACAAGTTCAAATTTAGATTTATCGGATTCTAAGTCACTTAAAGCAAGGCCTCCTCCAACGCCCAATTGCCATTGAGGAGCAATCTCAAAGTCTGCACGACCGTCTAAGCCGTAGTAAAACCCGTAGAGGCTGGAATACCCGGTCACGGGAGACATTGTAAGCTCATAGGCATGCGCACCCATAGTTAGAAATGTTGATACAAATAGCGTTGCAATAACTTTTGTCATCAGTCCCTCACTTTCAATTCATAGAGATTTAAAAAGTTTGGGATTAAGATTCAAATTAAATGAATTTCACAAGAACATTCAAAGTTGAGTGGTATGTATGTGTATTAAACTATTTTAGGAGATGGATTTGAAGCGTCTAAACATTGTGACTCTTGGAACTAAGAATTTGGAGCGATCCAAAGCTTTTTTCCTGCAACTCTTCCAGTGGACTCCATGCAAAAAAGACAGTGATAAAATTGTTTTTTATGACATGGGCAGCTGGCATTTTGCGCTGTATCCTTGGGCATTGCTGGCAGAAGATGCGATGGTTTCTTCAACTGGAGAGGGATTTTCAGGGATTACGTTAGCCCACAAAGTGAGAGACAAAAGTGAAGTTTCTCAGCTTCTTGAGAAGGCAAAAGCATTAGGTGGAACAATTCTTAAACCAGCACAAGATGTGTTTTGGGGTGGCCATAGCGGTTACTTTAAAGATCTAGATGGTCATTTGTGGGAGGTGGCTTAGAACCCATTTAGTCCCACCAAGGAAGATGGAACCTTTGAGACGAAATTTTAAACATAAAATATTTATAGTAAATTGAATATCATTCGATACTTCCGACCTCTTCTGCCAAGATAAGTGGCTATAAAAAATTCATATAAATTCTATTAAATAGACAGAAAATGTTTACACGAGTACGGGTCAATCTAAAGGAGGCATAGATGTTAAGAGCATTAATTCTATTTATTCAGACATTGGCTTTAGGCACCCCAATTGCAGTTAGCGCTAAGTCAGAAAAAGAGATTGTAAAAGATTGGTTAGTTAATAATGGATCTGAGGTTTGTACAAAGGAATGCATGGATTTCATGGTTTGTGAAATCGGTACGGAACCTAAATAGATTTGCCAAACTTCTTTTTGTTTCATTCTCTTTCTGCAATATATCTTTGGGAAAGATGGTTAATGACATGCCAAAAAGTATCACGGTTGATATTTTCAATATCCCGGCCAAGTTATCACATCGTATTTTAGGATCGGCATCGGATTATATTATAACGGCACAATGTCTACGGACTTTGGTGAGAATGGGAAAATCAGGCCAAATCGAGGGAGATTTGGCTGAGGCTTGGACCATCTCTAAGGATCAAAGAACCTATACGTTTTCAATTAAAAAAGGCCTAAAATTTAGTAATGGAGATGAAATTCGTCCTCGAGATGTTTCAGAATCTCTAGACCATCCTGAATTTAAGAAGACGGCTATTCATTTTGATTTTTCCAATATTGAATCGATAGAATCGCAAAACAATTTGGTCGTAATTCGATTGAAACGCCCAGATCCTCATTTTATTTCTCATCTAACTCAACCAGAGTTTGGAACTTTTCATGTCTCTGACAGGGGTGCTGAACCCGCCAAATTGAAAGTGACGAGTGGCCCATTCTATATAGAAAAATCAAGTCATAATGAAGTGATTCTCAAGGAAAATCCATATCGCTATGAAGAGGGGCCCAAAGAGGTCCGATTTGTCGCCTTAAAGCAATCTAAGTTTCAGGCCATTAAGAATGGCAAGGTAGATATGGCATTACTGTGGGAAGATCCTTCAAAGGAGTTGTATGATAGCTTTGTTAAATCGGGTCACTTTGACATTTTGAAACCTCATATTGGTTTTACGTTTTGGATTACCCTGAATCCTAACTCAGGAGCTATGAAGGATTTTCTATTTAGGAGGAAGTTTCAAACGGTTCTTAAAAGTTACTTTGTAAAGTCTTTTTCTCCTACGGCGAGTTGGGAAGTTGCAAATCAACTTTTTTTACCCGGAGGGCCTGGTAGAATATCTGACGATTGGCTCAATAAATTTTGGTTGAATGAGCCAAAGTTTAAAGGAAAAAAAGAAAAAATTGTTGTTAAAGGCTTGCTGTCAAAGGGTTTTCAGTTCTCCAGTCAGCTTAAAAAAGCTATTGAAGTTGCCTGTGATGAAATGGGATTAGATTTAAAAATCACCACCTATGAAAATCAAACCGAATTTATGAATAAGTTGAAAGATGATTCGTGGGATTTTTATGCGATAAATAATGACTTTTCATCTTATGAGCTCGTAAAGAATCTGATAGTTACCTTTAATAAGGAAAAGCCACTTATTCAATTTCCAAAGAATGAAAGAAAGATTCAAGAACTGTGGGATGATGTTCGAAGTTCGATTCTCGTTGAGCAAAGATATGCTAATACTGAGAAGCTAGCTAAGATGTTATTGAGTGAAGCTCTGATTGTTCCCCTTGTGTATAAAAATATACCTATTTTAAAGCGCAAAGAAATAGATCTTTCTGCGTGGAGCCATCTCTTTCCCGAGTTTTCATTTTGGAAAGTTCGATTTAAAAAATGAGTCCAGTCTCACTTGAATTAAAGTATTTTACTTACCCTGATCGAATCTGTTCTAAACTTTTTCATTTCAAGGCCGAAGGACCATTGGGATCAGTCGGTTTTGGTACTGACGACGAATATGAGATAGCATTTGTGAAGGCATTGACTGAGTGCGCGGAGAGACATTGCCTAAGGAGTCTTGATAATTTGCCTAAAACATCGAATGGATTTGCGGGCCATTGTCTTCCGGAAAGTGCCAAAGTGAAGGCAAATCTTGAGTTGATTGAGAGAGATGCATTTTTGTTGGGATGGCTTTCTGGTAGAAGTCCTCACTGGATTGATTCAAATTTTTTGTGTGTAAACCTTCAAATCAAGGAAGTCTTTTCATCCATTAAGAAAAGTGGTCTGAATTTTAAAGTTGGTCGTGTGGCGAAAACCGGTGATATAGAGACCCTAGTTGGTGTTCTGTTGCCGGGAATTGAAAGTGAGATGCAATTTGGCTGTGTTTTCGCAAGTTCTTCCGGGCATAGTTTTTTGGAGGCATTAGCCGCCGTGGCGAAAGAACTCGCGAGAGCAGCAACGGTATTGATTAACAGATATAAGAAGTTTGGCGAAGTGGTTCCCTCAAAGGTCTCGGACCCTTTTGATGGAAAATCTACCTTTGATCACTATTTGAAAGAAGATTTCGAATCCGTTGGGTTTTATCTCGACCACTCGCAGGAACCACTAAGTCTAGATCCATTTTCTGTTGAATTTGATTTGTTTTCTCGAAGAATTATCTCTCCAAGATTGGATATCTTTGTCGCCCATGCAAAGAGCAGAATGGCACAGGATTTATTTTTTGGAACTCCAGGTTCAGAGGATATTAATTTTAAGAGGTTTGAACAAGCTAGACTAGAGCCGACAAATTTGTCGGTTATGCCGTTGCCATGAATAGACGTGTTTTCATTTCAGTATCAATAATTTCATTGTTTATCTTATTTCTACTGAATTTCTCTATTTCTCGATCTGCGTCTGAAAAGCTCAATTATTTTTTTAAACATGAAGTCCATTCCCTTATTTCGACTCAGACCTCGATTCTTACAAATCTTGTTAGAAATGACCTTATAAGTGGAAATTTTATGGAAGCGAGAGCTAAATTAGCTAAAGCGACGGTCAGTAGTCGCGTTTTAGCCTGCTACTTTTTGAGTGTTGATGGTGAGAAAGAGTTCCTTTTGAATACGGAAATTCAGAGAGGAGCTCATATTGAGAATTTTGAAGTGCCAATTTCCTTTTCTTCGGGCGGCCCTGTTTGGGGGAAGTTAGTCTTTTCAGTAGAAATGCAAGGCCTTGTTCGTTCAATGCGCGAGTTTAAATCCATGATCAATCTCAGCCAAAGTTTAACGGGTTTACTTCTTATAATCGCTACGATTTCATTTATTTTCTTCTTATGGAGATCTAGCCACTACCTTGAATTGCGAGTTTCGGATTGTCTTAATGGACAGTTCCGTCATGACAAAGGAAGCCTCTCTATATTTTGGTCTCCATTGCTGAATCAACTTTCTTCAGTGGCAGCTCAGTACAGGTCAGTTGATTTAACGATTAGACAGATTGAAAAAGAGAATGAGTCCTCTCGAATGATGGACCTTATGATGCATGATTTGAAGTCACCTCTAACGGCTTTAAAGACAGGAATTCATAAGATTGGAATAGAGAATTCTGCGGTGAGACTGATGGATAGTGCGACAAAACGTATTGAAGAGTTGGTTACTTCCTCGGTAATTCATAGGAAACTCGATTCAAATTCGGGTGCCTGCATATCAAGAATTGAATTGGCGGATTTCCTTGAAAGGCTTCTCCCTGATTTAAAGTGTTTAAATAGTTCGGCTCGTATAGATTTAGTTTTGGGGAAAAAAGATGAGGAGTATTTTTCTTTCGTCGATCCAGATTTGTGCAGTAGGATTATTGGTAATTTAGTTCAGAATTCAATAGAAGCATCGCACGGTAGTATTTTCATTCGTATTCTGATTCGAAAAACCGATTCATTTAATTATATTGTCATTTCGGACAAGGGACGTGGAATGTCCAATGAAATTATCGAGAAGATTGGAAAGATCCCAGTGAGTAGTGGAAAGCATGATGGAAAAATGTCGGGATCTGGTCAGGGGCTATATGGGGCCTTTAAATTGGTCCGAGCTTGGGGGGGAGAAATTAAGGTTTCATCAGAGTTGGGTGTTGGAACTCAAATAGTCATCGCCTTGCCTATAGCTACCTGAGCTAGTTAAAGCTGACCGAAAACCCAACTATTAGGAGCATGATGCAAGTATAAGTTGTTTTTATGACTTAACATCGACGGCAGGGTACTCTTCCACATAGGTTTCGCCTTGTGCGCCGAAATAAGTGCAGGTTCGGTCTTCGAAATTCACATCATAGGCGACAACCCCGGCTTCCCAAGACAGTTTTAAAAATTGTCCGTCCTGAGACATACTGAACAGTTTATACCGGAGACATAGTTTACACTTTTCCAATTCAGGAGGAATTCCAATGAGTTGGATGGAGTGTAATAAGATGGATGAAAAGCTTAAATTTATAGCTAGGTATCTTGAAGGAGAGAAAATAGCTCCCTTGTGCCGTGAGTTTGGAGTTTCAAGAACTACGGGCCATAAGCTCATAGAGCGGTACAAGATGATGGGCCAGATGGCTTTGGTTGAGCAAAAGCGAACCCCACACCGGTATGCCAATAAACTTCCCATAGCGGTTGAAGCATTGATTTTAGATTTGAAAAGAGAATATCCAAATTGGGGGGCTCCTAAAATTCGGGAGAAAATCATAAAGAAGTATCCCGATGTTCGACCTCCAGCACGAAGCACAGTCCACGCCGTTCTGGATCGAAATGGATTGGTGAAACATAGGCAAGGTCGAAAAAGGTTTAAAGCCAGCGGCACGACCTTAACGCATGTGACACTGCCAAACCAGCTCTGGTGCGCTGATTACAAGGGCGAGTTCATGCTTGGCAATAAACAGTACTGTTACCCATTAACGATCACTGACTACGCTACAAGATACTTATTAACTTGCGAAGCTCTGGCCTCAACAAAAGAAGAATTTGCATTTGAAATCTTTGAGCGAGCTTTTAAAGAGTTTGGCCTTCCAGACTCGATCCGAACGGACAATGGGGTTCCCTTTGCAAGTGCTCAAGCATTTTATAATTTATCAAAACTCTCTGTGTGGTGGATGAGGCATGGGATTAATGTTGAGCGAATCCGTCCAGGCCACCCAGAAGAAAATGGAAGACATGAAAGAATGCATTTAACACTGAAACTCGAGACGACAAGACCGCCAAGAGACAACTTGATTGGTCAACAAGAGTCTTTTGATAAATTTATCGACGAGTTTAATACCGAGAGACCCCATGAAGGGATCGGCAACAAGTATCCTTCAGAAATTTATAAGCCCTCGGCAAGAGCATTTAAGCCTCTTGAGCCGCTTCACTATCCTCTTCATGATAAGACCGTTTTGGTCAGCCAATGTGGGCGGATCTGCGATCGCGGCCTCAAGGTGAGCTTGAGTCGAGCCTTTGCTGGACAAGAAGTGGGAATTAAGGAAATGGAAGATGGGATCTGGGTAGTTAGTTTTTTAAATTATGACTTAGGTTATTTTGACGATCAGTCGAAAAGAGTGGAACCAGTAGAGGATCCTTTTGGGTTGCTAAAAGTGTAAAGGATGTCTCCGGTATAAAGTGTAAACCATGTCTCCGGAATGGACCAATTCAGGAAAAGAAATTTCACCGGCTTGATCTTTGCGTAAGGCTTGAATGAACCCACTTTTGTCAAAAGCAGGCACTTCGGCAGGTTTGGTGACAAGAGGTGTGCCGGGCTGAACGACGGATCCAAGTTCAGTGATCTAGATGCTTTGGCAGGATGGAAGAGCCCACAGGTTTCTTCGGACTCCCGCCTGTCTGAGAACTTCGGCAAGAACAGGAAAACCATTTTTTTGAGGACGAATGCTCATCGCATACTTCTGTGCATTCAACATAAAGTGTATTTAGATGGTGCTCGAGGATATAGGCGATTTAAAAATTACCGAAGGACCTTGCTAAATGCCTGTGCCTTTTGAGCTTTTTTAAATGTGCGACAG
>MDSW01095814.1_pt1 | contig 60626 bp, 52 predicted proteins | sample 811171 | NCBI WGS metagenome assembly MDSW01 (sample SAMN05326641, study PRJNA326480) | marine metagenome | isolation source: seawater | place: Atlantic Ocean: North West | collected 2012
CATCAATTAAATTTTACTGGCGTTGATAAGCTAGAGCTTGATAAGAGAACTTTAAAAAAAAATAATAAAAATGTAAAAATAGATTTTAGTGCAATAGCAAAAGGGTGGGCTGTTGACCAGGTGGCTCTTCTTATCGAAGATCGTTCTATAAACAACTATATGGTAGAGATAGGTGGTGAGATTACGACATCAGGTACAAATTATTTAGGAGAATTATGGTCAATTGGCATAGCTTCTCCTTATAAGAATGGTAAGGAATTAATTGCTTCAATAAAAATTTCTAATATTTCAATTGCAACCTCAGGTACATATAATAATAGTTTTTTATATAAAGGTGATAGATATTCTCATTTGATTGACCCTGTAACCGGATATCCAATTAAGCATGATATTATTAGCGCTACAATACTTGCTAAAAATTGCGCAGATGCAGATGCTATTGCTACTGCTGTTATGGTAAAAGGCTATGACGCAGGATTATATTGGATAGATTCCATGCCAGATGTAGAATGTTTGCTTATTAAAAAAGATAAGAATGGAGACTATATCCAAGGGAGAAGTGTTGGATTTAATTATTAGAAATTTTAGATATCGCTATTGTTTATGGTGCATTTAAGCCTGTCTTTTAAAGTGCATTCGCAGGACTCGCCGCAGGATCCTTTTAAGCTTTTATTGGCTAATATTGTTCCTAGGCTTAGCAAAAATATCATCGCGCCTAGTATAATTATTGTTAATAAAATAGTGGTTAACATATTAGATAATATTAATAATTTTCAAGCAGTTAAACCTTATAATTTTTAAATAATTTAAACATGAAAATAAAGTATATAAATTTATTATTATTTTTTACAAGTATTGCAATCGGTGGAGATGTGTCTCACGCTGCTCACACACATGATCATTCATTGCCCCTGTATAGCATTTTTCCTTTTATAGGTATTTTGTTATCAATCGCTTTTATCCCGCTAATTTCTGCTAAATTTTGGCATAATAATTTTGGAAAAATTTCTGCCTTTTGGGCGTTATTATTTATAATTCCCTTTTTTCTTTTTACTAGTTTTGATGTAGCTATATATGAATTGCTACATGTATTTCTATTAGAATACATACCATTTATTATGCTTTTATTATCATTATTTGTAATATCTGGTGGCATTAGGCTTAAAGGGACCTTGGTTGGCACCCCTCTCTTAAATACTTTTCTAATATTTATAGGGACATTATTAGCTTCTTGGATGGGTACCACTGGTGCTGCAATGCTTCTGATTAGGCCACTAATAAGAGCAAATAATTATAGAAAATATAAGGTTCATACTATGGTGTTTTTTATATTTTTAGTTGCAAATATAGGTGGTAGTTTGACACCTTTAGGAGATCCTCCATTATTTCTTGGGTATCTTAATGGAGTAGATTTTTTTTGGACAACAAAGAAATTGTTTCTTCCGATGATTTATGCGGTGTCTATTTTATTAATTATATATTTTTTAATAGATAGTTATTTTTATAATAAGCGTGAGTTTAAAACTATTAAGGTTCTAGCTCATGAAAAAAAGCTAGGCATCGAGGGGGGATTTAATTTTCTGTTAATTTTAGTTGTTATATTTTCTGTATTGATAAGTGGAACATGGAAGCCTAATATTTCAATTCCAAGTATATTTGGCCTGCATTTAGAAATTCAAAATATTTTAAGAGATGTTATTTTGCTTTTAGTCTCAATTGTGAGCTGGAGATTTACTCCTAAAATAATAAGAGAAAAAAATACATTTACATGGTTCCCAATAGTTGAGGTTTCAAAATTATTTGCAGGCATATTTGTAACAATTGTTCCGGCAATATCAATTTTACGATCAGGAGAAGATGGGGCGCTTGCTTTCATTATTAAATCAGTTAATAATACAAATGGTGAACCTATTAATTTTATGTATTTTTGGTTAACAGGAATTTTATCCAGTTTTTTGGATAATGCTCCAACCTATCTTGTCTTTTTTAATATTGCTGGCTCTGGAAGTCCTGAAAATTTAATAATATCAGACTATTTAATGAATTATGTACCTGATACACTTCTTGCGATCTCTCTTGGTGCTGTATTTATGGGAGCTATGACATATATTGGTAATGCGCCTAATTTTATGGTAAAATCAATTGCAGAAGAAAATTATATAAAAATGCCTAGTTTTTTTGGATTTTTAGGCTGGTCTATAATAATTTTAATTCCAGTATTTCTCTTTATAAGTTTTATATTTTTTTAATTTTAATAAATTTATTTAATAATATTATATATATTGTGAAATTGCTTCACAAATATATCTTAGTGTAAATTTATGAATCTATTATGAACGAATTATTCAATACAAAATGGGACTTATTATCAGCATTAATTGATAAGGCTCAAAATATTCTCCTTTCTACACATATAAATGCTGATGGAGATGGTGTAGGATCTCAAGTTGCTTTTTACTATTATCTGAAAGATTTGGGTAAGAAATGTAGAATTATCAATGCAACAAAACTGCCCAAAAATTTAAATATAATTGACCTTGATAAAATTGTAGAAACTTATGATGAGTCTTTAAATAGTTGGTTAGATAGAGTTGACTTAGTTATTTTATTTGATATTGGAGATCACCGAAGGACAGGCCCTATTGGAGAGCGTGTATATTCGAATTCTAAAATAGTTTCCATTGATCATCATCCAGTCAGAGATGGCCATCCTTTTGAATTGAATATTGTTGATTCTTCCGCTTCTTCTACTGGTTATATGGTTTGGAAATATTTTGAATATTTAGGTAAAAATAAAAATAGATTACCGTTAAACATAGCAAATGCCTTATATGCAGCTGTAGTTACAGATACTGGTTCATTTAAATATCAATCAACTACTCCTGACACCCATTTAATGGCGGCGCATTTATTAGAAAGTGGTGTTCAAGGGTACGATATTCAAAAGTCTATTTATGAACAAAATAAATTATCCCGAATAAGGTTAATGGGTAAAGTAATAGACTCTTTATCATTTTCTGCAAATGGATTAGTTGTTTGGTCTTTTATTAATCAAGATATGATTTCAGACGCAGGAGGAGATGATAGCGATGTTGACGGCTTTACGGAATTTATTCGCTCTATTGAAAACGTAGAAGTGTCTTTTATGATACAGGAGCAGAAAACTGGCGGGTATAGGATTAATTTTAGATCCAGCGGTAATTATATTATAAATGATGTAGCTAGCAAATTTGGAGGAGGCGGTCATAAATTTGCAGCTGGAGCGCGAATTTCAAATATGACATCTGCTGAAATAGAAAATAAAATTATACAAGAATTATCAGAGAAAATTAAGGGAGAGTTTGATGGCTATAAAAAGTGATATTTGGATTGAAAACATGTCTCTTAAAGAGAGAATGATAGATCCGTTTGAAAATAGGCAAGTTAGAGACGGTAAAATTTCTTTTGGCTTGTCATCTTTTGGTTATGATATTAGAGTCTCTGATGAATATAAAATATTTACTAATGTGAATAACAGTATAATTGATCCTAAAGAGTTTGATTCAAATTCATTTGTTGATTTTAAAGGGGAGGTTTGCATAGTTCCTCCAAATAGCTTTGCACTAGCTAGAAGTGTAGAATACTTCAAAATACCACGAGATGTATTGACGATATGTGTTGGCAAGTCTACTTATGCAAGATGTGGTATAATAGTAAATGTTACACCTTTTGAGCCAGAATGGGAGGGCTATGTTACTTTGGAAATATCTAATACTACTCCTCTGCCAGCAAAAATTTATTCAAATGAAGGATTATGTCAAGTTCTCTTTTTTCAGTCAGATGAAAATTGTCGAACTTCTTATAAAGATAAAGCTGGAAAATACCAAAAGCAATCTGGCATTACGCTTCCTAGAATGAAGCAAATTGTTTAATGCAGATTACTGTAGCTAAAAGAGCGGGTTATTGTTTTGGTGTAAGGGATGCTGTTAATATGGCTCATTCTGCAGCTGAGAAGCATGGAGAAGTTTATATGCTTGGTTCTATAGTTCATAATGAAAAAGTAGTTTCAGACTTAGAAAAATCAGGAGCTAAAATTGTAAAGTCTCTTGCCGATGTGCCTGAGAATAGTCCTATTCTTTTTAGAGCACATGGAACTGTTCCTGAGTTGTGGGAGGATGCAAAAAAGAAAGAAATGAATATTATTGATGCCACGTGTCCTCTAGTCTATGAAATTCATCATGAAGTTAAAAAACTTTCAAAAAATGGTCGTAAAATCATTGTTGTAGGGGACCATGGTCATGATGAAGTTGTTGCAATTGCTAGTCAAGTTGAGAAGTCTATTATAGTGTCCTCTGTAGAGGAAGCGCGATCACTTAAAAAAATGAAAAGAGCTGGAGTCGTTTGTCAATCTACACAAGCTATTGAAAATGTACAAGGAATTATTAATGTGCTAATGGAAAAGGTTTTTGATTTACATTTTGTTAATACTATATGTTTCCCAACAAAAAGAAATCATACAGAAGTTAAGGAATTAGCAAAGAATAATGATGTTATGATTATAATTGGTTCATTTACAAGTGCAAATTCTAAGCGATTAACAGAACTTTCAGCTGAAATAAATAAAAATTCATATCAGGTCACTGATGCAGGTGACTTAAAATCAAAATGGTTTGAAAATAAAAACAGAATAGGTATATCTGCTGGTGCTTCTACCCCAGATTATCTTATTGAGTCAGTAAAAAGAGGTATAGAAAAAATCTATAAGGAAAAAATATGAAACAAGGTACTTTTGAAGTTAAGGTTGGTTTAGCTGAAATGCTTAAAGGTGGTGTTATAATGGATGTTACAAATTCAGAGCAAGCAAAGATTGCAGAAGATTCTGGAGCAGTAGCAGTTATGGCTTTAGAGCGAATTCCGTCAGATATAAGATCTGATGGAGGGATAGCAAGGATGTCAGATCCATTAATGATACAAAGTATTCAAGATGCTGTTTCAATACCTGTTATGGCAAAATGCCGCATTGGACATTTTGCTGAAGCGCAAATCCTTGAATCCTTAAATGTAGATTTTATTGATGAGAGTGAGGTGCTGACTCCTGCGGATAATAATAACCATATATACAAGCATGATTTTAAAATACCATTTGTTTGTGGCGCTAGGAATTTAGGTGAAGCATTGAGAAGAATTGGTGAAGGTGCTGCAATGATTAGAACTAAAGGGGAGGCTGGCTCCGGTAATATTGTAGAAGCAGTTAAGCATATGAGGTCAATAGTAAATGAGATAAAATATATTAGTACTTTAGATAATGATCAATTAATGGCAAAAGCTAGAGATTATCAAGCTCCCTTCTCGCTAATTGAGCAGGTAGCAAAAATAAAAAAACTTCCTGTTCCTAATTTTAGCGCTGGTGGTATCGCGACACCTGCAGATGCTTCACTTGTAATGCAATTAGGTGCTGAGTCGGTTTTTGTTGGTTCAGGAATTTTTAAATCTGAAGATCCTGCATCGCGTGCGAATGCAATTGTTGATGCTGTTGCTCATTTTAAAGACGCAGATAAATTAGCTGAAGTTTCAAGAGGTTTAAAATCTGCAATGAAAGGAATTGATATAAATGAAATACCTGAAGGTCAAATGCTTCAGGAGCGCGGGTGGTAAAACATGTAGGTATTTTAGCTTTGCAGGGTAATTTTGCCCAACATAAAGCTGTATTGGATAAATTGAGAATTAGTAATAGCTTAATTTTATATCCTGAGGATTTAGGTAATTGTGATCTCCTAGTTATACCAGGTGGTGAATCGACGGCAATGTCTAAACAAATTGATAGAAAAGTTTTTAGATCAGCTTTGTTGGAATTTGTAAAAGAAAAGCCTGTTTTTGGAACTTGTGCTGGCATGATATTATTATCAAAAACAGCAAATTCTTATAATCTTGAATGCTTAAATGCAATGAACGTTGAAATTGATAGAAATGCATATGGAACTCAAATTAATTCTTTTAAAGCCGATATAGATTTAGTATTTAATAAAAAGAAAAAATTTAAAGGTTATTTTATTAGAGCACCTAAAATAATAAGTCTAGGTTCTGATGTGATTCCAGTTGCTTATCATGAAGATGATCCAGTTATGGTTACTAATGGTCTTCACTATGCAACATCTTTTCATCCTGAAATTGGAAATGATTATAGAGTTCATGAATATATAATAAATAATATAAATGAAAAATAAAACTATATTAGAAAGTATTGATTCTCCAGCTGATATTAAGAAATTAAATATAAAAAGTCTTAAGCAATTATCAGTTGAGGTAGGTGATCATATAAAAAATACCGTTGATAAAATAGGTGGTCACTATTCTTCGCCATTAGGAGTTGTTGACTTAACTATTGCAATGCATTATATTTACAATTCTCCATCCGATAAAATTGTTTGGGATGTGGGACATCAAGGTTATGCTCATAAAATTCTTACAGGAAGAAGAGAAGCCTTTAAAAAAATGCGTAATAAAAATGAAATAAGTGGTTTCCTTAAAAGAGATGAAAGTCCTCATGATATTTTTGGCGCAGGTCATGCAAGCACCTCAATATCTGCAGCTTTAGGTTTTGCACACGCTCGTGATCGAAAAATGTCTGATGATAAGGTGTTAGCGATTATAGGTGATGGTGCTATGACGGGAGGACTCGCTTACGAAGGAATTAACAATCTTGGTTATCATAGAACTCAAATGACAATTGTTTTAAATGATAATTCTCATTCAATATCAAAGTCTGTTGGTGCATTATCCCATTATTTGAATAGAGTTGTTACAAATCCTACTTATAATAGAATAAGGAATGATATTTGGGATATTTCTGGGAAATTACCTCTTTCAGATTTTATAAGAAAGTTTTTAAAAAAAACTGAAGAAGGTCTGAAAGGATATTTAACTCCCGGGGCATTGTTTGAAGAATTGGGATTGAGATATATTGGTCCAATTGATGGTCATAATTTAGAAGAATTAATAAGAACCTTTCAGGCAGTTAAGGAAATGAATACTCCAGTACTTGTACATGTTTTTACAAGAAAAGGAAAGGGGAGTGATCTTGCAGAAAAAGATGCAATTAAATATTATAGTTTAAGCGGTTCTAATAAAGAGCAAATTGCTAAAAAAGATGCTCCTGATTATTCAAAAGTTTTTGGCTCTACTCTTGCTCATCTTGCCCAGTCAGATGAAAAAATTATTTGTATTACTGCAGCAATGCAAATTGGAACAGGTATGATTCCATTTACAGAAAAATTCCCTGATAGATATATTGATGTAGGCATAGCTGAAGAGCATGCAATAACATATTCTTGTGGACTTTCAGCTGAAGGCTTTAAGCCTGTAGTTCCTATATATTCTACTTTTATGCAGAGAGCTTATGATAATATTTTCCATGATGCTTCTTTACAAAATCTGCCTATACTTTATTGCATGGATAGGGCTGGATTGGTTGGCCCTGATGGTCCAACTCATCATGGAATCTTTGACATGGCATTTATGCAAACTATTCCAGGAATGATAGTTTCTGCTCCAAAAGATGGTAATGAATTAAAAAACCTTATGTATACAGGACTTTCGTTAGGTAAAAATTTTTCAATTAGATATCCTAAAGATATGAGTAGAAATTATGATGGGCAAGTAGATGCCCAAATAATTAAAGTTGGTAGTTGGGAAATTCTAACTAAGGGTGAAAAGGTTGCAATATTAGCAGTTGGTTCAACTGTTGGAATATATCAAGATTCTGAATTGGATATTGTTTCAGAAGTAGGTTTTACTCCTACTCTTGTTAATGCTAGGTTTATAAAGCCTTTAGATTCAGATATTTTAACCAATATTTCTAAAAATCATGATTTAATTATTACTTTGGAGGAAGGTGTTTTAAGTGGAGGTTTTGGTTCGGCCGTCAGCTCTTTTTTACATGATAAATCCTTTAAGATTAATCTTAAAAGATTAGGTGTTCCTGATTATTATATTGATCATGGAACAAGGGATGAATTGTTAAATGATGTTGGTCTTTCATCATCAAATATAATTTCGACTATAAAAGGTTCTTTAGTATGAGTAATAATTTTAAAGATTATAAGAATAAATGGCGAGAAAAGGTTAATAAGACTAAAGAAAGAGATTATAGTTTTAAGTCTGCTTCAGGTGAAGATGTAGATTTATTATATTATCCAGATGATGATAAAAAAGAATATTTAGAAAAATTAAATTTCCCTGGAGAATTCCCATATACAAGAGGTATTCATCCCAATCTTTACAGGGGAAAGCTTTGGACAATGCGTCAATTTGCAGGTTTTGGTACGCCTGCAGAAACTAATCAAAGATTTAAACATCTTTTGTCTCAAGGTCAAACAGGTTTATCCGTTGCATTTGATATGCCTACATTAATGGGATATGATGCTGATCATTTACTTTCAGATGGCGAGGTTGGCAAGTGTGGTGTTGCTGTTAGTACGTTGGATGACATGGAGGCTTTATTTGATGGTATAGATTTATCCAAAATTAGTGTATCTATGACAATAAACGGACCAGCAATTATTTTGTTTGCATTTTATGTAGCTGTAGCTCAAAAGCAGGGTGCGGATATCTCAAAATTAAATGGTACATTACAAAATGATATTTTAAAAGAATTTATAGCTCAAAAAGAGTGGATTTTCCCTCCTAAAGAATCTATGAGAATAATAACAGATATGATTCTTTACTGTACAAAAGAAATGCCTAAATACAATACTATATCAGTAAGTGGTTATCACATAAGAGAGGCAGGTTCTACTGCAGCTCAGGAACTTGCATTCACTTTAGCTGATGGTTTTTGCTATGTTGATCATGCTATATCTGCAGGACTTGATGTTGATGACTTTGCGCCTCGTTTATCATATTTTTTCAATTCCCATTTAGATTTTTTTGAAGAAATAGCTAAATTTAGGGCGGCAAGAAGAATATGGGCTAAAGTGATGAAAGATAAATATGGTGCTAGGTCAGAAAGGTCTTTGAAATTAAGATTTCATACTCAAACAGCAGGCTTTAGTTTAACTGCTCAACAACCAGAGAATAATATAAGCAGAACTGCATTTCAGGGCTTAGCTGCTGTTTTGGGCGGCACACAATCTTTACATACAAATTCGATGGATGAAACATTGGCTTTACCATCTGAGAAGGCTGCTGAAATCGCTTTGCGCACTCAGCAATTGATAGCCTATGAAACTGGAGTCGCTAATGTTGTTGATCCCTTAGGTGGCTCTTGGTATCTTGAAGAATTGACGGATAAAATGGAAAATGAAGTTTATGAATATTTTTCTAAAATTGAAGAGTTAGGTGGCGTTGTTGAAGCTATAGAAATTGGATTTTTTCAGCGTGAAATAGCTGAAGCAGCTTCTGAATATCAGCGTCGAGTTGATACTAGAAGACGTATTGTTGTAGGTGTTAATGAATTTAGCAAAGCTGATGAAAAAATAGATATTCCTATTTTAGAAATAAGAAAAGAAGTTCAAGATGAGCAAATTAATAGAATTGAATTGATAAAAGCTAATAGAAATAACGATTTAGTAAAGAATAAATTGAATGATATAACTAAAGCATGTAGGGATAATACTAACTTAGTTCCTTTAATAATATCAGCTGCAAAATCATCTGCAACTATGGGAGAAATTGTTGATTCTATGAAAGAGGTTTTTGGAGAGTGGCAAGAAAAGGCTACTATATAATATATTCTCATAAATTCAAATATTTGCTATGAATTTATTTAATCATAAAAATCCATATACAATAGGTATAGAAGAAGAGTATATGTTATGTAGTCCGCATGATGGGGAACTAGTCTCTCGAGCAGACGAAATTATTAATTCATTAAACAGTGAGATGATTAAGCGATATAGTTATGAATTGATCTTATCTGAAATTGAAATTAATACATCTGTATGTAATAGTGTTGATGAGGCTCTTGAAGAAATTGTTCTTTTACGAAATAATACAAAGAATATAGGTGAAAAATACGATTTTAAAATAGGAATATCGGGTACTCATCCAACTTCTAAATGTGAAAATCAAAAATTTGTAAGAAATGATTCTTATAATTGGGTTGCAGATCAGTTGCAATATTATGCAAGAAGAAATATAACTTTTTCTAATCATATACATGTAGCTGTAGATGGTAAAGAGTGTGCTATACATGTAGCGAATTCCTTGCGAAGATGGATAGCTCCATTATTGGCCCTTAGTGCAAATTCACCTTTTTTTGAAGGCGAGATAACCGGATTAAGGTCTTCAAGAACTTTTCAATTCAGTGCGTTTCCTAGAACAAATATACCAGTTTATTTTAATGAATTTAATGATTATAGAAAAATTATTGATCATTATATAAAATCTAAAACAATTGAGAAACCTAGGCAGATATGGTGGAAAATAAGACCTCATATTGATTATGGAACTATTGAATTCAGGGTATGTGATGCTCAAAGATCTATTAGAAATATTAAGATGTTAGCAGCATTATCTCAAGCATTAGTTTATACTGCGGTTGAAGAGTATCATTCGGGAAAACTTCTAGAAAAATTTAATTTAGAATATTTATTTGATGCGCTATGGAAAGCGTCAAGGTTTGCATTTGATCGGGAAATTATTGATCCTGTTTCTGAAAATATATCTACTATTAAAACCCAGATTAATTTAATGCTTGAATATGTTAGCGATGCATTAGTTCAATTTAATAATACAGATGTTATAAATGATGTAGAAAATATAATTAGCCATGGCACTGAAGGTGATGGGCAAATTAAAATATTTTCAGAATCAGGCTTTACAGGTTTAAAAAAGTATTTAATTAATAAAGTTGATTATCAAATATAATTAGGAGATATAAAATGTCTAGAAAAGTGGTTCATGTAGTTGGAACAGGAACAATAGGTGAGCCTTTGATTGGTTTACTTTGTGATTTTAAGGAAGATTTAGGTATAGATGAAGTAAGCTTTCATAAAAATACACCTTTAACTACCGATAGATCAAAAGTAAAAAGCCTTATTAGTAGAGGGGCAAGATTAACAACAAATGAAGATAAGTTCGATGGTTTTAATGCAATTGGCTTAAAGCCAGAATTTCAAACTGAAGAGGCCATTGATAGAGCGTCTGTTGTTATAGACTGCACACCAAAAGGTATTGGCCATAAAAATAAACAGCAGTATTATGAAAAATATTTACATAATACAGAAGGGTTTATAGCTCAAGGCAGTGAATTTAACTTTGGAAAAATGTATGCTAGAAAAATAAATGATTCTTCCTTAAGACAAGGAGAAGATAAATTTATTCAAGTTGTTTCTTGCAATACACATAATTTATGTTCCATTGTTAAAAATTTATCTCTATTAGATGGAGATGATAATTTAATAGAAGGTAGATTTAATTTAATAAGAAGATCTAATGATGTAAGTCAATCTACTAGCTATGTCCCCTCACCTCAAGTTGGAAAGCATCAAGATAATGATTTTGGTACTCATCATGCAAGAGATGCTGCACTTTTATTTAAAACAATGGATTTTAAATTAAATCTTTTTTCTTCAGCTATGATTGTTAATACTCAGTATATGCATATATTACATTTTCACCTAAAGGTAAAAAGACCTACAACTATACAAAAAGTTATTGCCAGGTTTGATGATAATGATCTAATAGCCACTACTGATAAAGTTAATGCAAATGAGGTTTTTAGCTTTGGTAGAGATCATGGTCATTTTGGTCGAATATTAAATCAGACAGTAGTTTCTATTCCATCTTTAAATATTAGGAATGGTAATGAAATAACAGGGTTTTGTTTTACTCCACAGGATGGTAACTCATTGCTTAGTTCGATAGCTATTACTGAGTGGTTTTTATATCCTAATTCATATGAAAGTAAAATTCAATGTTTATCATCTTTCTTTTTTGATGAAGTGTAATTTAATTTGGAAATTTGAATTCTATGATAAAAGATTTAGAAAATAAATTAGTTAAATATTGCGCTGAATTAAATCTTGATCTTAGCAATTTATCTATTTTAAATGCGCTTTCTGGCGGTGTTGATAGTGTTGTCCTATCTAAACTTTTGATAGAATTACGTAGTAAATATAATTTTAAACTTGTATTTGCTCATTTCAATCACAATATGCATAATAAAGCAAATGAAATGCAGAGACTATGCAAATATTTTGCTCAAAAAAATAAAGTTCAATTATTTAACGATATCATTTCTATTCCTAAAAACCAAAACATTGAAGCTTACTCTAGAAGTTCTAGATATCAAAAATTAAATAAAATAGCTATAGATAACAAGATTCAATTAATTTTAACTGCTCATCATTATGACGATCAAATTGAGACTTTATTTATGAAGTATATCGATAATGCAGATTGGATTTCCTGCATAGGAATTCGAAGTAAGATTGGTTTAATAAGAAGACCTTTGCTAAATGTAAGAAAAAAAAACATTATTAATTATGCAAAAATTAATAATTTAGATTGGATTGAAGACCCTTCCAATAAAGATATGTCATTTAGGAGGAATAAAATTAGAATGATTGTCCTGCCTAGGGCAAAAGATGAAAATGTTATGCTTGAAAGGATGCTTCTAGATAGAAGCATAATATATAAAAATAGAATGAGTGATGTCTTAATAAGATTTTATAAAAATAAAAAAAATATTATAAAGAAAAGTAATAGATATTTTTATATACTATGTTTAAAAGAGATTTGTAATTATGAAATAGAAGAATTAAAAATTTTGATTTATTGGCTTTCTTCAGAGTTTATAAACACTGAGATTGGTATTTTCAGCCGTGGATTTTGGTTGAATTTTAAAAATTTTATAGACAATGCTAAAACTGGCTCTCATTATTCAATTAATAAAATAACTTTTTTATTAAATAGAGATGAAGTATATGTAACAAAATCTTATTATGAATTATTAGACTCTCCATCAAAAATTAGATTAACAAAAAAATCAACTTGGTTTAATTCTTTTTTAGAAATACATGATTACAGGAAATCTGTTAGGGAGAGTGATTTTATTAAATTTTTTCCTACAGAAATTATAAATGATGGTTTATTTATTAGGAGATGGGAAGAGGGCGACAGGGTTTTTACTAAATCATTAAATGAAAAATTAGTAAGTGATTTATTTATTGAAAATAAAATATCAATTATGAGTAAATTATTGTATCCTATTATTGTTGATAAATATGATGCTATTATTTGGATTCCTGGATTAGTTTATTCTTCTAGGAATTATCAAAACCTTGAAAAAAACGAACTTAAACAAGTTGAATGGAAACAGCTATAGAAACTTCTAAAAGCATCCTTTTAGATGGTAAAACTTTTGAAGAAATTATTTCAACAAATTCTATTAATAATAGAATAGATGAAATTGCTTTAGATATATCTAATTATTATAAAAATAAAAAGCCGGTTATTGTAGGTGTTCTAAATGGAGCATTTATTTTTATGGCAGATTTGATTAGAAAATTAAATATACAGTATGAAGTAGATTTTATTAAAATATCATCTTACAATAATGACTTGAAAAGTTCAGGAAATATTAAATTGGATAAAGATTTAAATATAAATTTAAAAAATAGACATGTAATCGTAATTGAAGATATTGTGGATACTGGTTTATCTATTGAGTATTTATATGATAAAATTAATGAATCAGCTCCTGAGTCAATAAAATTTGTATCATTATTATATAAGAATACTGCTCTTAATAATAAAATAAAAGTTGACTGGATTGGTTTTAATATAGATGATCGTTATGTAATTGGGTATGGTCTAGATTTTAAGCAATACTATAGAGGTCTAGATAGGATTTATGCAGCTAAAGAAAGGTGATGTAATTGAAGCAAAATAAGAAAAATAGAAAAAAAGATTCGCAAAATATTTGGAAAAATATTGGTGGAAATATATTAATTTGGGCATTAATAATAGTGATGTCAATAACAGCACTGCAATTGTTTTCAACTGATTATAAGCCAAAGGTAATAGATTATACAGAATTTCAATACTACATTGATCAGGATATGGTTTTATCTGGTACTATAACAGGTAAAAGCTTTAAAGGTGAATTTAAAGAGCCTGTAACTATTGAGACAGGTACAGGTGAAAATACTAAGCAGTATACAAAATTTATTGCTATTTTGCCTGAAATTACAGATCAAATTACAAGATCGTGGCTTGATAAAGGTATTAAATGTAAATTTGAAGAGCCCACTTTAAGTATTTTTGATTATATAATACAATTTTCTCCCTGGCTCTTAATAATTTTCTTTTGGTTTTTTCTAATGAGAAAAATGCAAGGAGGAGGTGGGCAGAATGGAATTTTTAATTTTGCTAAAAGTAGAGCTAAAATAATATCTCCAGATATGCCTAAGACATCATTTAAAGAAGTTGCTGGTTGTGATGAAGCCAAAGTTGAACTTCAGGAAATTGTTGAATTCTTAAAACATCCTCAAAAATTTAAAAAACTTGGTGCTAAAATACCAAAAGGAGCACTCTTATTAGGGCCTCCTGGAACAGGTAAAACATTATTAGCAAAGGCTGTATCTGGAGAAGCTAATGTTCCATTTTTTACGATTAGTGGAGCAGAGTTTGTTGAGATGTTTGTTGGTGTTGGTGCTTCAAGAGTTAGAGATTTATTTGATCAGGCAAAAAGAAATTCTCCTAGTATAATTTTTATAGATGAAATAGATGCTGTTGGCCGACATAGAGGTGCTGGTCTAGGAGGAGGTCACGATGAAAGAGAGCAAACATTAAATCAAATATTAGTTGAAATGGATGGATTTGAAACAGATGATAGCGTTATATTGTTAGCTGCTACAAATAGGCCAGATGTTTTGGACAAGGCTCTTTTAAGGCCTGGAAGGTTTGATAGGCAAATTGTTGTTGATTCACCTGGCGTTGATGGTAGAGAAGCAATATTAAAAATACATTCAAAAAATATCCCTATGGATAAAACTGTAGATTTTAAAGTCCTTGCTAAAGGTACACCTGGTCTTGTAGGTGCAGATCTAGAAAATTTAGTTAATGAATCTGCTCTACTAGCAGCTAGGAAAAATAAAAAGAAAGTTGGTATGATTGATTTTGAGAATGCTAAAGATAAAGTTATGATGGGTGTTGAGAGAAAGAGTATGCTCCTTACTCCAGAAGAAAAAAAAATAACAGCTATACATGAAGCTGGGCATGCATTAGTTGCGTATTATACAAAAGGCGCAGATCCTGTGCATAAAATTACTATTGTGCCTAGAGGTATGGCTCTAGGGATAACAGCTCAATTACCAGAAGATGAAAAGCATAATTATCAGAAGCAATATTTATTAGGTAGACTAGATATTTTAATGGGAGGAAGATGTGCAGAAAAAATTATTTTTAATGATACATCGACTGGTGCTGGTAATGATATATCAACAGCAACAGATATTAGTCGTAAAATGGTTTGCGAGTGGGGAATGAGTGAATTAATTGGTCCGCTTACATTTGGGAAAAAATCTGAAGAAGTTTTTTTAGGAAGAGAAATTTCACATTCAAAAGATTATAGCGATGAAATGTCAGAGCTTATTGATAAAGAAATATCAAAGTTTGTTAAAGATGCCGAAAAAAATGCTTATACTATTTTAAATGCAAATATAAATGATTTAAATAATGTAGCTGATGCATTGTTAGAATATGAGTCTATATCAGGTCTTGAAATGGTTCAAATCATAAATGGTGAGAAAATAATTAGAGAAAAAAATAAAGCTAATAAAAAAAGAGTTAGAAGGCGTAAGGCTTCTGTTAATAATGATTCTTCAACAAAAGAGGATATTACTATTATTCCAAAGCCTGCGACTTAATTATGGAATTAAAATTAAAAGAAAAAAAATCTACTCAAATTATGGGTGTTCTTAACGGAACTCCTGATTCATTTTATGCAAAAAGTAGAATTTCTTCTGATTTTAATTTAAATTATGATAAATTATCTAACTGTGATATTTTAGACGTAGGGTTTGAGTCATCAAGGCCTTATTCAGAACCACTATCTGAATTTGAAGAACTTGAAAGATTAAATCATTTTCTTGAAAATTTTACTTTAAAACAAATTCCACTTTCAATTGATACTTATAAACCTGAAATTGCTGAAAAAGCCCTTAATAATGGTTTTTCTATAATAAATGATATTAAAGGTGGAAGTGAAAATGGTATCATGTTTGAAATAGCTTCATCCTACAAATCAAAAATTATAATAATGCATATGAAAGGTAGCCCTTTAACTATGCAAAATAATCCTAAGTATGAAAATTTAATAGATGAGATCTCTAAATATTTTGATTTTAAAGTGAATTTGGCTTTATCTTTTGGAGTAAAAGAAGATGATATAATTTTAGATCCTGGCTTAGGATTTGGAAAAAGCTTTGATGATAATTATAATATTATTAATAATTTATCTTTTTTAAAGCAATTTAATTTTCCAATTCTTATAGGTCTATCTAGAAAATCGTTTTTAAGTGTTGATAATGATTTGCCTGATAATAGATTGCCAGCATCATTAGGTGCTGCAGCATTAGCTGTTAGTAATGGTGCAGATATTCTTAGAGTTCATGATGTTGTGGAAACACGAAATATGTGTTTAATTATTGATAGGATCTTAAATAAAAATAAAGAATCTATTTATTATGAAGCTTGATGTAAAAGATGCTAACGATAAATTTTCTAATTTAAAAATGAAGTACCATCAGATTAGGAGGTACCTTTGACAAAGATGGTATCTTGCTTAAAATTAAAAAACTACAAAAAATAACTACTCAGTCTAGTTTCTGGGATCATAATAGCTCCGCTCAAAAGACATTAAAGGCCATAAGTCAACTAGAAAGTGAATTAAAAATGTGGAGTGATCTTGATAGTCAGTATTATGAAGTAAATTCCTACTTCGAACTTATTAGGGAAGGTGAAGATGTTTTAAATGACACCTGTGATTCTTTAGATGTTTTCGAAAAAGATATTGAATTTGTTCAAGTGAGAAAAATGTTAAACGGCAAGGATGATCACAGAAATGCTCTTATTAGTATTCATCCTGGAGCTGGAGGCACAGAGTCACAAGATTGGGCTAATATGCTATTTAGATTGTATATGAGATGGTTTGAAAGAACTGGCTTTAGGGCAAAGATATTAGATTTTCAAGATGGTGATGAAGCCGGTTTAAAAGATGTTAGCATTGAAGTTACTGGAGATTATGTTTATGGTAACTTAAAATCAGAAAGAGGTGTTCATAGATTAGTTAGAATATCTCCATTTGATAGTAATTCTAAGCGACATACTTCATTTGCTTCAATATTTATTTCTCCAGTAATAGATGATGATATAGATATTATTATTGAAGAAAAAGATATTAGAATAGATACGTATAGAGCAAGTGGTGCTGGTGGCCAGCATGTTAATAAAACTGATTCAGCTGTTAGGATCACACATATTGAAACTGGAATTGTTGTTCAATGTCAGAATCAAAGAAGTCAATTAATTAATAAAAATACAGCGCTTAAGATGCTCCAGTCAAAACTGTATCAGTTAAAGATAGAAGAAATGTCTACAACAAGTGATGAATTAATTAATCAAAAAAAAGATATAGGCTGGGGAAGTCAAATTAGATCATATGTATTTCATCCTTACAATTTAGTTAAAGATCATCGTACAAAGCATGAAACTTCAAATATTCAGGCTGTAATGGATGGTGATATTGATAGTTTTATAAGAGCATATTTATTAGAAAAAATGGATAATTAATTGGAACAAGATAATAAGAAAAATTTACAAGAAATTATAAAGTTTAGAAAGAATAAAATAGACCAATTGAGAAACAATGGTATAGAGCCATATGGATATAAATTTGATAAATCTCATTCTATTATAGATATTAATAATGATAAATATGTAGGTGTTCATGTATCAATTCCGGGAAGGATAGTTTCTTTTAGAAATATGGGGAAAGCAAGTTTTATTCATCTACAGGATCAAGATAGTAGAATTCAAGTTTACTTAAAATCTGATTTATTACCAAATTCTGATTATAAAAATATAATAAATAATTTAGATTTAGGTGATATTATTGGGATATCAGGTGAATTATTTCTTACTAAAAAAGGTGAGCTGACTATTAGAGCAAGCGAACTTACCTTGTTAGCAAAAAATATTCGCCCACTACCAAATATGAAAGAAAAAGAAGGAGAGTCTTTTAATACTTTTGATGATAAAGAGCTTCGGTATAGGCATCGTCAATTAGATCTGATTACTAATATGGATGTTAAAAAAACTTTTATTAAAAGATCTAAAATAATAACATCAATTAGATCTTATTTAGATCTTAATAATTATTTAGAAGTTGAAACACCTGTCTTGCAACCTCTGTATGGTGGTGCTTCTGCTAGACCATTTAAAACTCATCATAATTCTCTTAATCAAAATTTTTATTTAAGAATTGCAGATGAATTGTACTTAAAACGACTTATAATTGGCGGATTTGAAAAAGTTTATGAAATTTCTAAAAACTTCAGAAATGAAGGTATGGATAGAAATCATAATCCTGAATTTACATCCTTGGAATTTTATTCAGCATATTCTGACGTTTATGATATGATGTCATTTACTGAAAATATGATAAGAGAGGTTGCTATAAGTAATGGATGTGATAAAATTAACTATTCAGGTAACATCATAGATTTAAATAAACCCTTTTTAAAAAAATCAATGTTTACATTAATTGAAGAGTATGCTGGTCAAGATGTTGCAAATCTTGATAGAAATGAATTATCTGATACGGCTAAAAATCTTAATGTTGAGCTTGAAGGTGAAATGAATTATGGCCAAATATTGGATGAGATTTTTAGTAAATTTGTTGAGCCTAACTTAATAGAGCCAACTTTTGTGATTGATTATCCTAAAGCTATTTCTCCACTTGCCAAGACGCATAGAAATGGTGATGAAAATATTGTAGAAAGATTTGAGCTTTTTATAGCCGGAATGGAATTTGCAAATTCATTTAGTGAACTTAATGACCCTATTGAGCAGAGAATTAGATTGGAATCTCAAGCAAAATTAAGAGATCTTGGAGATGAGGAAGCACAAATAGTGGATGAAAATTTTTTACAAGCAATGGAAGTAGGTATGCCACCTACAGGAGGCGTTGGTATTGGAATTGATAGATTAATCATGCTTCTTGTTGAAGAAGAATCTATAAAAGATGTAATTCTTTTCCCAGCACTTCGCAATGAAAATGAATGAAGCTTTTAGCTAAAATTGCAATAAGGCATCTTTTATCAAAGCACAATTTTGGATTTATTTCATTTTCTACCTTTTATAGCATCTTTGGACTATTTATAGGTGTAAGTTCACTTATTATTATATCTTGCGTTACAGATGGTTTTAATGAAACTATAAATGTGAATTTATCTTCGATAGATGGTCATTTACGAATTAATAAATATTTTAATCAGAAATTTGATCATTATGATATAAAGTATATTGATTCTTTATTATCAAAAAATAATATTGGCCTAAGAAGTTATCACCCCTATATAGAAAAACATGCAATTGTTAGAAATAAATCGTTCTCGCAGGGAGTTATTGTTTACGCTATAAGTGAAAGTGGTTTAAATGATATTTTTCATCTAAATAATTATACTGATAAAGATATGCAGATTAAAAATGATAAATATATTATAGTAGGTGAAAAACTTTTAAATCATATTAATGCAAAAAATAATGATAATATAATAATGTTTAATCCAGAAAATATATTGATAGAAAATTCATTATCTGCAAGAAAATTTAATATTGTAAATAACTTTAAAAGTAATTTCCCTGAATATGATAAAATGTTAGCATTCATTTCACTTAATGAAGCTCAAGAGTTCTTTAATCTACAAAATATGTTTTCAGGAATTGTTATAACTGTTAATAATCTTAAAAACATAGATGAAATAAAAACTATTTTGAAAAATTATTTAAATAACAATAAGTATCTTGTTAGTTCATGGAAAGATAGGCATTATAACCTCTTAAATTGGCTAAATGTGTATGATATTCCAATTAAAATTATAATGTTTTTTATTATGATTGTGGGAATATTAAATATTGCTGCATCATTATGGATGATTGTTGTAGAAAAGACTCAAGAGCATGCTGTTTTAATGTCTTTAGGGATGACAAAAATGAATATTGTTAATATAATAGTTCTTCAAGGCACTTTTATTGGCTTTTTAGGTTCATTTTCAGCTATTTTATTTAGTTTTTTATTTTTAAAACTGCAGATAATTTTTAGATTTATAACTTTACCAAGTGATATATATTTTATGAATTATTTACCGGTAAATATTTCATTTTTACCATTTATAATTTATCCAATAATAGCTTTTATTTTGACAATTATATTTTCATACCTTCCCGCTAAATATGCATCTGAAAATAATATTGCTCATTCCTTATCCTATGAATAAATTGTTATTTATATATAAATTTTTAACAAAAAAACATGATTCGCAAAAAATAAATTGGAGCTTTATATTTCCTTTTATTGGTGTTATATTCGGTTCAATAATTATTTCATTAACAGTTGCAATTATGGAAGGTATGGAGAATTCAATATTTTATAAATTAGAACAATTATCATACCCGGCAAGATTGGTAAATGTTCTGCCTGAAAATGTTAAAGATATTAAGGGCGTAATTAATGAAGATAATATAAATAAATCTTTAAAAGAAAAAGTTGTAATATCTAGCGATATAGATTTTAGAGTTGTAAATATGCTTGGACTAGAAGATTATGAAAAATTTACTAATGAAGTATTGAAAAGTCATATAATTGATTTTGCAAAAATTAAATCATCAAATAATATATATCTTGGTAAAAATCTTGCTTCCAGGCTAAATCTTGCAGCAGGAGATAGTGCTTATATATCAAATTCAAAGAGTATTAATATTTTTACAGGTATTCCTAATACTATACAAGTTGTAATTGCTGGAATATTCGATATTAATTTAATAGATTATAATCAAAATTATATATACTCAAGTTATAATTTAATAAATAAGTTAATACAGCCCGAAAGTTATGATATTTTGTTAAATAAAGAATTAGATCTTATATCTATATCGTTAATAAAAAAAATTAATAATAAAATATCTTATTATAAATGGAATGATGATTATCAATCATTTATATCTGCAATGAAATTGGAGAAAATTATATATTCGCTAATTGGTTTTTTAATAATTTTAATAGCAGCTTTTACTCTCATGAGCATGATGAGTTTATCTGTTATGAAAAAGATACCTCAGTTAGGAATCCTTATGTCAATTGGTATTAAAAAGCATCAAATAAAATATATATTTTTATTTCAATCAATTATAACTGGAGTAATTGGAAGTCTTGTTGGAATAATTATAAGCCAATCTATAATATTTTATGATAAAAAATATCAACTAATTGAAATATTTTTTGAGGATCAAATGTTTTTTGATTTTCCATTAATTTTAACTAACATGAATATTTTACTAATTTTCTTATTGTCTTTAATTATTTTAATTCTTTCTGGTCTTTATCCTGCTATTAAAGCATCAAACATAAATTTAATTCAATCCATTGGGTATAAAAAATAAATATGATATTAAAAGCGCAAAATATTTCTAAATCATTCTATAAAAACGGTAAAGAAATTAAAATACTTAATAATATTAATTTTGATATTAATGCTAATGAAATTAAAGTTCTTTTAGGGCCATCAGGATCAGGGAAATCTACTTTTCTTAATATACTTGGAACTTTAGATTCCGATTATTCAGGACATCTATTCATTGATAATGCAGAAATACTTTCTACCTTAAATAGTTGCGATATAAGAAGATATAAAATAGGATTTATTTTTCAATTCCATCATTTATTACCTGAGTTTACAATTTTTGAAAATATACTCATACCACAAATGATGACAAATAAAAGTTCTAAAGATGCAGAAAAAGATTCCATTGAAATGCTTAAATTATTTAATTTACATGATAGGAAAAACCATTATCCATCAGAAGTCTCTGGCGGTGAAAGGCAGAGAGTTGCTGCACTTAGAGCGATAGCAAACAAACCTCCATTGGTTTTGGCGGATGAGCCTACAGGTAATTTAGATAAGGATAATAGTAGGAAAATGTTGAAGTTAATTGTGGATTTAAAAGATATATATAATCAATCTTTTGTTATTGCTACCCATGATGAAGAAATTGTAAAAATTGCAGATAGTGTTTTATATTTAGAAAATGGAATTTTAAAAAAGGATTATAGGTAAAATATTTATGAAAGAAAATTTTTCAAAAGGTGTTCAGAGAGTTTTAAAATTTGCGAAAGAGGAAGCTGTAAGGCTGGGGCATAGCTATGTAGGTTCCGAGCATATACTTTTAGGAATTATCAAGGATAAGGCAGGGAAGGCTGCAAATATTTTAATTTCAATAGGTTGCGATTTACAAGAAATGAAAGTCATGATTGAAGATATGGCAAAACCTAGCGGAGGAACTATGACATTAGGCCATCTTCCACTTACAAGAAGGGCTGAAAGAATTTTAAGAACCACCTTTAGTGAAGCTCAAAACTATAAAGAAGAAGTTGCAACTCAATTACATTTACTCCTTGCACTAGTAAGGGAAGATGAGGGGCTTGCAACTGAGGTTTTAACTGCCTATACGGTTGATTATGAATTGTTATCAACGATGACATCATCCAATCCTTCTAAAAAAGAAATAAAAACTTCAAATAAATCAAAAACACCAACCTTAGATCTTTTTAGTAGAGATATTTCTAAAATGGCATCGGAAGGTAAGCTAGACCCTGTAATAGGGCGAAACTTAGAGGTAGAGAGGTTGGCACAAATTTTATCTAGAAGAAAAAAGAATAACCCTGTATTAATTGGTGAGCCGGGTGTTGGTAAGACGGCAATAGTAGAAGGATTAGCACTTAGGATTTACGAAAAAACAGTTCCTCATATATTATGGGAGCAAAAGGTTTTAGTGCTTGATTTAGCTGGTTTAATATCTGGAACTAAATACAGGGGACAATTTGAAGAAAGAATGCGTACAATGATGTTAGAACTGGAGGCATGCACAGAAATTATAGTTTTTATTGATGAGCTGCATACTTTAGTTGGCGCTGGAGGCGCATCTGGCTCTTTAGATGCTGCAAATATGTTTAAACCAGCATTAGCTCGAGGTGAAATTCAGATTATTGGTGCGACTACATTAAATGAATTTAGGAAATATATAGAGAAAGATGGGGCTCTAGAAAGACGATTTCAAAAAGTAATGGTAAATCCTCCATCTATAGAAGATACAATTAAGATTTTAAATGGAATTAAAGAAAAGTATGAAGATCATCACCAGGTAATATTATCTAATAATGCAATTAAAGCGTGCGTCGAACTGAGTGAACGCTATATATCTGATAAATATTTACCAGATAAGGCAATTGATGTTATGGATGAGGTTGGTTCGCACGTTCATATAAATAATATTCATGTACCAGAAGAAATCTTAAAATTAGAAAAAAATATTTCAACATTAAGAAAGAAAAAGGAGTCGGTAATTGCTAAGCAAAAATTTGAGCAAGCTGCTGAAATGAGAGATAAAGAAAGAAAAATGATAGCCAAATTAAAAACAGCTCAAGAAAAATGGAATAATTCTGATGAATCTTCCCGTCCTGAAATAACAGAGGATGATGTTGCTGATATCGTATCAATGGTCACAGGTATACCTTTAGCTAAAGTCGCTGAATCTGAAACAGAAAAACTGTTGTATATGGGTGATGAGTTAAAAAGTAAAATCATTGGTCAAAATGATGCTATAGAAAAATTGACTTTAGCTACACAAAGAGCACGTGCTGGTCTAAAAGATCCAAACAGACCTATTGGTTCTTTTATGTTTTTGGGACCAACCGGTGTTGGTAAAACTGAATTGGCAAAGGTTTTGGCAGAATATTTGTTTTCAAACTCTGAGTCTTTAGTGAAAATAGATATGAGTGAATATGTGGAAAGATATAATGTTTCTAGACTTATTGGTTCACCTCCTGGATATGTAGGATATGAAGAAGGCGGTCAATTGACAGAGAAAGTAAGAAGAAATCCATATTCTGTTGTTTTATTTGATGAAATTGAAAAAGCTCATAGAGATGTTTATAATATATTATTGCAAATACTAGATGAGGGTAGGATTACTGATAGTTTAGGCAGGACTATAGATTTTCGTAATACAATTATAATTATGACTTCCAATGTTGGTACAAAATCAATAAAATCTACTTCTTTTGGTTTTTCTTCAACTTCAAAAGAGAAGAGTAATGACAATTATACAGATATTATGGCTGAAGTTAAAAAATATTATATTCCTGAATTTTTAAATAGAATTGATGAGCTTATTATATTTAATTCTTTGACTAAAGAAAATCTTGAGTCGATAATAGATATTCAATTGACTGATTTACGTAAAAATTTAGAAAAGAAAAATAATAAGCTTCGAATTACATCTTCTGCTAAAGATATTTTGATTAGAGATGGTGCCCATAGAGAGTGGGGCGCAAGACCATTAAGAAGAATGATCCAAAGTGAAATTGAAAATCAAATATCTACAAAATTTTTAACAGGAGAGTTTGTTGATAATGCAACAATTACAGTTAAATCTAAAAATAAAGAATTAGACTTTTCTCAAGTTCTAAAAAAAACTAAAACAATAAAATCTAAAAAATCTAAACCTGCAAAAACCAAATCCATATAGCTGACATTATGGCAGCATACTTTCCTTGGCATAATTATTGTATGTATAGTAATCGTAGTGTTTTTTTAGAAATATAATTTAAAAGGAGTTATTGATGTCAAAAATAATTGGTATTGATTTAGGTACTACTAATTCATGTGTAGCTGTAATGGAAGGTGGAAGTCCTACGGTGATCACTAATAGTGAGGGTGGTAGAACTACCCCTTCAGTAGTAGCTTTTACTAAAGATGGTGAAACTTTAATAGGTCAGCCAGCTAAGCGTCAAGCTGTAACTAATCCTCAAAATACGGTTTCATCCTCAAAGCGATTTATAGGCAGAATGTTTACAGAGGTGGGTAATGAAATTTCAGAGATGCCTTATAAGATTATTAAAGGTAAAAATGGAGAGGTTAAGCTTCTAGCGCAAGAAAAAGAATATGCGCCGCCGCAGATAAGTGCTATGGTGCTTCAGAAAATTAAGCAAACTGCAGAAGAATATTTAGGAGAAGCTGTTAGTGAGGCTGTAATTACAGTTCCAGCTTATTTTAATGATTCTCAAAGACAGGCGACTAAAGATGCTGGGGCTATTGCCGGTTTAAATGTTCGTAGAATAATAAATGAGCCAACTGCTGCTGCTTTAGCTTATGGCTTAGATAAACAGAAAGATGAAAAAATTGCAGTATTTGACTTTGGAGGTGGTACTTTTGATGTATCTATACTTGAGTTGGGCGATGGAGTTTTTGAGGTTAAATCTACAAATGGAGACACTCATTTAGGTGGAGATGATATAGATCAAGTTTTAGTTGATTTTTTAGTTTCTGAATTTAAAAAATCAGATTCTATAGATCTTAAAAATGATCCCATGGCTTTACAAAGATTAAGAGAAACAGCTGAAAAAGCTAAGTGTGAATTAAGTTCTTCCAAGCAAACTGATATAAATTTACCATTTATTACAGCTGACTCATCTGGACCTCGTCATTTAAATATTACAATTACTCGAGCAAAATATGAATCATTAATTAAAAATTTAATAGATAGAACTATTAAGCCCTGCGAGCAAGCTTTAAAGGATGCGGGATTAAAAGCATCTGAGATAGATGAAGTAATTTTGGTAGGTGGCTCTACTAGGATACCTATGGTTCAAAAAGTTGTTAATGATATTTTTGCTAAAGAGCCAAGCAAGGGTGTTAATCCTGATGAAGTTGTAGCTATAGGTGCTGCTATTCAGGGTGGTGTACTTGCTGGTGATGTTGATGATGTCTTATTATTGGATGTTACACCTCTTTCTTTAGGTATTGAGACTTTAGGTGGTGTGTCTACAACTCTTATAGAGGCTAATTCTACAATTCCTTCTAAAAAGAGTCAAATATTCTCGACTGCAGCTGATAGTCAGCCATCAGTAGAAATTCATGTACTTCAAGGTGAGCGTTCTATGGCTGCTGATAATAAGTCATTGGGAAGGTTTCATCTTGATGGCATTCCACCAGCTCCAAGAGGAACACCTCAAATTGAAGTTACGTTTGATATAGATGCAAATGGTATATTAAATGTATCTGCTGCTGATAAAGCTACAGGTAAAGAGCAGTCTATTCGAATTGAAGCTTCAAGTGGTTTAACTGATGAAGAGATTGAAAAAATGAAAGTAGATGCCGAAAAGTATGCTAAAGATGATGAATCTAAAAAAGAATCAGTTGAAGTGCATAATACTGCCGAACAATTAATTTATCAAACAGAAACGCAACTTAAAGATGCTGGAGAAAAATTATCAGATTCTGATAAAAAGCCAGTAGTAGATGCATTAGAACAGTTAAAACAGGCAAATAAAGGATCTGATATTGATGCAATTAAAAATGCAACAGAGAATTTAAATAAAGCTTGGGAACCTTTAGCTCAAAAAATGTATCAAGCAAACCAAGCTCAGCAAGGAGATTCTCCTGAATCTGGACAAGCTAACGATCCAGATTCAGATTCAAAGGCTTCAAAAGAATCTGAGGTAGAAGATGCTGATTTCGAAGTTGTTGAAGAAGAAAGTTAATTTGTTTTATACTTACTTTAAACAAAGGGAGGTGATTGTCACCTCCCTTTTTTTATTTATATAATTAAATGAATAAATAATTTGATTATATTATTGTATTAAATTTATAAAATTGCAAATTCAATAATATTATATATTTTAAATAAATATAATATTCTATAAATTATTTATTATATTCTGAAAAAATGAAAAGTAAAAATATAAAAAGTGATCTTAAAGATTTTAAGAGCCAGTTAAAATATTCAGAATTAAAACAATCATCAATTTATAAAATAACACAAGCAGCTCATAATGCTATTGATTTAAACGAGTTATATTCATCAATACATGCAATTATCAGCAAATTAATGTATGCAGACAATTTTTATATTGCAATTTTAGATAAAAATAAAAATATGCTTTCCTTTCCTTATTATGTTGATAAAAAAGATGGTGAAAGACTAAAAGCAACAGAAATTGAGTTAGAAAGAAAAAGCTTAACAGGTCATTGTTTAGAACTAGGTATACCACTTTTATATGATAAAAAAAACCTACTAGATTTAAAAAAACTTGGTGAAGTTAAGCCGATTGGAACAATACCGGAAATATGGTTAGGCTCTCCTTTAAAAATAGGTTTTAATTCAATTGGTGTAATTGTTATTCAAACATATAATAAAAGTAAAATTTTAACTCAGGATGATAGAGAGCTCTTAAATTTTGTATCTGAAATTGTAGCTATGGTTATAGAAAAAAAACGTTTGGAATCTGAACAGTTAGAATATCAATTTAATTTAGAGAAAAAAATTAGAGAGCGAACCAAAGAATTATTTTTTGCAAAAGAAAAAGCTGAAAGTGCTGCACTTGCAAAATCTGAATTTTTAGCTAATATGAGTCATGAACTTAGAACTCCTTTAAATGCAATTATAGGATATTGTGAAATTTTAATTGAAGATGCTATTGAGGAAAGAAATAATTCTATTGTCACAGATTTGAATAAAATTCATAAATCAGGAATTGATTTACTTGCATTAATAAATGATATATTAGATTTATCTAAAATTGAAGTTAAAAAGATAGATTTAAATCTATCTAATTTTCATCTTACAGATTTAATTAATTCAGTGAATGAAACATTGAAGCCATATGCTAAAATAAATAATAATGTAATAAATATATCACTACCTGTCATTGATGAAAATGTTATATCAGATGAGTTAAAGATAAAGCAAATACTCTTTAATTTGTTGACAAATGCTTGTAAAAATTCAGAAAATTCAAATGTTAATCTTAAAATCGATATAGATGTTGTAAATAATATTTCTTATTTAGTCTTTAAAATAGAAGATTTTGGTGTTGGTATAGCAAAAAATAAATTAAAAGAAATATTTGAGCCTTTTAATCAAGATAATATAACTGAAAATAGTAAGATAAAAGGAACAGGCTTAGGCTTAGCTATTTCAAAAACATATTCTGAATTACTTGGTGGATATATCACTGTAGAGAGCAAGCTTGGATATGGTTCTGTATTTACAGTTTATATTTTGCAAAATTTTAACGAAAATATCAATAATGATGATAATGATGATAGCGATGATAATGATAATAATTTAGGATTAATTAAATCAAAAAATATAAATTTATTTAATCAAAATAAACTTTTAATTATAGACAATGATGAAAAGTTTTTGTCCCAGATAAAAAAGCGATTATCTCGGAAAAATTATAATGTTTTTATATCTAAAATATCTAATGCGGCTATTGATAATGCTGTAGGTATAGGTCCAGATGTTATAATTATTGATATTAGTATGCCTAATACAAAAGGTCTTGAAATTTATAATAAAATTAAGAATAATAAATTATTATCTGATATCCCAATAATTATTATTACTATTGATGATAATAAAAAGAGAGTTAAGGACTTTGGCATTACAGACTTTTTACATAAGCCTATTGAATGGAAAAAATTAAATGAATTATTAGATAAATATAATATAAAAAATAATAAAAGAATTTTAGTTGTGGATGATCATGAATCAACAAGAGATATATTAAAAAAAATGCTTCTGAAGGGTGGCTGGATAGTTGATGAAGCTGAAAATGGTCAGATCGCTCTTGATAAGATTGAAATAAATAAACCCGAATTAATTTTATTAGATTTATTAATGCCTGTAATGGATGGTTTTGGATTTTTAAAAAAAATAAAAACTAAAAAAAGATACTTGAAAATACCAATTATAGTAATAACATCAAAAGATTTAACAGTTGATGATTATTCTTTTTTAAATAAAAATGTTGATAAAATTATTCAAAAAGGAAATTATAACAAAAAGGAAATTATTGAACAGATTGATATTGCTATTAAAGCAAGTGATATTAAGTAGTATAAAGGGAAATTAAATGAATAATATATTATTAATTGAAGATAATGAATTCAATAGAGATATGCTTTCAAGAAGATTGATAAGAGAGAATTATAATGTTGTATGTGCTGAAGATGGGCAGGAAGGCCTGGATTTAGCTGAAAGATCTAATCCAGACATAATTCTTATGGATTTAAGCTTACCAATTATTGACGGATGGACTGCGGTTCAAAAACTAAAGGAGAATAAAGATACGAAGCATATACCTGTAATCGCTTTAACTGCGCATGCTATGAAGGGGGATAGGGAAAAAGCCCTAGCTAAAGGTTGCGATGATTATGATACTAAGCCTGTCGATTTTAAGCGGTTATTATCTAAAATTAATAAATTAATATCATAATTATATATGAATGGCTCAGAGCACAATAGAGTAAAGATTTTAAAGGATATTAGGCATGATTTAATTAACCCTATTAATGCAATTATAGGATACTCTGAATATGTTATAGAAATTTGTACTTCTGATATTTCAACATTATTTATAAATGATATTAATACTATTTATAAATCAAGTAAAGAAATAATGAAAAATATTAATGAAATATTTAATCATGATAGTGAAGATGAAATTAAGATATTAAAAAGTATATTAAATGAAGATATATTGCAGTTTTCTCTTCGAACACCTCTTTCAACTATAATTGGTTTAACTGAATTGTTTCAAGAACCAGGACTTTATTCAGAAGAATTAAAAATGGATGATATAAATCAAAGTATAGTTCATATAAGATCTTCTTCTATCAATTTGTTAAAAAAAATAAATAATCTTAATAAATATTCTGATGTAGATATTTCATCATTTATTGAATCATATTATACTGATATTTATTTAAAAGAATCCTCAGTTCGGCAATTATCTTTTTTAGATATTGCTAATAATACTATTGATCCAGGTACTATTTTGATTGTAGATGATGAATTGTCTAATTTAGAACTTATTGAAGCAATCTTGTTAAAATCTAACCATAATGTTTTAAAAGCTGAAAATGCTTTAGATGCTATATCTATACTAAATGATAATATTTTTAAAATTGATGTAATAGTATTAGATGTTGTAATGCCTAATATAAATGGAATTGAGTTGTTGAAAAGAATTAAATCTAATGATAAGGCTTTTCATATTCCTATTATAATGCTATCGGCTACAGATGATATTGATTCTATTGCTGAAACTTTACTTCTTGGTGCTGATGATTATTTAATAAAGCCTATTAATAGAGTATTGTTAAATGCTAGAATTAATAATGCATTGGAGAAAAAATATTTTCATGATAAAGAGCTTCAATATCAAATGCAAATTAAAACTGAACAACAAAAAGCTGATGCCCTTCTCCTTAATATTCTTCCAGAAACAATTTCGCATCGATTAAAAAAAGGTGAGACATTAATAGCAGACAAAATAGATTCAGCTACTGTATTATTTGCTGATATTGTAGGCTTTACATCTATGTCTACCAAAATGAATACAAAGACCATTCTTATGATGCTTAATAATATATTTTCTAAATTTGATGAGTTGTTAATAAAATATTCTTTAGAGAAAATTAAAACTATTGGTGATAATTATATGTTGGCCGGCGGAGTCCCTGAAAACTCTTCTTCTCATGCCGAGGATGTTATTCAGATGGCAATTGAAATGCTTAAATTAATATCTGAAATAGACAGCCCTAATAATACTCCGCTTCAATTAAAAATTGGTATTAATTCAGGTTCACTTTCAGCAGGAATAATTGGTAAAAAGAAATTTATATATGATTTGTGGGGTGATACAGTTAATGTTGCGAGTAGGATGGAAGCCTATGGCGTTCCAGGCAAAATACATATTACTGAAGGAACGTATGCTTTAATAAAAGATAAATATAGATGCTCTAAAAGAGATATGATAATTATACCTGGAAAAGGTGAGATGCAGACATACTTATTAAATATATAGTATTTATGTGGTTTATATAATGTTAAACTTTAATTAAGAGGCAGAATGGATAATAATTATTCTTTTAAGGATGTTGAGGTTAAATGGCAAAAAAAATGGAAAGCTAAGGGTTTCAATATGCCTTTAAGTTCCTATTATAATAAATATTATGCACTTACTATGTTTAGTTATCCGTCAGGAGATAAATTACATATCGGGCATTGGTATAATTATGGTCCTGCCGATACATATGCAAGATTTAAGAAAATGATGGGCTATTCACTTTTTCAGCCTCAGGGTTTTGATTCTTTTGGCTTGCCTGCTGAAAATTATGCAATTTCTAATAACATTCATCCCGCGGAAAGTACTAATTCCAATATCCAGACTATGAAAACGCAGTTAGATTCAATTGGTGCTATGTATGATTGGGATAATGAAATTGTTACAAGTAGTCCGGAATATTATAAGTGGACACAATGGTTATTTTTAGAATTGTATAAGCGAGATTTAGCATATCAGAAAAAGGCTCCTGTTAACTGGTGTCCTAGCTGCAGTACAGTCCTAGCAAATGAGCAGGTTAAGGAAGGGCATTGCGATAGATGTAAAGAGATTGTAACAAAAAAAGAGCTTACTCAATGGTTTTTTAAAATAACAGATTATGCTGAAGAGTTATTAGTAGGGTTGGAGGATTTGGATTGGCCTGATAAAACAAAGCATATGCAAAGGAATTGGATCGGTAAATCAATTGGTGCTAAAATATATTTTAATATTAAGGAAAGTAAAAAATCTATTGAAGTCTTTACAACAAGGCAAGATACAATATTTGGTGTATCCTTTATAACTTTGTCTCCTGAGCATCCATTTATTAGTTCTTTAATTAATGATGATAATAAAATACAAATAACTTCTTATATAGAAGAGGCAAAGAAAAAGACGGAGATAGAAAGGTCTTCGACAGATAAGGATAAGTCAGGTGTATTTACTGGATTTTATGCTGTAAATCCAATGAATAATTCTGAAATTCCCATATGGATTAGTGATTATGTTCTAGCAAGCTACGGAACAGGTGCTGTAATGGGGGTTCCTGGCAGTGATGAAAGAGATTTTGAATTTGCAAAAAAATATAATTTGAAAATACATCAGGTGGTTACAAAAAATGGGGAAATTGATAATTTTGAGACTTGCTATACTGAGCCTGGCATTTTAGTAAACTCAGATAAATATAGTGGATTGAGCACAGAAGAAGCTAAAAATAAAATAGCTGATAAACTTAAAAAGATAGATAAAGGTGATAAATCGGTACAATATAAACTTCATGACTGGTTAATTAGCAGACAGCGATATTGGGGCACCCCTATACCCATAATCCATTGTCCTGATTGTGGATCAATTCCTGTTTCTGAAGATTATTTACCATTGCTTTTACCTGATAATATTAAACTGTCCTCAACATATGGTAATGAATTGTCACCATTAGCATCTTGCGATGAATATATTAATACTTTATGCCCTCAATGCGGAGCAGATGCAAAAAGGGATGCTGATACAATGGATACTTTCGTTTGCTCTTCTTGGTACTATTTAAGATATCCTAACGCTAATTATAAAGATGGCCCTTTTGATCCAGAGGGCTTAAAACTGCTCCCCGTAGATTGCTATATAGGAGGATCAGAACACGCTACGATGCATTTGTTATATGCAAGATTTATAACTAAGGCATTGAGAGATGGTGGGTATTTAGATTTTGATGAACCATTTACAAAATTATATCACCAGGGCACTATAACAAAAGATGGCTCTAAAATGTCAAAATCGCGCGGGAATACTGTTTCTCCGGATGAATTTATAGATAAGTATGGTTCTGATACTTTTAGAGCTTATTTGATGTTTATGGGGCCTTTTGATGAAGGTGGTGACTGGAATGATAAAGGGATTACTGGGATAGATCGATTTCTAAAGAAAATATGGCGATTTTGTCATTTACCTGAAAATAAAGATGAGTCAGATAAAAAAGATTTAAGAATTTTGCATAAAACAATTAAATATGTTTCAAATGATTTAAATGAAATGAAATTTAATACTGCTATAAGTAAATTGATGGAGCTTATTAATCATTTTTCTAACCATGATAGTATCTCGAAATCAATTAAGTCAAATTTGATTAAAATGATTGCGCCTATAGTTCCACATATTGCAGAAGAGCTATGGGAGGTGTTAGGTTCATTGGGGTCGGTGTTTGATGAAGAATATCCAAAGCATGATCCACGATTAGTAGAAGAAGATACAGCTAGAATAGCTATACAAATAAATGGTAAGTTGCGTGGTAATATAGAAGTTTTAAAAAGTCTTGGTGAAAAAGATCTTATAATTGAAGCTAAAAAGCAAAATAATGTAAATATACATTTAATAGATAAAACTATTATAAAGGAGATAATTGTGCCAAATAGATTAATAAATTTTGTAGTTAAATGAAGAGGATTATTCTTTCATTTATAGTATTATTTTTATTTTTCATATTCTATATTGTTTTAAATACACCTTCATATAAAACTTTGGATATTACATCTGCTTTAGTGGATGTAGAAAATGCTCTTAAAAAGAATCAGAAAATAATAACATTCGATAGTAAAAATCCATTTAACTTCTATGATTTAATCCATAATAAGGATAAAATTCCAGATCAAAAAGTTTATGGTATACTTACTAAGCCTAATAATAAAGATGTTTTTCCTGTAATTATTGGTGTGGCAGGAAGTGCTGGATGGGGAGAGCATCATTATGGATATCTTGATAGATATCTAAAAGCTGGCTTCGCAGTATTTTCGCTGCATAGCTTTAAGAGTCGTAATGTAGAATCTACAGTTGGAGAGCAGCTTACTGTAACAATACCAATGATGATATATGATTCATTCAAAGCTTTGGAGAAATTATCTAAAGATCCTAATATTGATGCTGCTAGAGCAGGACTTACCGGCTGGAGTCTTGGTGGTGGTGTAACTTTATTTTCAGCATGGTCCCCTATACAAGAATTAATTTCGCCTAATTTTAAATTTGCAGCACACTTACCCTTTTATCCGCCTTGTATGATAATACCAGAAGAGCTTCGATTTACAGGCGCCCCTATTCATATTCTTGCAGGAGAGTTAGATGATTGGGTGCCTGCAGCTGCTTGCGAGGAATTTGTAGAGATTGCAAGTGCTTCAAGTTATAATATTGGCTTAACCATCTATCCTGGCGCATCTCATTCTTTCGATAGGCATATGGATGTTGTTCTTGATAATAACGCTTATAGTTTCACTGATTGTCGCATGAAGTTGTCTAAAGATGGAGTTGTTAGTCTTCTTAATGGTTTCCCGCTTTCTACGCCATTTCTACAAAAAATAGGTTTAGCCTTTTGTGCAGAAAAGGGTGCTCATTGGGGTGGAGACAAGTTTGCAAGAGAGCAATCTTCTAAATTTGCATTAAAATTTATGACAGAACATCTTTTTAAAAATTAATAGTTAATATGAATCAGTCTCTAGAAAGAAAGCTTACTGCCATAATGTTTGCTGATATCGTCAGCTATTCAAGAATGATGGGATTAAATGAGGGAGAGGCATTAAAAATACTTTCAGATTTTGATTCTATATCAATACCAATAGTAGAAAAATTTAATGGTATTTTAATAAAAAAGAATGGTGATGAAATTTTTTGTGAATTTGCATCTGCTAAAAATGCTGTAGATGCATCTATAGAAATTCAAAATAATTTAACATCATATAATGATAGTAGGCCTAAAGATTTCAGACTTGAAGTTAGAATAGGTATACATATTGGCGATGTTGTGAAAAAGGATGGCGATATATTTGGAGATGGTGTGAATGTAGCGGCTCGGATTCAGCCATTAGCTGCACCAGGGGGGATATGCATATCAGGATTAGTAAGTGAAGCTCTGTCTAGTCATCCTGATTATAATATTATATCTAAAGGAAAGCATGAATTAAAGCATATAGTTCAACAACATTCTGTATATGATATTCAAACTGGCCATGAAAGAATAGTAAAATCATCAGTAATGCCTACTAAGAAATTCAAATACCTATTTTTTTTATCATTTATTATATTATTAGTAATTTATTTAACATATAAAAGTAATATAATATCACCTGATCTATCAAAACCTTCCTCGAAAAGAATTTTTTTAAGTAAAATCTTAAGTAGTGACTTTAGTGATAAGAATTTTGATTTATTAGAGATGCTAATGTTAGTGGTTGATGACTCAGAATCAAGAGACCTGTTAAGTAAAGAAAATGTTATTTTAAATAAAATTTCGATTGAAGACAATACTGTATTGTATGATGAAATTATTTCAAATTTACATCTTAATATTTCTAATTATGAATTATTAAATCATTATGATTATAAGGATCATTCTAATTCGTCTGGTATCACAGTCTATGATTACAATGAATTAAGCATTTATAATTTTTTAAAATCTTCAATTGGTGTTGGAGAAAATATTCAAGTAATATTTGATCAATATTATTCAGGCTCTATATTTCAAATTATAAATAATAATTTTGATTTAGGAATTGCTCCAATTATATACAAAATATATAAAAATGGTAAATTTACAGGAGATTATATTGTTTCTTTGGCTTATCTTGTATTTAACATGGATAGTGATGGAGGATTTAATATAAGCATGGGTGGTGATTCATTTATTTCTCAAAGAGATAGAATTTCAAATGATATTTCTAATAATATTTCAAGGAAAATTTCGGAGTTTATATATTCAGAAAAAAATTCTTATATAAAAATTATAGGTATTTCTTCTGATACATATACCATAAAGTTCAGCTCTAATTATAAAAATAAAATTAAAGAAAGATTAATATTATCTGTTAAAAGAGAATATTACTATAATCATAATATAGATAAAGATTCTCTTTTAGCTATTAGATATGATGAATTGATTGAATATAAAAATAAAATTGATTCTAATCCTAATTCAAAATATTTCAATGACTTTTATAGTGATGATAATCAGTTCTGGAGCAATAAAGAATTGCAAAATATTAAAACTAATAATTGGTTTAACCTAGAAGCCGGCGGAATTGAGTTTGAATTAATGACGAAGCTTAAAATTTTAAAAGTATATGATTCAACAGCAGTTGCAACTATATATTCTGTAGATGATCCTAATAAAATAATAAAGGTAGGAGATGAATTAGAGTACTAATATTTTACTTTACATAATATATGTTATCAGAATTAAAAACATTTAATAATTTCAATATATATTCATTATTTAAATATATTTATTAATAAATTATTAATAGTATTTGAAGTAAAATGTTCGCGAAAGGATTCTTCTATTTTCAGAACTTTCAACTTAAATAATAGGAATCCTTATTCGTCTAATTCAAAAGTAGGCCTTTCTGCTTGCAGATGAAGGAAACTTGCGATTTAGCGAGGGTTTCCGATCGTAACCATAAACAAAGGTTATCTGAAAATAGGATTCTTTTGCGAACATTTTACTTCGAAATAGTTTTTTTGATTATTTCTATATTTTCCTTGTTGCCTTTAACGTCAAAATGAATTGAATTTTCCATAGGGATTCTTTTTACTACCTGGCAGGATTGATATATTAAATTGATAGCTTTTGTCTTATTATATGGTACAAAAATTGTTTCACTAATATGATCTGATGAGACAATATTAACTATTGATTCTATTAAAATATTTATCCCAATCTTTTCCTTTGTTGATATAAATATCGCGTCTTTAAATTTAATTTTAAGTCCATTTAATATTTCTTTATTTTTAATCAAATCAATTTTATTTAGAATGAAAATTGTTTTTTTATTCATAACTTCTAATGATGCAAGAACATTATTTACAGTTTCAATATGATCATTAATATTTGAAGAAGAAATATCAAAAACTTTTAAAAGCATATCTACATTATTTACCTCGCTTAAGGTAGATCTGAAAGACGCAATAAGATTATGTGGAATATTTCTAATAAAGCCAACAGTATCACTAATTAAAACATCTAAACCTGATGTAAGTTCAAATTTTCTAGTTGTCGTATCTAGGGTTGCAAAAAGTTTATCTTTAACTAATACATTAGAATTGGTTAATTGGTTCATGAGTGATGACTTTCCAGCATTAGTGTACCCAACAAGTGCTATTTTATAAATATTAGATCTTGATTTATTTTGAGTAATTCTTTGTTTTTGTATTTTAGATAATTGAATTTTAAGCTTAGATATTTTATCTCTAATTAATCTCCTATCTACTTCTATTTGGGTCTCCCCTGCCCCTGCTCTAGTTCCTACTCCGCCCATTTGCCTTTCTAGATGTGTCCATTGCCTTGTTAGTCTAGGTAGTAAATATTCTAATTGTGCTAATTCAACCTGGGTTTTAGATTCTTTTGTTTTTGCATTTTTGGTAAAAATATCTAGTATTAAACCAGTTCTATCAATAACTTTAATTTTATCATCTATATATTTTTGAATATTTTTAAGCTGAGATGGAGATATTTCATTATTAAATATAATTAATTTGCATTTCAGTTCAGAAGCTTGATTCTTAATTATATTTAATTTTCCCTTACCAATGAATGTTGCTGGATCTGGTTTATTTCTATTTTGAATAATTGTATCTAGAGGTAGTCCCCCAGCAGTAAATGTTAATCTCTTTAATTCATTAAGTTGTTCAATAATTTCATGTCTTTTTTCACCATTTAGAATTAAGCCTATTAAAATTGCTTTTTCTTTATTTTCTTTTGATAGTGACATTTGAAATAATCATTTCTATAATAATTAATATTGCTAATAAATAGATTAGGTACCTCCAAAGCTCCTTACCTGACCTTATCTCATTTATATTACTTGTTATTTTATTATTTTTAATATTGAGATTAATAATAGATTTATTTATATATTTTTTTATTAATTCGGTATTAGAATTATTGCTTTCAAACGCTCTTGAATCAATGTTTACAGAAATTGTACTTAACTTTTTATTTTTTGAATATAAATTATGAAAACCTGGATATTCCAGAATATCCGTAAGAAAAAAATTTTTATTAAACTGGCTAACTATGTTTAAGTCACCATTTGGAAGTTCGTGAGATAAATTTTCAAAGTAACCTGTTTTAGGTTTATAAAGCCATTTTTGATCAGTGTACTTATAAATATTTTCTGTTAGTGATGTGTTTGAATATAGTAGAAGATTAACAAAAGGTATAAATGATCCAGATATTGGAAAAGTTGTTGATCTAAGGTCTAAAGAAAAACCAAATATATCTATCATTCCAGTATCTAAAATGTGTCTATTCCATACAGACTTTCTACTTTCGTCTAACAGTTTTGTTATTTTGGAATTAGATGGAAGTTCTAAATAGGTAAACAACTTAATATTTGGATTTATATTATCACCCTTAGGATCAAAAACAGAAATTAATGCTTCCATATTATTATTAAATTCTAGATATTTATATGAATTATTTTGAAGTGTATTTAACGATATTTCAGTATAATCTTCTATTATTTGTGAAGAAATTTTATTTATATTATTAAAAGATGTAGGGTTATAGTCTAAATCAGGGAATAATATAAAATGTCCACTATTGTATAAGAATTCCTCTATTCTACTATCTTCTATTTGATCTAATAAATCATGATTTAGTAGAAATACGATATCATACTTATTAATATTAAAATTGGGAGTATTAAATGTTGAAAAATTATCAACATTGAATGTATTACTTAGTTTATTTAAAGCATTTATTGATTCATTTATATAATATGCTAATTCTTCATTTGTAGAAATTATTGCAATAGTTTGTTTTTCAGGTATATCTATTGTAAAATAATATTTATTATCGCCATTATCATCATCACTTTCTAAATCAATTAAGCAATTATTAATTCCATATTTGCCTATAATTGTTTTAAAAGTATATTTTTTAGCTTTACCTGCATCAATAGATACAAGTTGTTGCCCTAAATTCATATTGTCAATTATTAGATTTAATGATTTATCCTTAATATCTTTAGTGCCTGAATTTTCAATATAGATTTCAATTGATATTTTATCGTTAGGTGTAAAAACTTCATTTATTATATTAACTTTAGTTATTGATAGATTTTCAGTTAATGGTGGATGAAATACTGTATAAATATTAAAATCATTTAATTCTTCAGCAACTTTATTTACTTCTTCTATATTGCTATGCTTCATATCAGTTAGAATAAATAGTTCCTTATTTGCTAAAATATTTAAGCTGCTTGATTTAATTCTTTTAATAGAATTAGATATAGGCGATGAAAGATATGATCTTTTTAAAATATTATCTATTAGTGGCATATCTTCTTTTAATCCATTAAAAACTATGCTACTATTATTATTAATCCATAAAATTTCAGCCTTATCATCAATTGAATTAATTATATAATTTGCATTATTTTTTAATAAATCAATTTGAGATGTAGACGAAAAACTATCATCTATTAAAATTACTGAATAAGTTGAGTTTTTTGTATCAGAAAATGAGGAATTTATAATTGGTCTTGAAATCATTAATATTATTATTAGTATAATAAGAATCCTGAGAATTAATAATAATAATTGCAACAGATGTATCTTTTTAATAGATTCATTCTCTATTTGCTTTAAAAATATTAAAGAGCTGAAATCTATATTTATAATATTTTTTTTATTTAATAAATGAATTATTAATGGAACCACCGTCAGTGGTATTAACCATAAAAAGAATGGGGCTAAAAAACTCATTTAGTTAAATAATGATAGCAAGATAGCTGCTGTTAGTGGAATTGTTAAATTATCATTAATTTTATTTGAAAACAATTCAATTAAAGTTATAGAAATTGAGATAAATATAACTTTTATTAAAGGTAACGATGCTAGGGAGATAAAAATTATATTAGTAGATACAAAAAATGCTATTGAACCTTCAAGTGTTTTTGAAAATAATTTTGTAGCACCATATCTTATTCCAATAATTGAAGCAAAGGAATCAGAAATACTTAATATAATCAATGAAAGAATTGCTATATTCTCCTTAAATAATATAGTTATTAAGGATGCCGATATAAATATCCAAGATGCGCCAGTTAAGTTTTTATATTCATTTTTTCTAGTTACAAATTCAAATAATTTTAAATAAAACGATTTTATGTATTTACTATATTTTCTAGAAAAATCTAATAAGGGTAAAATTATTGAAAGTATAATTAAAAATGGAAGTACTGTAGGCTTACCAAAATACCAAATTGAAAATGGAATCAATAAAGATGAAATATGAATATATTTTCTATATAATTCTCTTTTAAAATATCTATTACTATGCATTTAATAAATTATTATATCTTTTATTAATATTGGTTGCATTAAATAAACCTGAACCTACAATAACAATATCAATACCAGTGCTATAGATTTGATTAATTGTATTAAGATTTACTCCTCCGTCAACAGCTATCGTTATATTTAAATTTTTTGTCATTTCAACTATATTATTCATTTTATTTAATGTATCGCTTATAAAGCTCTGACCTCCTTTTCCTGGATGAACAGACATTATTAAAATATAATCAATGTAATTAAGTAAAGGTCGTATTAGTTCCTCGCTCGTATTTGGATTTAAAGCTATACCTGCAATTTTATCTTTTTTTCTTATATATTTAAGTTCCTCAACAGGATTAATACTGCTTTCTAGATGAATAATTATTGTATCTGAACCTGCTTCTATATATTGGTCCAACATTTCATTAGTATTATTAATCATTAAATGTGTTTCTAGATGACAGTTTGTTATTTTTCTAATAGATTCTATTATAAAAGGTCCAAAAGTTATTGTTGGCACAAAATGGCCATCCATAACATCAAGATGAAGTCTATTAACTCCCGCTTTTTCTACAGACTTTATGTCTTCTGAAATATTGCTGAAATTAGCTGCTAATAATGATGGAGATATAATTCTCATTTTATTCCTTTTCAGTTTTGCTTATTATTAAATTTATAGTAGCTGGAAACGATACTCTCATGCCTGGTGTCATACTTTGTTCAATAACGGTATTAGGTAAAAAATCTGGTTGATATTCATAATTTATATTTCCTAAGCGAAGTCCAATGTCTTCTATACTTAGTTTAGCTTTATTTAAGCTCAAATTTATAACATTAGGGACAATATAATAATCAGGTGGAGGACCTTTACTTACACCTAATATTAATTTAGAAGAAGATTTAACTATTTGGTTATATTTGGGAAAGTGAAATGTTATATCACCTTGTTTTATAGAATTATCATATTCATAAATTATGGTATCTACTGCAAGGCCTAATTTGGCTATATTAATTTGTGCATTTCTAAGTGTCATGAATCTAATATCTGGTATTATTATATCTTGATCTTTACCGGCAACTGTTAAATCAATATTTGATCCTACTTTAACTTTAGTAAATGGCCTTGGAAACATTTTAATTACTGTCCCTGGTTGATTTTCATTAGAATAGGGGACTAGAATTATATTAGAATTAAAGCCTAATTCTGTCAATTTATATATAGCTTTTTCTTTAAATTCATCACGAAGATCTGGAAGATATTTTTCATTATTGTAGCCCACATAACTAGGTAATAAAATATAATCTAATAATAATATTCCAATCAATATAAAGGCAAATAGACTGATTGAATATTTAAAAAGAATTTTAATCATTAAGTTTTAATCTCGCAGCAAAAGATCCATCAATTTTATGTTGATGAGGTGTAGTTGTCATAAATCCTTTATCATCTATATATTTTTTTGAAATAAATAAATTTCCTGGTTCTAAATTAAATTGCGGATGATTTTCAAGGAAATCTTCAATTATCAAACTATTTTCTTCAGGTTCAATTGAACAGGAACTATATACTAAAATCCCCCCAGGGTTTATGAATTTTGCTGCATTCCATAGTATTTTTTTTTGTAAATAGCTCATTTCCAATAAATGATTACTGTTCTTTCTCCATTTTATATCTGGTTTTTTAGATATTACTCCAGTTCCTGTACATGGAATGTCTAATAGCATTTTATCTGCTTTATTTAATTTATCATTTGCAACATCTTTCAATTCTGCTTTTACATTATTTATTTTAAGTCTAGATAAATTAGAAATTAATTTATTTAATCTTTTTATATTTATATCATAAGATAATATTTTACCCTGATTGTTTAATTTTTCTGAAATATAAGAAGTTTTTCCACCTGGTGCAGAGCAAGCATCTATAATAATTTCACCTTTTTGAGGATTTAAAAGATTTACTACAAGTCCTGCAGATGGATCTTGAACAGAAATTAAGCCCTGTTTAAAAATATCACTTTGAATTATATATTGATGGTTAGATATTTTAAAAAATTCTTTTAATTCACTAAATTGGATAAATTCAATATTTTCTAATTTAAGATATTTTCTAAATAATTCTATAGAATATATAGATGTATTAACTCTAAACCAAAATATAGGCGCTTTATTATTCCAGTCAACTAGATCTTTGGTTTTATTGAAACCAATATCTTTAATCCATTTTTCTATAAGCCATTCTGGATGGCTTAGATATTGAGATAGTTCTTTTAAAGATGAATTTTTTGTAGGAATTTTTTTATTTTGTTTTGAAATAATTGCTCTTAATAAAGCATTAGTTAATGATTTTAAATTAGGACTTATTATTTTTGCTAAATTTACAGATGTGTCTATTGCGGCATAATTAGGTACTTTATCCATAAAAAGAAGTTGAAATACACCCATTCTTAATATAATTTTAATATTAAGTTTTAATTTATTTAACTTTCCATTATACACTTGTTTTATTTCCCAATCAAGCCTTCCACATAATCTCATAGTTCCTTGAACAATCATAGTAATAAATCGTTTATCTATGTTTGAAATATTATTAATATTATATAAACAGCTGTTTAGTGCATTAGAAAGTTGAATATCTTGAGTAATTGATAGTTTAATAATCTCATATGCATGTAAACGAGGTTTAAGTGATGATTTAATCAAATTTTTCACCATCTAAATGCGAATAACCAGATATAAATTGTAAAGCAGTAAGTATTTTTTTTCCTTCAATATGTATTTTAGAAACAGAAATACAATTAGTATTTGTACCTATTAAAAAAATATTATTTTTAAAACATATATATCCAGGATCTAATTTATATTCATTTTTTAAAATAATTCGTGATTCAAATAATTTTATTCTTTTATTATTTATAAATGTATATGCACCCGGTATTGGGGAGAAAGCTCGTATTTGATTATGAATATTATTAGCATTAGAATACCAATTTATTTTTGAATCTTTTGTTGATATTTTAGGTGCAAATGAGGCATTTGAATGATCTTGCTTTCTAGTCAGTACTGATTTATTTTTAATTCCACTTATTGTCTTAAGTATTAAAATAGAGCCCATTTTTGATAAGTCTTCAAGAGCTTCCCCTGTTGTTGTATTTTCAGTAATTGTTATCTCATTCTGTAATAATATATCTCCTGTATCAATTTTTTTATTTAAAAAAAAAGTGGTTAAACCTAAAGTTTTATCACCATTCAATATGGCATGGTGCACAGGAGCTGCTCCTCTATATTTGGGAAGCAAGGAAGCATGTAAATTGATTGATCCAAATTTGGGAATATTTATAATATTTTCTGGTAATATTTTAAACGCGACAACAACAAATAAATCAGCCTTTAAAGCAGTTAAAAAATCATTTAGACTTTCATCTTTTAAATTACAAGGCTGTTTTAGAGCAAGATTTTTTTTAATCGCATATTTCTTTACAGGGGGAGAGTTTAATTTTAGGCCTCTTCCTGATTTATAATCAGGGCTTGTAATTACAGCTAAAACTGAGTGTTTGGAATCATTCAGTTTTTCTAAAGTAGGAACAGCAAAATTAGGAGTACCAAAAAAGACTAATTTCATTGTTATGCAATACTAAATTATTATGCCCGTAGATGGCTGACCATCTTTAGAGATTTCCATTAACCTTTTGCTAATTATAGATTTTTTTACAGGAGATAAATAATCGGTGAAAAATTTTCCTGATAAATGATCCAATTCATGCTGAATTACTCTAGATTGAAGACCTGAAAAAGTAGCTGTATGAAAATTTTGATTTAAATCTTGAAATTCAATTTTTATTGTTTCAGGCCTAACAATTTCAGCCCTAATGTCTGGAACACTTAAGCATCCTTCTTCCATTTTAATTGAACCCTCTGAATGTACTATTTTAGTATTAATTAATATTAATGGCTTTAAAATATTATCATTATCCGTGTGTGAAATATCAATTACTAAAATATTTAGACTAACACCAACCTGATTAGCCGCAAGTCCTATACCATTTTCTTCATACATGATTTTTAACATATTTTCTGTAAATATAGCTAAATTAGAAAAATCTTTAACATTTTCAACTTTTTTTCTTAATATAGGATCACCATATTTAACTATCTTAAGTATTTTATTATTTAAATTGATATTTGACATATTAATTATTTTTATCTAGTGTTAAATAAGATTTAGAAACTGTTAATCTTGTTTCCTTATCTGTTTTAATAATAATTTTTTGTTTATTTTTACCAGTTATATCAATAATTTTTCCATATATCCTCCCCCTTGTAATTACTTTATCTCCAACTTTCATATTTGAAAGCTCTAATTCATGTAATTTTTTTTGTTTAGTTTGAGGTCTAAGTATTAAAAAATAAAATATTAAACCTATTAATATCATTGGCAGAAATGCTGCAAAACCACTTCCGCCTGGTGCATTAGTTTGTGCAAATAAAATTTCCATAAGTTTTTTAATTAAGTATATTTATTATAGTTTAATTTTTTACGATACAGCATGTATTATAATTTAATATATTTATTAGAAATATTAATAAAAATCATGGAAATTAATAACAATGAAAATTGGTAATCTTTTAATAAATAAACCTCTATTTTTAGCCCCAATGGCAGGAGTTACAGATCAACCCTTTCGTATTTTATGCAAAGAAATGGGTGCAGGAGTAGTTTATACTGAATTTGTAAGTGCTAATGGAATTATTCGAGAAAATATGAAAACTTTAAAACTAATGGATTTTTCTGAAAAAGAAAGACCAATAGGAATACAGTTATTTGGTGAATCCCCAGATATAGTTGGGAATTCAGCAAAAAAAGTATATGATCTATTGAAGCCCGACATTATAGATATTAATTATGGATGTCCTGTACCTAAAGTTACTAAAAAGGGAGCTGGCTCAGCTGCATTAAAGGATTTATGTTTAATGGAAGAAATTGCATGTTCGGTTTTAGAATCAGTACCACAAATACCTGTGACTGTTAAAATGAGAACTGGTTGGGATGATAAATCTATTGTTTCTACTGAAGCTGGAATAAAATTGGAAAAATTAGGTATTTCGGCAATAACACTACATGCTCGAACTACTAAGCAGTTATATTCAGGCTCTGCAGATTGGAGCCTTATTAAAGAATTAAAAGATTCTGTATCAATTCCAATTATTGGTAATGGAGATATAACAAATATTGAAGATTATAATAAAATTAAACAACAAACAGGGTGCGATGGTGTTATGATTGGAAGAGCTGCAATGGGAAAGCCATGGATTTTTTCTTTAATTGATCCAGATAATTCTAATAATAACGAAATGTATAATCAAATTTCAACTATAATAAAAATAGCTAAAAGACATTTTACTATGTTAAATAATTATTACTCAAATAATATTGTTATTATAAATATGTCAAAAAAACATTTCAACTATTATTTTCGTGGCTTTAGCGGAGCCTCTTTTTGGAGAAAAAAATTTATGAATATAAAAAGCGTGGAAGAAATTTCTCCAATATTAAATGAAATGGAAAATGATCTTACTTAAAACAAATAATAATTTATATCATTTATCAATTGTGCTATATAAATTTGTACCTTCCTTTTTTGCTACATACATTGCTTTATCTGAATAATTAAGAAGCTCTTTAATGGTTTTACCATTGTGAGGATAGATAGCTATTCCTATGCTGCATTTTAAATTTATATCAATACCTTTTATAGAATTTTGAATATTATTTTTTAAAATTCTTTTTGATAATTCTATTGGATCAATTTCGGAATTAATTCTCGGCATTAGTATTGCAAATTCATCACCACCTAACCTTGCTACAGTGTCACTATCTCTTGCAGAATTTATTAAATTTTTTGAGAATAATTGTAAAACATGATCTCCCATTTCATGACCGTGTTTATCATTGATTTGCTTAAAAGCATCTAAATCAATAAATAGTAGTGAAAATAGATCATTAGAACGTTTAGCCTGATTTAAAGCAATTTCACCTCTGTCATAAAATAAAGTTCTATTAGGTAGATTAGTCAAATGATCATAATAGGCATAATATTTTAATTCTTTTTCTCTATCTTTGATAGTAGAATAATCATTTATAATAAATGTATATTGATTTTTATTAGAAATTTTAAATTTAGATATTGAATATTGGACGGGAATTTTAATATAATTTTTTTTTAAAGCAATAGCTTCTCTATATATAACATTATCTGAACAAATTATATCATTTAAATTTTCATCAGTAAATATTATTTGAATATCTTTACCATATAATTCTTCACTAGTATATTGAAATATATTAATAGCTTCATTATTAGAATTAATTATTTTAAGTTTATCATCAGTTATAATTATACCTATTTTAGCAGTGTTAAATATTTTTTTAAAGTAATTATTATTAAGCTTATTATCAATCATATTTAATTATACTTTTCTATTAATTTTCTTTTTCATCCTTAATATAATATATATAAAAAAATTAATAAATAATATATAAAGATAAATATTTATTAATGGAGGTGAGATATTTTGAAAAATGTTCCTTAAATATATAAGAAAAATAAATAAAAATATTAGGCCACAAATTCCAGTATACTCTCTTTCGATAATTTTATTAAATGAAAATTTAAAATTACTTTTTTTATATAACATAATATTTGGAATAAAAGCAGGAGTTTTAGCAGACCATTGTTCATACTCTTTATCAAACTTGTTTAATAGAAAGGACTCTTCAGCAAACATAATTCGTTCATAATATATTGTAAATATTAATATATATATAAAAATAAAATTAAGATTTGCTGAATAAATAAATGGTCCTAGATACATAAAAAAATTACCTAGATAAAGTGGATGTCGAACAGTAGAGTAAATACCATATTTATTTAAATATTTAGCCCTTTGTTTTTTTGTATTTCGCCCAGAAGTTCCAACAGGGACATAAGCAATAGTTAAAATTCTAATAATTTGTCCCAATATTGATGTAGTAGATGCTAAAATCAATAAAATATTATGTGGAATATTATTTTTAATTGATAAAGAATAAAATACAAGAGGAAGTAAAAGAATTGGTAAATAGCTTCTATATCTAAATAGCCAATTACCATTTGATTTTAATTCATTTAGTAGGGACATAATTAAATATTATTTTTCTCAGGTGCTAGCAAACCGCCTGATATTATAATTTTCAAACCTTCTTCAATGGTTATTTCTGCATCAATAGTATTAGATTTTGGTACATATAGCATAAATCCAGAGGTAGGATTTGGTGTAGTTGGTACAAAAATATGATAATATTCTTTTCCTTTTTTATCAATTGATGACCCCGTTACCATAGTAAGTGTCCACAAACCTTTTCTTGGATACTCTATGTATACAACTTTTTTAAATGATTGTTTGTTAGGTGATGATATTGTACTTAGTATTTGTTTAATTGTATAGTATACAGAATTTATTATGGGTATTTTTGAAAGCATATTTTCAATTAGTGCATAAACTTTTTTCCCTAAAACATTAGAAACAAATAATCCTACAATGTAAATAAATAAAATAGTTAATAGAAAACCTGTAATTTGTGGAATATATTTTGGTATTTTCTCTGAAAAAATAAATTCAACTAGTTTATACCCTGGATTTGAAAAAAAATTAAATAATTTTAATACTATCCAATATGTAGCGGTAAGAGGTAGTATAGATAAGAGCCCGGTAAAAAGATAGTGTTTAATATTTAACTTCATAATCTATAAATTAATTAATTTTGTATATTACGTTCAAATCTTTGATCTAATTCATTAAGCGATAAATTAATAATTATTGGCCTTCCATGTGGACAATAATAAGGATGATCTGTAGAAAATAATTTATCAATTAAATGAATTCGTTCTTCAATTTTTAAAATATCTCCTGCTTTAATTGCTGATTTACATGCATAAATAGCTGCCATTTGATCAATAAAAGTAGGGTCTGTATTTTTTGAAGATATATATTGATCAACAATTTCCTTTATTATATCACTTTCGTTACCAGATCTTAAATCAGGGGGAATTTCATCAATGATAATAGTATTTTCTCCAAATTCTCTAAATCTAAAACCGATTTTGTTTAAATAATTAGTAATTTCTAATAAGCTATTATATTCTTCAGGTTGAAACTTTAATGTTTGAGGGAAAAGCACTGTTTGTGACGAGAAGCCCCTACCCTGCATAGCCTTTTTAGCTTCTTCAAACAAAACTCTTTCATGAGCAACATGTTGATCAATAATTATCAATCCACTTTTAATTTCAGTAATTAGATATTTGGAATGAATTTGCCAAATATTATCAGAAACTGTTTCTAAATTATGAGTACTTTCAATATTTTTAGATTCTTCAAAAATTGAATTAATTTTATTTTCGGCATTATTTAAATCATAATTAATTTGATCTAAATTAGTAATATTATTTTCCTTTAATTTATGTGGCGCAGTTTCATAATTTGAAATATTATTATTAAACGAAATATCCAATGTGTTATCCATTCCATAATTAGGAAAATTATAACTATTTTTAAATTCTGGTATTACTTTAAGTATATTCTTTAGTGAATTAGTAATTGACTCTTTTAATGCATGATATATTTTCCACTCATGAATAAACTTAACTTCTAATTTTGCAGGATGAACATTTACATCAAACAACTCTGTTGGAATATTAATAAATATAACAAAAAATGGGAACTCTCCCCTTTGTATTAATGATTGATAGGCGCTAAATATTGAAGAGTTTAATAATCTATTTTTAATATATCTTCCATTTAAAAATATAAATTGCTCACTTTGACGCTTCTTTAATATTGATAAATTTCCAGTAAAGCCATTAATTACATATGGTGCTTTATTAAGATTGACAGGTATAATATTATTTTTGTATTTACTACCATAAATAGATATGATTCTATCTTCTAATGATTGTGACTTCACTTCATATACTTTTTTATCATTGGAGAATAATTTAAATTCTATATTGGGATGTGAAAGCATAAATCTGCGTACAATTTCATTAATCAGAGCTTGTTCTTTCTCAGGTTTTTTTAAAAATTTGCGTCTCGCGGGTGTATTATAAAATATATTTTTAACATTACATACAGTACCTTTAGTGCTAGCAAAAGGAGTAATAGATTCTTGTATACCTCCATTTATTATAATTTTATGAGCTTCACCACTATTATCACATGAAATAGCTGTAAACATTGATACTGATGCGATGCTTGGTAAAGCCTCTCCCCTGAAACCAAGAGTTGTAATATTTTCTAAATCTTTTAAACTATTAATTTTACTAGTAGCATGTCTTTTAAATGCCATTTGAATATCATTAAAGTTCATTCCACATCCATTATCTGATACTTGAATTAACTCATGACCACCTTTAATAATGTTTATAGTTATAAATGTAGCTTTAGAGTCAATAGCATTCTCAATTAATTCTTTTACAACAGAGGCTGGGCTTTCAATAACCTCTCCTGCTGCTATTTGATCTATGAGTTTATTATCTAAATGTTGAATTTTACTCATCTATCTTATTTTTTATTATCTTTCGAGTTTTATTTAACAATTTTTTTGATTCATCTAATATTTTTTTTGAACTTTTATTAATTCTATCTTTAAAATTTTCATCGTCAATTTGGTTTAGATTTATATAAATATTCAATAAAGCTCCTCTAATTCCAGCGTAAGCAATTTCTATAGCAACTCCTGCATCTGATATTGAATTAGAATTACCATATTTTGCAGCACTATAGGATATTTTCATAACTTCATAGCAATGCTTTAATGTTTCGTGAGGAATGGTTGTTGCATATTTAATAGCTTTGTTTATAGATGTATTTCTAAATTTAATTTCTTCAACTGTGCTTTTAGGCAGTTTATAGGCTTCCATTACGTTAGTAAATGAGTTTGTATCTTCATCAACTAATATTAATAATTTATCTTTTAATAGTTGACTTGATTCAGAAATATTTATCATTTTGTCAAATAATGAATTCCATTTTTTCTTACCAAAAGTTAAATTAGCAACCATTGAATTAAGTGAAGCGCTAAGAGCTCCTACCAATGCTGAAACGCTACCACCACCAGGCGCCGGGCTTTCTGATGAAAGATTATCAAGGAAATTATTTATAGGCATAGAGGCCAAATCTTTATTAGATGAGTCAATTTTATATTCAATTATCTTTTCATATGGATTGAATTCAGATATTTCATTAAGTCCCATAGATTTAATTGCAATTTTAATAATATCTTTTACTGGAATACCAGTAGATCTTTTTTGTTTAGATAGATAAAATTTACCTGCAGATATAATCGCTGATAAAGGTATTAGTCCGACTAATTCACTTCCAGAAACTCTTAAGCCTCTTTCTCGTGCTTGCAATCTAACTTCTTCAAATGCTAAATGGGGTGAAGTTGTATTAAAATTTGTTAAATTCATTGAGACTTGAGCTTGTCCATATTCTTCAATATACCATCCAACAGCTTTGCAATCCTTTAATGTGCCTGGTTTTTTTATAGGAATTCCATTTTTATCTCTTATAAATTTACCATCTTTATTTCTTTTATTCCTTCCTTGTTCACGAATTTCTAGAGCTATATCACTAGCAATTTTTTTATCTTGAGTATTAAGATTAATATTATATGCTATTAAAAAATTTCTAGCTCCGATAGCAATAACACCAGCAGTTTTATGGGGAATTTGCGGACCAAAATCAGCTTTCCATTTAGTATCCTTCATTTTCTTTTTCATACCTTCATATTCACCACTTCTTATATTTGCAAGATTTTCACGAATTTTATTTTGTGCAGATTTTTCATATAAAAATACAGGAAGATTTAATTCTTTTGAAACGAGTCTTGCTAATTCTTTTGAATACTTGATACAATCTTCCATGCTTACGTTTGAAATAGGAACAAAGGGACAAACATCTGTAGCTCCCATTCTTGGATGCTCTCCTTTATGTTTGTTCATATCTATTAGTTCTATACTTTTTTTAATTCCTAAAAAAGCTGATTTTATTACATCTTCTGGTGAACCAACAATAGTAACGACAGTTCTATTAGTATCATTCCCCATGTCGACATCTAAAAGCGTAGCTCCTGATATTGATTCCATAGAAGTTGTTATTTCTTTTATAATATTTGGATCTTTACCTTCACTAAAATTTGGGACACATTCTATTATTTTCATTTATAATTTGATAGTATATTTGTTAAAATTACAATAATAATCAATAATAAAATATTAAGTATATACTTAATTAAATTATTATTTGATCTGCTATAATGTTCTCTTATTCTTTTTATTTTCAACTTAAAAATTAATTCCTGAAAATAAATACATAAATATTTTTATAATTGGCATTATAATGAAAGCAATTGGTGAAAAAGGGGTAATTATTCCAATTATAATAATTAACATAAGTATTTTAGGGCCATATATTTGAAGTTTCCATGCCATATCGGGGTTATATTTTGAGATATAGTTTCCAAAAATTTGTGACCCATCCAAAGGCGCAATAGGAATTAAATTAAATATTGCTAATGATATATTTATAAAAATAAAAAAATATAAAGAAATTAAAATTGTTTCATTAGAATTAAAGCTAAATATAGTATTTAATCTCATAAAACATCCACCAATTAGTGCTAAAATTAAGTTTGAAGCTGGTCCTGCAAACGCTACTTTAATCATATCATTTCTAGGATTTTTAAAATTTGAAGGATTAACAGGTACCGGTTTGGCCCATCCAAATCCTACAAACAATATCATTATTGAACCAATTGGGTCTAAGTGGTATATTGGATTAAGAGTTAATCTGCCATTTCTTTCAGCTGTATTATCACCTAATTTATAAGCTATATATCCATGCGCAAATTCATGAAAGCACAATGAAAAAATTAAAATGGGAATTAAAATAATTAATATTTCTGTTGATAATCGAAGTAGCATTTATCCTCTTGGATGATATTCTTTATGAATTTCTTTAAGATATGTTTTATCTATGTTTGTATATATTTGTGTAGATGATATATCAGAATGACCTAACATTTCCTGCACGGAACGCAAATCTGCACCTCCTTCAATTAAATGTGTTGCAAAACTATGCCTTAAAATATGTGGACTTATATTTTTATTAATACCCGCCCTTATAGAATTTGAGCGTAATATATTCCATATAGTCATTCTTGAAACACCTTTACCTCTATGGTTAAGATATAAAATTCCTTTTGTAGTTTTATTCTTACTTAACTTATATCTATCAGTTTTTAAATATATTTTTAAATAATTTAATGCCGTTTCGCCAATTGGCACAATCCTCTCTTTATCCCCCTTGCCTAACACTCTAATTATATTTTGTTCAAATAATAAATTATTTAATTTTAAATTAATTAATTCACTTACCCTTAAGCCTGTAGAGTATAATAAGCTTATAATAGATATATCTCTTGATGAATATTTCTTATCTACATCTACAGATTCAAGTAATAAATTAATTTCTTCTACTGTCAAAGTAATAGGATATTTTTTGCTATTTTTAGGCGGAGATAGTGATTCAGAGGGATCTGTTTTTAGAATATTAGCTTGACATAAATATTGATGAAAACTTCTTATACTTGAAAAAAGTCGATGTATTGACGAAGATTTTAAAGGTTCATCATTCTCCTTATTGGTTTTAGTAATATAAATAGAGAATTTATTTATATGATATGTTGTAATCTTATTTATATTTTTAAGATTTAAATTTATACTTATAAAATTGATATATTTTTTTAAATCATTTTTATAAGATAAAATAGTATTAGGAGATAATCTTCTTTCAAATTGAAGATGCAATAGATAATTATTTAGATGATGATTTAATTTATTTATCAAAAAAATTTATATACTATGTATAGCATTTGTATATTTAAGAAGTTGATTTAAATCTGGTTTTTTTTCTATTTGAGTACCAGTCACAATATATTGAGCTCCTGATTTTACTAAATCATAAGCTGATTCAGATGAATGAACACCGCCTCCTACTATAATTGGGATATCTACTATTTTCGATAAATTAAATACTATATCAGCAGTAGCATGATTTTCTGATCCACTTCCAGATTCTAAAAAAATGAATTTATTACCTAGAAATTGACCCGCTAATGCATGAGCTATTATAATATCCTTTTTATTCATAGGAAGAGGTGTTGTATTACTAATAATTTCTACTGAAGAACGTGTACCTCCATCTAGTAAAATATATGCAGTAGGAATGGTTTCTAAATTCATTTTGTATATAATGGGTGCAGATTTAACATGCTCGCCTATTAAATACTGAGGATTCCTTCCACTAATTAGAGAAAGAAATAATAAGGCATCAGCATTTTCAGAAAGTTGGCTTGATGATCCAGGAAATATAATTAAAGGTAAATCTGTATTTGATTTAATAACTGAAATCCTTCTCTCAAACTGATTATCAGATATCAAGCTACCACCTACAAATATTGCATCAAAGTCTGATTTATTTATCAAATCAATCATTGATTCAAGTATTGTATCATTCTTGACATCTGGATCAATTAACGCAATTGCAACAGCGCCTCTTAATTTTCTTATTTTTTCTAATTTGTTATAAGTATTCAATTAAAATTTTTTAAACATTTTATTAAAATATCAATATCATCTTTTGTGAGTTTCTCAGTAATTGAAACAATAAATAGAGAATCTGATTTATCATATGGTGCTTTATCAATTAATATATTATTTAGATTACAATATTTAATTAATTTATTAACAGAATGCTTGGTAGAAACTAAAATTTCAGAAATAAAATTATTAGAATATGGCAAAGAATATTCATCTAATATGTTAATTTTCTGTTTAGCGTACATGGCTTTTTGAAAAGATAAATTAGCTAAATAAGGCAAACCGTTTTTTCCCATTAAAGATAGAAAAATTGTAGCCCTTAAAGCAATTAGTCCCTGATTGGTACAAATATTTGATGTAGCTCGATCTCTTCGGATATGCTGTTCTCTTGTTTGCAATGTTAGAACGAAACCCTGTTTATTTTCTTTATCTAATGTTTTACCAACTATTCTGCCTGGCATACGTCTTTTATATTTTTCCTTTACAGCAATTAAACCCAGCAATGGACCCCCGTAATTTAAATAATTTCCAAGAGCTTGTCCTTCACCAACAAATACATCAGCTCCACATTCTCCTGGAGATTTTATTAATGATAAAGAATAAGGATCTGATATAGCAATTAAAAGAGTTTTATTATTATTTATTTTAGATTTGCCTTTTGACCAATCTTCAAGTAAACCATTGCTGTTAGGAGATTGTATTATTAAAGCGGCTGCTTCATTAATATGTTCATCAATAGAAATAAGATCAGTTACACCATTAATTTCGGATAATTTAATTAATTCAATATTTTGTCCAACTAAATATGATTTTATAAGAGATAAGTATAAAGGATTTATAAATGGGGAATAAAGAATTTTATTATTGTTTGTAGCAGATAAAGCTAAAAGGCAAGCTTCTGCAACTGCAGAAGCCCCATCATATAATGATGCATTGGCTATATCCATTCCAGAAAGTTCGCAAATCATAGTTTGAAATTCATATAGATATTGCAAAGTTCCTTGACTTACTTCAGCTTGATATGGAGTATAAGAAGTAGCAAATTCTGATCGACTTGCAATAATATCTACAACTTTTGGGATAAAACGATCTTGTAAACCGCCACCTAAAAAACATAATTTATTATTGTTATTAGAATTAGATAAATTCATTAATTCTTGTTCAATTTCCATTTCAGACATAGGATTCCCAATGCCCATATCTTTATTTAAAATAAGGGATTCAGGTATTATTTTAATTAAATCAGAAAAGTTTTCAACATTTGAAGATTTTATTAGATCACCTTCTTCTTCTTTTGTAATAGGATTAAAATGATTCATTATATTATTTTCTTATATTCTTCTGCTGTTAATAAATTTTTAGATTTAACAAAATTATTAATTTTTAAAATCCATCCATTACTATATGGTGAATTATTTATATTTTCGGGCATTTCTTCTAATTCTGTATTAACCTCAGAGATAGTCCCTTTTAACGGTGAAAAAATATCTGCTACAGTTTTAACTGCTTCTATTGTACCGACTGTATCCTTTTCATTAATCAGTTCACCTACAACAGGTAGTTCAACAAAAATGACATCTCCAAGTTCACTTTGGGCAAAATCAGTTATCCCAACAATTGCAGTATCACCATTTATCAAAATCCATTCATGATCTGATGTATATAATAGATTATCTGGTATTTCCATTTAATTACATCTCCTTTTTAAATTCAAAATTTTCAAGAAAGCTTGTATCCATATTCCCATTTTGGAAATTTGAATTTTGTAAAATTTGTTTTTGGAATGGTATAATAGTCTTTATACCTTCAAAAACGCATTCATCTAATGCCCCTAGCATTCTATTAATTGCCTCTGCTCTTGTCGGTGCATGAACTATTAATTTAGCAACCATTGAGTCGTAATTAGGAGGAACCTTATATCCTGCATAAACATGGGTATCCACTCTAACTCCAGTACCGCCAGGCATATGAAAACTTGTTATCAATCCTGGTGAAGGTCTGAAATTATAATCTGGATCTTCTGCGTTAATTCTACATTCAATAGAATGCCCTCTAATTTTCATCTTATTCATCCATTTAGGCAGCGGATATCCTGCATGAGCTAAGATTTGATATTTAATTAAATCAACACCTGTAACCATTTCAGTTACGGGGTGCTCAACTTGTATTCTAGTATTCATTTCCATGAAAAAAAAATTGTTATTTGAATCCATTAAAAACTCAATAGTACCAGCACCTATATAATTAACTGCTTTTGCGCCTAATATTGCCGCTTCATACATTTTTTTTCTTGTTTCAGAACTAACACCAGAGGATGGAGATTCCTCAATCAATTTTTGATGTCTTCGCTGTATAGTACATTCTCTTTCACCTAACGCTACTGTATTTCCTTCTTTATCTGCTAATATTTGTATCTCAATATGCCTTGGCTTTACAATAAATTTTTCTAAATACAAATCTCCATTACTAAATGATAGTTCTGCTTCTGATTTTGCAGAATTAAATGCGACTTCCATATCTTCAGCTTTTTCTACTAAGCGCATACCTTTTCCACCGCCACCCGCAGATGCTTTTAAAATGACAGGATAGCCAGCTTTTTCAGCTTCTTTTTTAGCTTGATCTATGGAATTTACCAATCCTGCAGAACCATATATAACTGGTACTCCAATATTTTTCATTGTTTCTTTTGCATTAGCTTTATCACCCATTGAATCAATGGTTTCAGGTGGAGGGCCAATAAACTCTATACCATTATCATCACAAATTTTAGAAAATTTTGAACTTTCAGATAAAAATCCATATCCAGGATGTATCGCATCGGCATTTGTTAGTTCTGCAGCTGCAATTAATGCAGGTATATTTAAATAACTCTTTGAACTTTCTGCAGGGCCAACACATATAGCCTCATCTGCAAACTTAGTATGTAGGGATAGTTCATCTGGCTTCGAATATACTGCAACTGTACCAATATTCAGCTCTCTACAAGCTCTAATAATACGTAAAGCTATCTCACCTCTATTGGCAACTAATATTTTATTATACATTATTAAATAGGAGTAACTATTACAAGTGGCTGATCATATTCAACGGGCGTGCCGTCTTCAACAAGAATTTCAATTATTTTACCAGATACTTCTGCTTCAATTTCATTAAATATTTTCATGGCCTCAATAATACAAATTGTATCTCCTTTTTTAATTTGATCACCTATATTAATAAATGGAGGCTCACCTGGTTTTGAAGATTTATAAAATGTACCAACTAATGGAGATTTTATTGAAATATTATCAGAGTCTGGTGAATTAATTTCTTCTACATTTTCTTTTTTTACATTTGGATCATCATGTGCTTCAGATTCAACTATAACTTTTTCAGATAACTTTTCTATCGGTGCAGGATTAGTAATTTCAATATTTCTATCAATTATATGATTAGATTTTTTACTAATTTTAATTTTCTGTTTACCCCAAAATGTCGACACCTCTAATTCATCTACCTTAGATTCTTCTAAAATCTTAATAAGTTTTTTTATATTATCTTCTAGCATAGATTAATTTTTTACTCTTTCAATATATCTTTTATCTCTTGTATCAACTCTAACTACATCACCAATTTGAATGAAAAGAGGGACCTGAATAGTTAGATCTGTTTCTAGCTTTGCAGGCTTCGATCCGCCTTGAGCAGTATTACCTTTTTCACCAGGATCAGTATCTATTATTTCCATATTCATATGCTGAGGAATCCTTACTTCTATAGGTTCATCACCATTAAAGGCAATAGTAGTTTCTGTATTTTCTAATAAAAAATCTAGTACATCTTCAACCTGATCATTAGATAGTGTAATTTGTTCAAATGTTTCTTGATCCATAAATATATAATTATCATTATCTTTATAAAGATATGTATAATTCCTAGCTTCTACTCTAACAATATTTATTTTTTCTCCAGCTCTAAAAGTTTCATCTACCACTTGGCCAGATCTAATATTTTTTAGCTTAGATCTTACAAAGGCACTACCTTTTCCTGGTTTAACATGCAAAAATTCAACAATTTTCCATAGATTATTTTTATGATCTATTATTAGTCCATTTTTAAAATCAGAAGTATTTGCCATCGTTTAATATAATATCCTTGTTTAATTTATATAGTAAAATTACATATCAATTATACATTAAACATATATTTTTACAATGATTATCCCTGAAAATTTATTAGAATATATTAATTATCTTATTCCAACTGTTACTTTATATGCTGAGCTACATTATAAATTTAAATTAACTGGTAGTAGGTATTATATAAATGAACCTGAAATTTTAACTGATACGCCTATTAGGATTGAAGCAGGAAAATCAATACCTATTTTTTTAGTTATTAAAGACTCAGATAAATATCCAATTTTTTTATATAACATTTTAATTTCTATTTATAAATCTGAAAAACTTATAACTAGTAAAAAAATAAACTATCAAAAAAAAATAGCTTTACCCTGGTGGGAAAGTGTTAATTATATAGAAGATAGTTCAATTTCTGGAAATATTAAAATTAATATAAAAATAAATTATAATATTAATAATAGTGATAAAAATTGCTATATACATAATTATCCACATTCAAATCATGAATGCCTTAATACATACGTCTCAAAATACAACTATCCAAAAGATAAAAATACAGTCTATGGGGATTTGCACTATCATACAAATTTAACAGAGGATATGGTTGAATTTGGAGCCTCATTAAAATCAACATTAATAGCATCTGAAATGTCTGGTTTAGATTTTTATTGCAACACCGATCACTCATATGACTTAGATGATATGGAAGGCTCTTGGACAAAAACAGATCCAGATCTAAAAAAATGGAATAAATCACGTAAGGATATAAAAAGTTTAAATAAAGATAAAAATTATACTTCTTATATAGTTCCTTCAGAAGAACTGAGCCTGCATAACATAAAAGGAAGAAATATTCATGCATTAGTTTTAAATAATTCTAAATTTATTCCAGGAAGCGGAGATAGCGCTGAAAAGCCATTTAATTTCCATTCAGATTATAATACAAAAACAATAGATAGCGTTCTTGAAAAAAATTCTTTATGTATTGCAGCCCATCCTTTTGTACCAGTTCCATTTTTACAATGGCTTTTTGTTAAAAGAGGGTCATGGAATATTGAAGATATTAAAAACAATGCAATATCCGGTCTTCAAATACTTAATGGGTCTAGAGATAAAGGATTTCTAGATGGTTATAAAATTTGGATTAATTTATTATTAAAAGGTTATAAAAAATATATTTACGCTGGTAATGATGCCCATGGAAATTTTAACATATATAGGCAAATTAAAATTCCCATGATTAATTTACATGAAAAAAAAGAACAGGTATTTGGACATTTTAGGACAGGTGTTCTTATTAATGACGATAAAAACAAAAATGTAACAAATACAATTAATTCATTAAAAAAAGGAAATTGTTTCTTAACTAATGGCCCATTCCTTAATATAGAAATTATTGATAAAAAGAAAGTGTTTAATATGGGAACAACTTTAAAAGCCAATAAATGCAGTATGAAAATCTCTGTAATTTCTAATCCTGAATTTGGGAAAATCCAATTAATTAAAGTTATAAGAGGAATTATTAATAGTAATACTGAAGAAAAATATTTTATTATTGAAAATTTAAGTAAATATAAATTTTCAAAGAAAATTGATATAGAAAATCATAGTGACTGCTATTATAGATGTGAAGTTGTTTTGGTGGATGAAAATATATTTGCAATGACTAATCCTATTTGGATTAATACTTAATAATTATATTTTTATATTATTTAATATTTTTATTACTTCTATTAATTCAACAACATCTTCATTTAATTCATAATCTAATGGTATTTTGTTTGCATATTTAACATTATCTAACTTCTGAATAATACTCTCCCATTTAAATAAAATATCTTTATTAATTTGCATATAAGTAAAGTATTGAGTAATTTCAGTTGTTGTCATTTCTGATGCACGTATATAGAATACTGAATTTATATATTTTTTTAAAATAACACTTAAATTTAAATAATATCTACCTACATTTTCTTTATTTATATCAATAGGTGTTTTTAAAGACTTTATATCTGATAATGCAATTGTTAAAGCAGATTTTGTATAATTACCGGCATTATATAAATCTGCTGTTTTCTTGGTTCTGTTTTTAATAATATATACAGCAATAAATAGTCCTGCAAAAATTATAATTATTAAAAATATATTTTGATATTTAGAATATAAATTTATGTCCTTAATACTTTTAAGATTTTTAAGATTTAAATCCGAATTTGATAAATAGGAATTGACTTTTATTGTATCTGTTTCTATATATATATATTCAGATTCTCCTTTATTTTTAATTTGTAATTTAATTGGAGGTAATAAAATATCTCCAACTTCCCAAAATTGTAATTC
>MDSW01017540.1_pt1 | contig 60573 bp, 68 predicted proteins | sample 811171 | NCBI WGS metagenome assembly MDSW01 (sample SAMN05326641, study PRJNA326480) | marine metagenome | isolation source: seawater | place: Atlantic Ocean: North West | collected 2012
TGCGCAACTACGAAATATGTATCATGGTATTGAAAATCAGCAGGTGTTATGGCTAACATTAACCCTGAAAATCCACCAATTGTAAACATTATAATAAAACCTATTGCAAATAACATTGGGGTTTCGAAAGTCATTGCACCTTTCCACATAGTCGTTACCCAATTAAAAACTTTTACTCCTGTAGGAACAGCTATTAACATGGTTGCAAACATAAAAAATACTTCACCAGCTAATGGCATACCTACAGTAAACATATGATGTGCCCATACTATGAAAGATAAAAATGCAATTGATGCTGTAGCATAAACCATAGAGCTATAACCAAATAATGGTTTTCGTGCAAAAGTTGGGATGATAGCTGATACAACCCCAAACGACGGAAGAATTAAAATATATACTTCTGGGTGTCCAAAAAACCAAAAAATATGTTGAAACATAACTGGATCACCACCACCAGCTGCGTTAAAGAAGCTAGTTCCAAAGAACTTATCTGTAAGTAACATTGTTACGCCGCCAGCTAAAACAGGCATAACTGCTATTAATAAAAACGCCGTGATCAACCAAGTCCAAACAAATAAAGGCATTTTCATTAGTGTCATACCAGGAGCTCTCATATTTAATATTGTTGCAACAACATTTATTGCTCCCATAATAGAAGAAAGTCCCATAAAGTGAATCGCAAAAATTAAAAATGGAAATGCATCACCGGTCTGTAGACTTAAAGGTGGATATAAAGTCCAACCACCTGCAGGAGCTCCTCCATCCATCCATAAAGTTGAAAGGAGCATCGAAAAAGCAAACGGTAAAATCCAGAAGCTCCAGTTATTCATTCTTGGTAGAGCCATATCCGGGCCACCAATCATAATTGGTATCATCCAATTCGCTAAACCAGTAAATACTGGCATTACAACCCCAAATATCATGACTAAGGCATGCATTGTCGTCATAGAATTAAAAAACTGTGGATCAACAAACTGAAGACCTGGCTGAAAGAGTTCAGATCTAATTACTAATGCCATCAATCCACCAATAAAAAACATTATCATTGCAAACCAAAGATAAAGTGTTCCAATATCTTTATGGTTTGTAGTTGTAATCCATCTCATAATTCCTGATGGATGCTCTTCATGATGTGTATCGTTTACAACCGAACTCATATTTTTCTCCCTTATTTATTTACTTTAGCTACTCCAGATATTTTAGCTTCACTAGCCGTAATCCATTCTTCATATTCATCTTCATCTACTGCTTTAATAACGATAGGCATAAAACCATGATGTCTTCCACATAATTCAGCACATCTTCCTCGATAAATTCCAGGCTCATTTATAACTACTGACATTTCGTTAATATATCCAGGAATGGCATCTTTTTTTAAGGCAAGATCTGGGACCCACCACGCATGAAGTACGTCATTTGATGTTAACAAAAATCTAATTTTTTTATTTACTGGGACAATTAATTGATTATCAACTTCTTGTAAATAATTTATATTCTTTTCTTGTTTATTATATATTTCATTATATGGTGTAGAAAGTTTGCTATAAAATGAAACATTAGTATTTAAATACTCGTATTGCCACAACCATTGATAACCTGTAATTTTTATATGTATTTCCGAATCACTATGATCATACATCTTAATTAATGTCTTAGTTGCAGGAATTGCCATTCCTATTAAAATCACAAATGGAACAACAGTCCACAAGAATTCTAAACTTGTGCTTTCGTGGAATTGAGCAGGAGTTACACCTCTTGATTTTCTATGCATAAATATTGACCAGAACATAGCACCAAAGACTATTACACCAATAACAACACAAATCCAAAGTATCAGCATATGAAGATCGAAAACTTCTTGGCTAATGTCGGTAACTCCTTCAGGCATATTTAAGTCTAACCAGCCTGCATTTGCTGTATTAATTAATAGAGCCGAAGTTATAAAAAACATTAAATTTTTTATTAAAAACATTATTTAGATACTCCTTGTATTAAAATTGCTTTATATTTTCCTTTAACATTCCTGCTAATTTTATTCTTTCATCATCTGTCAACAACGCGCCAATTTCCATTTCTCTACCAGCAGAACGAAGAAGAAGCTTATGAGGATAACCCTTTAATTGTGGCTTATTTAAAATAAATTTTGCCCAATATCTATTACAATCAAAAACTTTAGTATCTCTCATTTTTATTAGCGAAACTGATACCTTTTTTTCGTCAATTTTTACTATTTCACATTGTGAATTCTTTAAATAACAATATGTAAGAGCTGACCCCAATAAAAGCATTTCTAAGCCTGTAAATGGAACAATCAACCACATTCCTGCCATTGCAAAAGATATAGCAATAAAGAAAGATACAAAAAAGAGCATGAAAAAAAATACCTTATTGCCTCGCCAAGATAATGAATTATTAGGCTTTATAATAAACTCTTTACACTCACCTTCTTTAAACTGAATCATATTGCAAAAAACTGTTAAATTCGATGGCGGTAGTATACTAAATTAGGCTTTAATAATATAGTGTACAAAACAAAAAATCTGGAAAATTGTGGATTTTTTTAGCCTTTATTTTGTATACTTTATTATATTATCCATTTTCTTCCAGGCTGAACCATATATAACTTCATACGTTGCTGGCAAGCCCCCCGATTTCATTCTAAATTTTTCATATTCCGCATACATTAATTTCATTTTTCTAATCCCTTGTAATCCAACACTTTTCTTAGGTTCTTCTAATACTTTTGACCCAATATTCTTTAAATCTTTTTGTAACTTCGTCACATTCTCATATTCAATTATTATTTTTTCAGTATCTACAACAGTATCAATAAAATTTAAATTCAACATTAGATCGCCAATATCATGCATATCATAAAAATCATTTACATGTTTTCTATTATCTACATTGTGCCAGGCAGATCTTAATTCAATCAAAGTATCAGGGCCATATGTGGAAAATAAAAAGAGGCCTCCAGGCTTTAGAACCCTATATATTTCTTTAAAACTAGCATTTATATCTAAATCCCAATGCAAAGCTGATGAAGAAAAAACAAAGTCGAATGTATCTTCATTGAAGGGTATAGATTTAAAATTTGCGCAAACTGAAAATATATCTTTCGAATTAACAACGTGATTACTTAATGAGCTAGAGCAAATATCTAACATAAAAAAATCTGTTTTTGAATATAATTTTATGAGATTTGATGTCCCTAAGCCAACACCTGAACCTACATCAAGTACTTTTCTTGGCGAGATATTAATGAAAGACAATCTTTCAATTAACCTACTCACAATTTCTTTTTGCACTATTGCGGAATTTATATATTTTGAACTTTTAAATTTTTTTTCCTTAGATTTCATAAAAACTCTTTGATAATTTTTAAAAAACATTCCTTATTTGTTAAAAAAGGTATATGTGAACTATTAGGTATTATTACTACAGAAGCATCTGGCCCTAAGTATCTTATTTTTTCCTTAATTATTGGTGGTGAAATTTCATCATTTTCACCATATATATACAAATTTTTTGATCCAATAAATTTACAGTTTAAAAAATCTTTCTTCTCTAAAATGTCTAATGCATTTAATAAGCTAGTAATATTAATTTGCATAATTGGATGTAAATTTTTTTTTATCTCTTTATATAAATTTTTTTTCGTTCTGTATTTTCCGAGAATTAGCAAATAAAAATTTTTAAAAGATTTTTTTATGTCATTTTTTAAATCAATTCTTAGTTGATTTATTGTATTTTCATTAAAACCATTTTTCCAATCTTTTGTTTTTTTAAATTTTGGGTTGTAAGAAACATATATCATTTTAAAAGATCTATTATTTCTTAACCTCTCAATTTCCTTGCCTAAAAAACAACCAAGTGACCAAGAAACTACAAGATCGATATCATCGTGTTCATTTACTATTTTTTTTGCAGCAACAGTCAAATCTCCATTTGAATTATCAATATATTTATATAGATCTATACATATACAATTACACATTGGTATATTATTTTCTATAAAATCAACCCAAACTTGATTTGTGAATCCCCAACCATGAATAAATAGAATTTTTTTATATTTTTCTTCAATTTTATCTTTATAATTGGTCATAACAAATTATAACTTTAATATATGCTGTAGAGGACAAAAATTGATGAGTATTTTCTTTTCTTTTCTTATTCTAAGTATATTAAGTTATATCTTCGGCTCAATTAATAGCTCTATATTGTTATCAAAATTTTTTAAATTACCGGATCCGAGGGGATATGGCTCAAGAAATCCAGGAGCAACTAATATTCTAAGATCGGGCAGCAAAATAATTGCTTTTATAACCTTAATGCTCGATATCCTAAAAGGCTTTATAACAACTGCTGTAGCTATATATTGGTTCGAAGATATAATTTATGCCCAAATTATAGGTTGCATTACTGTTTTTGGCCATATATACCCACTTTTTTATAAATTTAAAGGAGGTAAAGGTGTTGCAACAGCTCTTGGAGCTGTTCTTGGTTTTAATTTATTTCTAGGATTAATTTGTTTAATCACCTGGCTAATGACTGCATTATTGTTTAGGTACTCTGCTTTATCTGCTATAGTCACATTTACTTTTTTACCATTATATACATGGTTTAGTTTTGAAAGTTGGACTATAACATCTATATATCTAGCTTTAACACTTGTAGTAATATATAAGCATAAAAATAACATTAAAAATTTATTAAATAACGAAGAAACAAAGATTGGCGAAAAAAACTAAAAATATTTCAAAAAAAGATTTGGCGAATGCTATAAGAGCTTTGTCGATAGATGCTATAGATAAAGCAAATTCTGGGCATCCTGGTATGCCTCTTGGAATGGCAGATATTGCTGAAGTGTTGTGGAATGACTACTTTAACCATAACCCAAAAAATCCTAATTGGATAAATAGAGATCGTTTTATCTTGTCAAATGGTCATGGCTCTATGCTTTTATACAGCCTACTGCATTTAACTGGTTATGATCTTAGTCTTGAGGAAATCAAAAATTTTAGGCAACTTCACTCAAAAACACCTGGGCATCCAGAATCACACCTTACTGATGGAGTTGAAACAACTACCGGTCCCTTAGGTCAAGGTTTAGCTAATGCTATCGGAATGGCTATCTCAGAAAAGACTCTTGGTTCTCAATACAATAAGAAAGAAATGAGTATAATCGATCATTTTACATATGTTTTCGCAGGAGATGGCTGCTTAATGGAAGGAATTTCACATGAAGTTTGCTCTTTAGCAGGTACTTTAAATTTAAATAAATTGATAGTTTTTTATGATGATAATGGGATTTCAATTGATGGAGAGGTAGATGGCTGGTTTACCGACGATACTGCAAAGAGATTTGAATCATATAATTGGAATGTGATTAAAGATGTAAACGGTCATTCGCCACAAGAAATTATGAAGTCTATTGATAATGCGAAAAACTCTAAAGAAAAACCAACTTTAATTTGCTGTAAAACAAAGATAGGCTTTGGTTCTCCAAATAACGAGGGGAAAGAAAGTTCTCACGGAGCTCCACTTGGTAAAGAAGAAACAAATTTAACAAAAGAAAATATAGGATGGAACCATGGTTCCTTTAAAATCCCCGATCAAATATATGATTCTTGGAATCATATTCAAGAAGGGGAAAAATTGGAAAATAATTGGAACATTGCTTTTAAAAAATACAAAGAAAAGTATCCATTTGAAGCAGAAGAATTATTAAGACGTATAAATTCGAAAATGCCCGAAAACTGGAGCGAAACTGCCTTAGCGTACATTAAGTTATGTAACGAAAAAAAAGAAAGTATCGCAACAAGAAAAGCCTCTCAAAATGCTATTGAAGCTTACGCAAAAGTACTACCGGAATTTATAGGCGGTAGTGCAGATCTTGCTGCATCTAATTTAACAATGTGGTCAGGATCAAAAGAAATAAAAAATACACTTAATGGTAATTATATAAATTATGGTGTTAGAGAATTCGGTATGTCTGCAATAATGAACGGTATAAGTTCACATAAAGGCTTTATTCCATATGGTGGAACATTTTTGACCTTTTCAGATTATTCAAAAAATGCAATTCGCATGAGTGCAATTATGAAATTAAAAAACATATTTATTTTTACACATGACTCCATAGGTTTGGGAGAAGATGGCCCAACTCACCAGGCAATCGAACATATAAACGCTTTAAGAGATATGCCAAACACCACAGTAATTAGACCTTGTGATTCTCTTGAAACAGCAATTGCATGGAAATATGCTATTGAAAATAATAAAGGTCCTACTTGTTTAATTTTATCAAGGCAAACTTGTAATTTTCAAAATAGAACAAATGAACAAATTGCTTTAATAAATAAAGGAGCATACGTCTTAAAAGATTCTAATAATTTAGATATAATATTGATAGCAACAGGAAGTGAGGTTGGAATAGCTATGGAAGCAGCTGAAATTTTAGAATCAAAAAATATTGGTGTAAGAGTTGTCTCAATGCCTTCAACAGAAATTTTTGACCAGCAGAATAAAGAGTATCAAGAAGAAATATTACCTTCTAATATTTTAAATAGAATATCAATTGAGGCTGGATCAACATCATATTGGTACAAATACGTTGGTGTTAATGGAAAAACTATTGGTGTAAACACTTTTGGAGAATCAGCCCCTGGTGGTGAGTTATTAAAATATTTTGGCTTCACTCCAGAAAATATTGTTAAACACGCTGAAATAATGCTTAAAGATTAAATACTATAGGAAGAAAAAATGACAATTAATATTGGAATAAATGGCTACGGAAGGATTGGTAGAAATATTCTTAGAGCTCTGTACGAGTCAGAAAAACATAAAGATCTAAAAATTGTTGCTATAAACGATGTTGGTGATAATTCAGTAAGTGCACACCTAACAAAATACGACTCCGCACATGGTAAATTTAATTTCGATGTATCAGCTGATGAAAACTATATGTATGTTAATAATGATAAAATTAATATCACATCCGAAAGAGATCCTAGCAATATAAATTGGGCTAAATATAATGTTGATGTCGTTTATGAGTGTACAGGTAAATTTAATTCTAAAGAAGGAACTGAAATTCACTTAAAAAATGGAGCAAAAAAAGTAATTATCTCCGCACCTGGAAAAAATGTTGACGCTACCATAGTTTATGGAGTGAATGAGAAATCATTATCAAAAGATAATACAATTATTTCAAATGCATCTTGCACAACTAATTGTATTGCGCCAATCATTAAAGTTATAAATGATAGTGTAGGAATTGAGCACGGTCTAATAACTACTATTCATTCATTTACAAATGATCAAAGACTTACAGATGCTAATCATAAGGACATAAGAAGAGCTCGAGCTGCAACAATGTCAATGATACCAACAAAAACTGGAGCTGCTAAAAATGTTGGGCTTGTCATTCCTGAATTAAATGGAAAACTTGATGGCCTTGCTGTAAGGATCCCAACAGTAAATGTTTCTGTAGTTGATCTAGTTGTTAGAACAAATACAAATACTTCTATAGAAGAGATAAATAAAATAATTCTAGAAGCATCTAACAATGAAATGAAAAATATTATTGAGTATAATAATATTCCACTTGTCTCAACAGATTTTAATCATAACCCAGCTTCTTCTATATATGACTCTAATCTTACAAAAGTTATGGATCATAAAATGTTAAAAGTCTATGTATGGTACGATAATGAATGGGGTTTCTCAAACAGAATGCTTGATGTCACTTTATCTTTGATGAACGCAAAATAAAAAAATGTCTTATTACGACCTAAAAGACATAGATGTTAATAATAAAAATATACTATTGCGTGAAGACTTTAATGTTCCAGTTGAAAATAATGAGATAAAAAATGATGCCAGAATAAGAGCTGCCTTACCTACTATTAAGTACGTTCTATCAAAAGGCGGCAAAGTTGCTTTACTTTCTCATTTCGGAAGACCTAATGAAGGGGTTTTTAGCAAGGCACATAGTTTATCTATTGTTGCAAGCAGGCTCTCGGAACTTATTGGTCAAAAAGTATTTTTTGAAAAAACACCTCTTAACGAAAAATCTCCAGAATACAAAAACAAAATTACTCTTTATGAAAATACTAGATTTTTAATTGGAGAAAAATCTGGCGACGAAGTTCTTGCAAAAAACATTGCAAAAAACTGTGATGTTTTTGTCATGGATGCATTTGGTGCATCTCATAGGAAACATTGTTCAACATATACTGTTGCAAAGTATGCGCCAATATCCTGTGGTGGATTTTTGATGATGAATGAAATTTTAAATATTGAAAAAATATTTAAGAAACCAAAAAAGCCTGTATTAGCAATAATAGGTGGTTCTAAAATATCAACTAAATTAAATATATTAAATAAATTAATTAATAAAGTTGATTCAATAATAATTGGCGGAGGTATATCAAATACTTTTCTTCAAAGCCAAGATTATTTCATAGGAAAATCATTATCAGAAGAAAATATGATTAATGATGCAAAAGAAATTATGCAATTAGCAAAAAAGAAAGGTGTTCAAATACCATTACCTATTGATGCTATTTGTGATAACTCTCTAAAAGTTTCAAGGAAAGATATAATAAAAATATCAGAAAACGATGTAATTAAAGACATTGGTGAAAAAACTTGCGCATTATATGAAAAATTTATCGAAGAAGCTGGTACAATACTATGGAATGGGCCAGTTGGTATATTTGAAGACGCTTTATTTGCAAATGGAACTAGACATATTGCTAAATCAATAAGTAAAGCAAATGCGATTACTGTTGCTGGCGGAGGAGATACAATTTCTGCAATTGAAAAATTTATAAATATTGACGAAATTGATTATGTATCCACAGGTGGTGGTGCCTTCTTAGAGTTTATTGAGGGTAAAGAACTTCCAGGAATTAAAATTATAAAAAAATGACTGCAATTAACGACCATACATATAGACAAACTAAAATTATTGCAACTCTTGGGCCATCTACATCGTCCAGGAAAACAATTGAGGGTTTAATTGATGCTGGGGTCGATTTAGTAAGATTGAATTTTTCACACGGCGATAAGAATTCTCATATTGAAAGAGCAAAATTAGTTAGGCAAATAGCTGAAGAAAAACACTATCACGTTGGTATTGTTGGAGATTTACAAGGACCAAAAATTAGAATTACTAGATTCAAAGATTCAAAAGTCATTTTAAAAAATGGTTCAACTTTTACAATTGACGAATCACATCCTGAAAACGAAGGTAATGAAGAAATAATTGGAACTACTTATAAAAACTTATCAAAAGAAGTTAATTCAGATGATTTGCTATTATTAGACGATGGAAGAATTGAGCTAAAAGTAGAAAAAATAGTTAATTCCCAAATTATCACAAAAGTTATTCACGGAGGCCTACTTTATAGCTCTAAAGGTTTAAATAGACAAGGTGGTGGTCTCTCCGCATCTGCAATAAGCGATAAAGACTTAAGTGATATTGAGGTTGCCGCAAAAATTGGTGTCGATTATCTTGCAGTTTCTTTTGCCAGAGAAGCAAAAGATATTAATCGTGCAAGAGAATTATTAAGGGATGCTGGAAATAATGGTGGGATAATAGCAAAAATTGAAAGATCTGAAGCGCTAGAAAATATTGATGAAATTATTGATACCTCTGACGCAATTATGATAGCAAGAGGTGATTTGGGAGTAGAAATTGGTGATGCACAATTACCTGCTGTGCAAAAAAATCTCATCAAAAAAGCAAGAAAAAAAGATAAGGTTGTAATTACTGCTACACAAATGATGGAATCAATGATCACAAATTCTATACCGACTAGAGCAGAAGTGTTTGATGTAGCAAATGCTGTAATTGATGGTACTGACGCAGTTATGTTATCAAGCGAAACAGCGATGGGAGATCATCCAGTTGAAGCAATTGAGGCAATGAGCAGAATATGTGTCGGCTCAGAAGGTCAGAGTCCAATTTCTAGCAAAGGAATTAATTATTCTATAGAAAATATTAAAGTTGATAGGGCAATAGCTATGGCTTGTATGTTAACTGCCGATAATTTAAATGCTGTTGCTATAGCAGCACTTACAGAGTCGGGGTCAACAGCATTGTGGATGTCTAGAATAAATCATAGTGTACCAATATTTGCATTGACAACTCATACAGGTACTCTTAGGAAAGTTACTTTATATAGAGGAGTATACCCAGCAAGAATTAAAACGATAGAAACTACACACGAAACTGTTAATAAGGACGCAATTAATGTACTTACTGAACTAGGTATTGCAAAAGAAAATGATTTAGTAATAATAACAAAAGGTGATTTAGCTGGAATAGCAGGTGGTACAAATGCTATGAAGGTTGTAAAAGTTGGATATTTAGCTGAGGATTAATAATATTAAGATGAATGTAAAAAAACTTAATGAAACGGCAAAGGAAATGGTTGCAAACTGTAAAGGAATTTTAGCAATTGATGAAAGCCATGGAACCTGCAAAAAAAGATTTGAAAGTTTAAATATTCCCGTGAATGAAGAAAACAGACGCTCATATAGAGATATGCTTATCACTGCAGAATCCTTATCTAATTTTATTTCTGGAGCCATCTTATTTGATGAAACAATACAACAAAAGACATCAGATAATATATCTTTTCCAGAACACATGAAAAAAATAGGTATTATTCCAGGAATTAAAGTTGATGCTGGAGCGAAGAATTTTTCTTGTCATCCAAACGAAAAAATTACAGAAGGATTAGATGGTCTCGCTGAAAGAATGCTAAAATATAAAGAGTTAGGTGCGAGATTCGCTAAATGGAGAGCTGTAATAACAATTGATAATTCAATTCCCTCTGATGCTTGCATAATTGCAAATGCTCACGCGTTAGCTAGATACGCAAGTATTTGTCAAGAAGCTGACATTGTTCCAATTGTCGAACCTGAAGTTTTAATGGATGGGAATCATGATATTTTAAAGTGTTTCGATGTTACAAATAAAACACAATCAATAGTTTTTGAAACATTAGACAAATTAGATGTAAATTTTTCTGGAATTATTTTAAAGCCAAATATGATTACCTCTGGTTCAAATTGTGAAGACCAGGCCTCAACAGAACAAATAGCTGAATTAACAATAAAATGCTTAGCAAATAATGTTCCAAAAGATGTACCAGGAATCGCATTTCTTTCAGGAGGCCAATCTGATGAAAATGCATCTAATAACCTTAATTCAATAAATATGATTAATAATAACCCGTGGAAAGTGACATTCTCATATGGGAGAGCTTTGCAGCTTGAAGCTATGAAAAAATGGAGTGGGAATAATAACAATAATCTAGAAGCGCAAAAAATTATTGCAAAGAGAGCTTATCTAAATAGTTTAGCTGCTTGTGGTAAGTATAGTTTAGAATTAGAAAATAGCTAATTTACTTAAATTTCTATTTTTATCCAATTTTCTATTCTTAATTGATCATAGTTTAAGTTTTCTTGCATATCCCAGACAGAATATCCTGTGTTTTTATTTATTACTGCATTTACAGCATCTTCAGGCGATTCAAAAGTTAAAGTTGGCATTGAATTTACCCAAAGATCCCAGAGACCTAGGGGTTCTTTTTTGATCTCAAAGATTGCAATATCTGTTTTCAATTTATACTTAAAATTAGACACTAATCATACCCTCAATTTCTATCAATAATTCTGGTCTACATATATCGCCTTTAAGTAAAGCATAATTGTTTTCTCCAAATTTTTTGTTTAGTACATTTGAAACTAATTGAATATTATTATCACTAGTGCTTGACATATATACCCTTGCAATATTTGATAAATTTTTTTTATCGTCAAAAAAAGTATTATAATTTTCTAAAGTTTCATCAAGTTGTCGAAGAATATTTTTACTGTGCATTGACTCATAACCCTTAATACTTGCTGTGCCAGAAACCAAAATCCTATTTGTCATTGAATTATTTGGTATAAAACTAACTGCTCTTGAGAACATTGGTTTTTCTAAAAAAATGTTCATTGGATAATTATATGAACTCACTTGTCTAGTATTTTCTATAGCTTTATATTTCTCACAAACCGCTGAGAAAAAATAGATCAAAATATTTTCACCTTTTATACCTATTACAGTCGCTGCAGGGTAATTGCATTTTGTGTATATTGATTTATAAACAGATTCTCTTGCTTCACAAAGTAAGGAATAATTTGTTTTTTTATTATCATAATCATCAAGTAATTTTGGAAGATAATGCCAAATCTTTAAAACTTTCATTTTTTTTTGTTTAGAGACTTCAAAAAAGTCATTATACTGTTTAGCAATATTTATTTTTATTTCTTCATACGACCCTATTTTTTTAATTACTGAAAAACCAAACATATAATTATCGCTTTGAGATATTTGAATATCGTTAAATTTCTCTATATTTACTTTTTCGTTTACCTTCCATATCTCATGTAAATTTTGACTATTTAGAGATAATAAACCTGTATTTATAATATTATTATTATAGTTAACCTCATCTTGAAAAGAAATTATAGACAAAATATTACTTTTATCTTCAGGAATACTATTTGACAAAAAAACGTTTATTGACACAAATGATCTCTTTCTATAATTTACAGGTAATATTTAGATATATTAATTTCACATTTTTTAAATATAAAATTTAATCTACATTATAAATTAAAAAAAGTTATAATAGTAAAAATTTATTAACTGGGAGTTGCGTGTCATGAAGATTAAAGTTATTTTTTCATTAATGGTATTTTTATTGGTTTCTGGCTGTTCAACTGTAGGCGAGGTATATGACTGGGCTTTTGATAAGGACGATAAAGTAGAAACTGTTATTACTGATGAGAATAAATCTCAATTTGAATATGTTACTGTAAATATCAAAGATAAAATTGCTGTTAAAGTTGCTGACCCATTAGGTCCACGAGCGACTGGAGTTGGATGCGCTATGTGGAAAAGTAAAAATGGAGAAAGCGGGAGATGTGCTTGGAATGCAAAAGGACAATGTTTTTGTCCAGCACCTGAGTAGGTATGAATAGATATTTATTTACTTAATTTTTGATTCTTTATAAATTACGTGCTTCCTAATTACTGGATCAAATTTTTTAATTTCGATTTTATCAGGGGTATTCTTTTTATTTTTGGTTGTTGTGTAGTAATGCCCTGTTTTAGCAGAAGAAACTAATTTTATTTTCTCTCTCATATTCTTTTAATATCCTTCAAAACGGCCTCAATGCCCTTTTTTTCAATAATTCGTAGACCTTTTCTGGAAACTCTCAATGATATCCAACGACTTTGAGCTTCTAACCAAAATCTATGTATTTGTAGATTTGGCAAAAAACGCCTTCTAGTTCTGTTTTTAGCGTGGGAAACGTTGTTTCCTGACATAGGCTTTTTACCAGTTACTTCACATATTCTTGACATGTTTACATCCAAAAGTTAAATCGAAGGAAAAAAGATAGCAAAAATTAAGCATCTATACAACATAAAATTCAATAATACTCTATAATTGCCAATATTATGGACAAAATATTCTTAAAAGATTTAAAGATAAAAACAAGGATTGGTATATTTGACTGGGAAAAACAAATAGACCAAATTATTAATATTAATATAGAAGTTGGAACAGATATCAAAAAAGCTGCTAAAACAGAAGACGTTAAATATTCGTTAGACTACAAAGCCCTATCAAATAAAGTAAAGGAATATGTTGCAAATAATCATCACGATCTAATAGAAACCCTAATCGAAAACATAGCCGAAATGATTCTACTAGAATTTAAAGTCGAATATGTAACCATATCAATTAGTAAACCAGGCGCAATAAGAGATTCACAAGATGTTGGTATCATTATTACTAGAAATAAAACTTAATTTCCTAAACTTCTGCCACCATCAACCTTAATAATTTGACCTGTTATATAATTTGCATTGTTTATTAAAAAAATACAAGAATCTGCAATATCATCCGTTTCCCCTTGTCTTTTAAGTAAAGTACTATTAATTATCGCTTGATGTTCTTTCTCATACTCTTTAATTTCAGGCCATAATATAGATCCCGGAGAAATTCCGTTTACTCTTATTTCTGGACCAAACTCAACTGCAAGGGATTTAGTCAACATCTTTAAACCTGCTTTAGCAACAGTGTAAATAGAAAATCCCTCTAGCGGCTTATCAGCGTGAATATCAATAATATTTATTATACTTCCATTATTCTTTTTTAATTCACCATAAAAAAGCTTAGAAAGAAAAAATGGAGATTTTAAATTAACGTCATGTAAGTCATTCCATTCATCTAATGTAGCATTAGGTATTTCAGTAGGATAAAAAGTTGAAGCATTGTTAATAAGTACATCAATATTTGACCATTTTTCTCCTAATTTTGTTTTAATATCAACATAGTTCTCAAAGTCTCTTAAGTCATATTTCAATGATATTGCTGATTTTTTTCTTTTGTTATTCATTTCTAGAACAAGATCATCAGCATCTTTTGAAGAATTGTTGCAGTGAACTATAATATCCATGTCATAAGAATGTAGTTTTAAAGCAGTAGCATTTCCTAATCTTCTAGCTGCTCCTGTAATAAATACAATTTTTCTTACTTTTTCATTATTTTGATTCATAAAATCATTATACTAGATAATTAATATATGTTGAGACTATAAAATAGGATACTACGTGAGTTTATTAAAAAAAATACATGCAAAAGCTGAACAAGACGGATTCATAACATTCGATCAGTATATGGATCTTTGCTTATATTACCCAAATCACGGATATTATGATAATAAAAACATATCATTTGAAAAAAACAAGTCAGATTTTATAACCGCGCCAGAATTATCATCAGTATATGCAGAATCAATAATAGAATTTTATTTGAATTGTAAAAAATTTAAAAATATCAATAATATAGTTGAGTTTGGTGCTGGCAGTGGAGAGCTAGCTTGTAACTTTTTAAAAAATATTGATAGAAATTTTATACCAAAAAAATATTTCATTATTGAAAAAAGCTTACACCTTCGCAAACAACAAAAAGAAAAAATAAATAAAATACTGAAAGATGAAAGAAACGTTGTAGAGTGGATAGATGATATTGCCAAAATAAATGATGTATTTATTATAGCTAATGAAGTTTTTGACGCTATTCCCTCAAAAATTTTCATAAAAGATAATAATAATTTTTATGAAAGAGTAATTAAAATTAAAAACAATACGCTTTATTTTTCAAAAATAGCTTGTAATAAAAATGTAAAAAATCTTATCAAAAAAATTGAAGAAAGAATTAATATGAAATTTCCAAATAATTATATGTTTGAAATTAATTTTCAGTATGAAAAATTTTTAGAGGATATTTTTAATGGGGTAAATAATTTTATTTTTTTTATTGCCGATTACGGATATGGAGAGAAAGAATTATTTCACAAAGATAGAAATTTTGGTACTTTACAATTTTATAAAAATCACGAAAAGATAAAAAATTGTTTTAATAATCCAGGCTCCTTTGATATTTCTATAAGTGTAGATTTTTCTAACCTAGCTAGAATAATAAAAAAACATAATATTGCTTTATTGTCTTACACCACTCAAACAGAATTCTTAATAAACACAAAAATTGTAGAAAATTCTATAAAGTATAGTAAAGATATTGATGAAATTAATGCTCTTAAAACACTTCTTTTCCCTACCGATATGGGAGAAAATTTTAAAATAATGTTATTGTGTGACAATATGAATAGTGAATTTAATATCCCATTTAAAGATTACAGACATAAATTATGATTGAATTTCAGCAAATTATTTTTTTATCTATTGTACAAGGTATTACAGAATTTTTGCCTATATCAAGTTCAGCTCATTTAATTTTTATTCCAAAAATCTTTAATTGGAATGATCAAGGTATTTTATTTGACATAGCTATGCATTTTGGGTCATTACTTGCGATTTTGTTTTATTATATAAAGCACCAAAAAGACTTTATAGATTCTAATACATCTAAAAATTATCTTAGTGTTAATAAACTTATTATTGGATCGATACCAGTCCTATTATTTGGTTTCATTTTTTATGACTATATAAAAATTAATTTAAGATCTGTTGAAGTAATTGGAATCACGACAATTATTTTTGCAATTTTATTGATAGTAATTGAATATAATTCAAAAAGAATAAAAATTTTAAAAAATATAACATATGTTGACATAATAATAATTGGTCTGTTTCAGTCCATAGCTCTTATCCCAGGAACCTCAAGGTCAGCCATAATTATTATAGCCAGTTTATTACTTGGCTATGATAAAAAAAGTTCAATAATTATTGCAATTATGCTTTCATTTCCTGTAATTTTAGCGGCAATGATTCATGAAATTATTTTTATAAACTTTAGTGATTTAAGTATACAATTAACTTTTCAAATAATAATTTCAATAGTTGTAACCGCAATTACTGCATATATATTAATCAAATATTTTATAATTTATATTAGCAAAATAGGATTTTATCCATTTATGATATACCGCATTATTCTTGGATCTATATTATTATTACTTTTTGTTTAAAATGGAATCAATAATATTCAAGTTAATCCTTGAAATTCTGTCCTTTATTTGGTTAACACTTAAATTTGCCATATCACCATAATCAATTTTATTTTCTATTTGATTTAAAATATCATAAAAAATATCAATTTTTTTATCCTCATTCATTTTATGATATTTTGTAAATAGATTTATTTGTTCTAAAAAAATTTTTAATCTTGCTGGCCTTCTGAAAGCATCTAGAGAATTTAAAAATAATAATATTAAATCTTTATTTATTTCTAATGATATAAATTTTGCCCCAAATTCATTAAAAATAAAATACAAATCTAATATCTTTTTCGGAAAACCAAAAAATTCAACAATATTTAGTGATAATCCACATATTGATAAGTACATATCTTTATCTATATTTAAGTTTGAAAAATATATTAGTTTTTCTTTAATTAAATCACTTTCTAAAATTTCTGGAAAATATTTTTCAGCCACTTTTGACTTTATTAAAACATCAAAAAAAGCCCAAGGATTTTTTGTATTAAGTGCCCTTGATAACTCTCCCCAAAGTCTCTCTTTTGAAAGAGTTTCAATTTCTCCAGATTTAGAAATTTCTTGCATAACTTCATAAGTTGATTCGTGAACATTAAAATCATACTCACGAAATCTCGCATAAAATCTCGCTACCCTAAAAACTCTTAAGGGATCCTCAGTAAAAGCTTTAGAAACATGTCTAAGGGTTCTATCTTCTATATCTTTTATCCCATTATATGGATCTATTACATTTCCATCTTCGTCTTCTGCAATTGCATTTATTGTCAAATCTCTTCTTGAAAGGTCCTCTTCAAGAGTTACTTCATTACTAGTATTGAATTCAAAACCCTTATGTCCCTCTTTTATTTTCTTTTCAATTCTTGCTAAAGCGTATTCTTCTGAAGTCACTGGGTGTAAAAAAACAGGAAAGTTCTTACCAACTTGCTTATAACCTAGCTTTATTAGTTCTTGAGAACTACCATTTACCACAACCCAATCTCTTTCCTTAGGTTTAATACCTAAAATTTTGTCACGCACTGCTCCGCCTACAAGATATATTTTCATATTATTTGGAATTAATATATGTCGGTATTATAGTTTCTAAATCAGAGTAAAATTCATAATCTGAATCACAAATACTATCAATTTGACACGAATTAAAATTATCAATTGAAAAAGGTTTTCCAGGAATAAATTCCATTAAGTTAGCTTGGGCCTTAGAAAAACTCTTTGATAAGGGAATAACTTTTGTACTTATATTTTTTATTTTTATAATTAATTCAACAATATCTTTTAAAGAATAAACTTTTGGCCCACATAAATTATATTGCTTATTAAAACTTTTTGTATCAGGTATTGTATTTATAATAAAATCTGCTAATTCGTCTACATATACTGGAGCAAATTTTGAATCGTGACAAGCTAAAGGAAAAAAATAAGGAACATAATCAAGTAATTTACTAAATCTTAAAATGAAACTATCGTTTTCTCCAAAAATAACTGATGGTTTGAAGATTGTTACATTTGCAAATCTTTTGCCATATGTCATCAAGTAACTTTCTGCTTCACCTTTTGTTCTTAGGTAATGACTAGGTCCTTTTGAATCAGCATTTAACGCACTCATTTGTAAAATTCTATTAATACTATTTTCTTTTGATATATTTAAAATTACTCTTGCTAAATCACTATGTGCTTTTCTAAAGCCTTTTCCTGAATGACCTCTCTCGTTTAAAATACCAATTAGATTAATAAGAACATCTGTTTTTTTTGTATGCTGAATTAAATCATCATTATTATAAACATCTGCCTGAATTAATTTTATATTTGGATAAACTAATAATTTCTTATTTTTTTCTCTGTTACGAGTTATTATAGTTATTTTGTTATCAGTTTTAGCAAAGGAGTTAAGCAGGCTTAAACCTACAAAACCTGTTCCTCCAAGTATGGTTATATTCATAAAAATACCTTACATCCGAGATTTATTGTAATATCAACTCTTTATCATATAATGTTATGTTATATAATTATTATAATACATTAACTATACTAAATATTAAATGCGCATAAAAACACTAATTATTTTTTATATACTGAGTCTTTCCAGTGGTCTGGTCCAAGCAGATAATTTGTCTGAAAAGTTTAATGAAGCGAATACTTTAATTTTAGCGAAAGACTATTCCAAAGCTAAAAAAATTTTAGAAACACTACTTACAAAAAATCCAGATAACGTTGAGGTAATAAATAATCTTGCTTTTATTGAAGCGAAAACCGGTAAGATAGATGAAGCTATTAAAATACTTAGAGGCTCTATTTCAAAAAATAAAAATATAGATACAATTTATAAAAATTTAACAAATCTTTATGCATTTCAAGCAAATATTTTATATGAAGAAGCATTATCAATTAAAGAAAGTGACAACGAAATAAGCTTATCTCTAATTACAAATTCTTCATTTAAATCGTCAGACGCAAAAGTAGTTCAAAGCAAAAAGAAACTTGATATTAATGAGAAGCCATTATTTAAAGTTAATGAAAATAATATAAAAAATTTTATAATTGAATGGGCAGGTTTCTGGCAAAATAAAAATTATCAAGAGTACTTTAATAGTTATGCATCAAACTATTTCCCTGAAAAATTCAAATCACGAGAATCTTGGCAAAAAGATAGGAAAGCAAAAATTCAAAATAAAAAGAATATAAATATTAAAGTTTCTAATGTTAAAATTATTACAAACGACGAAAAAAATATACTCGTACAGTTTACTCAAGCTTATAATTCAGACTCATTCTCCGATGTTGTTAAGAAACACACAACTATTAGTATTGAAAAAAATAGTTTCAAAATAACTGGGGAATACATAATTAAATAATGCATAATTTTTTTAGTGTAATAATATTTTCAATATTTTTGTTAGTGAGTAATATTTCTTATTCTAAAGAAACTTCTTTACCTAATGAACAAGCTGAAATTCAACTTCTCCAAGTTCTGGATTATATGAGAAATGGAGATAATGAGAATGCATTAATAATAGCCGAACAATTAAGTAAAAATTACCCAAATTTTAAATTAGGCAAGATAATATATGCTGATCTAATGTCATCTTATTTACAGAAAAAACCTCTTTTAGGGAGTAACTCAAGAGATAAAGAACTAAATGACTTAAAAAGTGAAGCTAAAGCTAGGATTAACTTTAACTCTATATATAAAAAACAAGACTTATTGCCAAGATCAATAATAAAACTTGCTGAAAATATAGAATTTGCGTTTTTAATTGAATTATCAAAATCTCGTTTATACGTTGTTAGAAATAATAATGATAAACCTGAAATTATTGCCGATTTTTATGTTTCAATAGGTAAAGCCGGATTTAATAAAAATACGTCTGGAGATAATAAAACTCCTGTAGGGGTATACAAAATAACCTCGTATCTAATAGATGAAGACCTTCCGGAACTTTATGGTGATGGAGCATATCCTATTAATTATCCAAACGCTTGGGATAAAAGAAATAACAAAACTGGTTACGGAATATGGATTCACGGAGTTCCTAGAGATGTTTATAGTCGCCCTCCTTTGACAAGCGAAGGTTGCGTTGTAACAAGTAACCATACTTTAAAAAAGCTAAAAAAGTATACATCTATTGGTAATACACCGGTTATTTTAGTAGAAAAAGTTAATTGGATAAAAAGAAATACTTGGCACGAAAATAATAACGAAGCAATAGACATTATAAAGAACTGGGAAGAGAGTTGGGAGGGGCTTGATCCACATGAGTTCATATCTCAGCATTCCATAAATTTTAAAAGTAAAAAACATAACTTTGAAAAAAGAGTTACACATATTTTAAGGATAATAAAGAACAAGAAATTTATTGAGATAGATATTAAAAATTTAAGTTTATTTTATTACCCGCAAACAAAAAATTTAATTTATGCTGATTTTAAACAGCAATATAAAAGTAATAATTTCGAAACTACAACGAATAAAAAATTATTTTGGGTAAAAGAAGAAGATGGTAAATGGAGAATTTTGCACGAAGATACTTAATTTTAATAAAATTACTTGATTTCGTGAAATTATCTGTATAATAAAAAAACTAAAAAATAATTTAAGGATTAAATATGTCAAACACAGTAGTAAAAGTTACAGATTCGGAGTTTGAAAATCTAGTTTTAAAATCAGAAAAACCATTTTTACTTGATTTTTGGGCAGAATGGTGTGGCCCTTGTAAGATGATTGCTCCAGTTTTAGAGCAAATTGCCGAAGAGAAGTCAGATGTAATAATAATAGGCAAGATTAATGTTGACGAAAACTCTCAAACTGCTACAAAATTTGGTATTCGTGGCATCCCAACATTAATGCTATTTAAAAATGGTGAGGCTATTGGGACACAAGTTGGTGCATTAAGCAAAAATGATTTAGAAAAATTTATTGCAGATAACATATAAAAAAAAGTAGACGCAAGTTAAAATTAATGTTAACTTTTAACCTCAAAGCAGATTTAGCACTTCAAAATTTAAAAAATTCAAGCTTAAAGCAAATGTAAAAGCATTTTCTAGTCTGCAAAATCCATAGGTAAAACAATATATTATGAACTTAACAGAGTTAAAAACGAAAAGCCCTTCAGATTTAATGACAATGGCGTCTGATATGGGTATTGAAAATATTGCAAGAGCAAGAAAGCAAGAGGTAATTTTTTCTATATTAAAATCCCATGCAAAAAATGGGGAAGATATTTTTGGTGATGGAGTGTTAGAAATACTACAAGATGGGTTTGGTTTTCTTAGGTCATCAAATAGTTCATATTTAGCAGGCCCTGATGATATATATGTTTCACCAAGTCAAATTAGGAAATTTGGTTTAAGAACAGGCGATACAGTTTCTGGAAAAATAAGACCCCCAAAAGATACTGAAAGATATTTTGCTATGTTAAAAGTTGACCAGATCAATTATGAATCACCAGAAAATGCCAAACGAAAAATATTATTTGAAAACTTAACACCTTTACACGCAGAAAAAAGAATAAAACTTGAAAGAGGTAATGGAAGTAGCGAAGATATTACAGCTCGAATTATTGATATATGCTCTCCAATAGGAAAAGGTCAAAGAGGATTAGTTGTATCACCACCTAAAGCTGGTAAAACAATAATGCTTCAGAATATTGCTCAAAGTATTACAACTAATAATCCTGAATGTCATTTAATAGTTCTACTAATTGATGAAAGACCAGAAGAAGTTACTGAAATGGCAAGAATGGTTGATGGAGAAGTAGTTTCAAGCACATTTGATGAGCCGGCAACTAGACACGTTCAAGTTGCAGAAATGGTAATTGAAAAAGCTAAAAGGCTTGTAGAACATAAACAAGATGTGGTCATTCTACTAGATTCGATTACAAGGCTTGCTAGAGCTTATAATACTGTTTCCCCATCCTCAGGAAAAGTTTTAACGGGTGGAGTCGATGCTAATGCCTTACATAGACCAAAAAGATTCTTTGGTGCAGCAAGAAATATAGAGGAAGGTGGTTCACTTACAATTCTTGCAACAGCATTAGTTGATACAGGATCAAAAATGGATGAAGTAATCTTTGAAGAATTTAAAGGAACAGGTAATAGTGAAATACATCTTGATAGAAGAATAGCAGAAAAAAGAGTATATCCAGCAATTGGTATTAATAAATCTGGCACAAGAAGAGAAGAGTTACTTACAACTCCTGAAGAACTCCAAAGAATGTGGATATTAAGAAAATTTATGCATTCAATGGATGAAATTGAAGCAGTTGAATTTTTACTTGATAAATTAAAGACTACAAAAACAAATAATGAATTTTTTGAGTCTATGAAAAGATAAATTTATTATTAATTTCTTTATCGGCAATATCGTGCCTTTTAATCTTTCCTTCCCAAGAAATCTGATTACATCTATCATATGCCTTTGCTTGAGCAACTTGTAAATTTACCCCAAGAGCAGTTACTGCTAATACTCTTCCCCCATTTGTTACAAATTGATCATTAATAATTTTTGTGCCAGAGTGGAAAATTTTTACATTATCTACTTTATGATCAAGGCCAGTAATGATTTTATTTTTTTCATATTTGCCTGGGTAACCTTGTGATGCCAAAACAATAGTACAAGCACTCTCCGTTTTCCATTTAATTTTAATATTCTTCAAATTATTATTTATTGTGGCTAAAAAGATTTCAATAATATCGCTATCTAACCTCATTAGAATGGCCTGTGCTTCTGGGTCACCTAATCTACAATTATACTCTAATACATATGCTTTTTTATTTTGATCAATCATTAATCCTGCATATAAAAACCCTTGGTATTCAATACCAAGTTTTTTTAGCTCATTCAATGTTGGCTTTATTACTTCATTAATTACATTTTTAGATAAATCATCATTTATTAGTTTTGTTGGTGAATAAGCACCCATTCCGCCAGTATTTGGGCCTGTATCTCCATTATTAAGTTTTTTATGGTCTTTTGAGGAAGCAAGAGGTACTACTTGATCACCTGAAACTAAGCATATAAAACTAGCTTCTTCGCCTTTTATAAAATCTTCAACGATAATTAGTAATTGTTTTTTATGACGAACTTCTTTAGAAAATAAATCTTGTATTAAATCCTTGGCTTCTTGATGGTTTTGAACAATAAAAACACCTTTACCAGCCGCAAGGCCATCTAGTTTTATAACCAATGGCATTTGTTGGTTATCAATATATGAGATTGCATCTTTTGGGTCTGTAAAAGATTCATGTTTTGCTGTTAAAACATTACCAGAATTTAATATTTTTTTACAAAAATCTTTACTGCCTTCAAGCTTGGAAGCTAGTTTATTAGGACCAAAAATTAATAATTTATGTTTTTTAAATTCGTCAACAATGCCATCAACTAAAGGGGCTTCAGGACCGACAACAGTAAGATCAATTTTTTTATTTTTTGCTATTTTTATATAATCTTCAATATCAGGATCTTTTATATTAATAACTTCAATTTTATTTTCTTTTGCGATACCAGGATTTCCTGGTACTACATAAATATTTTTTATTTTTTCAGATTGTGAAGCTTTCCACGCTATAGCGTGCTCTCTTCCTCCCCCACCAATAATAAGTAAATTCATATTTAATGCCTAAAGTGTCTAATACCAGTAAAAACTAAACTTATACCTAACTCGTCGGCTGTCTTTATAACTTCATCGTCTCTTTGTGAACCACCAGGTTGAATGATACAAGATATACCAAGCTCAGAGGCTTTTTTTACATTATCTGAAAAAGGGAAAAAAGCATCCGAAGCCATAACAGCTCCTTGTAAATTTAAATTTTGCTGCTCTGCTTTAATGCCAGCAATTAATGTAGAGTCAATTCGACTCATCTGACCAGCACCAATTCCAAAAGTTGTTTTATTTTTAGCAAAAACAATAGCGTTTGATTTTACATATTTTGCAACAACCCATGAAAAATATAAATCAACAAATTCTTTCTTGGTTGGTATTTTTTTTGATACAACTTTATAATTTTTACTATGATCTAAATCAGAATAATCTTCATCTTGAATTAAAAATCCATCATTAATACCCTTTATTTGATGCTTGCAATTTTTATTTTCAAAACTTTGATATTGAATTACCCGAACATTTTCTTTTATCTTTGACAACTCAATAGACTTTTTTGAAAATGATGGTGCAATTATTAGCTCTACGAATTGTTTATTTAAAATTTCTTCCATTAAAAACTCGTCAACTTTCCTATTAAATGCTATAACACCCCCGAATGCAGAAATTGGATCTGTATTATAAGCATTTATATATGCTTGATTAATATTTTCATTAGAGGCAACACCGCAGGGATTAGCATGCTTTACTATTACACAAGTAGGATCGTTAAAACTTAAAGCACAAGATAATGCAGAATCTCCGTCAACTATATTATTATAAGATAAATCTTTGCCTTGTATTTTTTTTGAATTAATTAAACCTGGTCTTTTTGTATTTGGCTCTTGATATAAGGTAGCACTTTGGTGAGGATTTTCTCCGTATCTTAAATCATTTATTTTATTTAATGAGATAAATTTGGAAAATTTCTCATTATTGATTGTCTTATCTAAATAATTCGCTATGCATATATCATAATGAGCTACAGCCTGAAAAGCCTTAAGTGACATTTTTTTATTAAAAATATCTTGGGATTTTTTATTTAGTTTAAAGTTTTTAATATACTCACTATAATCTTCTGGAGAAGTCAAAACACAACAATTCAAATAATTTTTTGCTGCTGCTCTAACCATAGCAGGACCACCAATATCGATATTTTCAATAGCATCTTCATAATTTGAATCTTCCTTATTGATTATTTCTTCAAAAGGGTAAAAATTAACAACTAATAGATTTATTCTGTCAATTTTAAGATCTGAAAGCACTTTATCATCTTGTTCTCTTGCTAATAAACCAGAATGAATATTTGGATGAAGCGTCTTAACTCTACCATCCATTATTTCAGGAAATTGAGTTATTTCTGACACTGCTTTTACAGGAATTTTTTCTGCTTTAAGTGCATTGTATGTGCCTCCAGTGGAGACAATCTGAAAGTTATTTTTTATTAGAAAGCTTGAAATATCTAATAAATTTTTTTTATCAGAAACACTAATTAAAGCAATTTTTTTATTTCCGCTCAAAATTTAGACCTATATCATTTAATATTATATTGTTTCATTTTTTTTCTTAAAGTACCTCTACTTAAGCCTAGCATTTCAGATGCTTTTGTTTGGTTACCCTTACAATAATCAATTGTTTCCTCTATGAGAGGCTTTTCTACTTCACCTATTACCAAATTGTAAACTTTATCTATTGGATAGCCATCAATTTTATTAAAATATTCCCGAACTGTTTTTCTGACAAATTCTCTTAGAAGCTTTTTAGACTCATTATTATTAACTTTCATTTTTAAACTTGTTTTCTAAATAATTTATACTGAATTGACCTTTTTGAAATTCATTATCTAATATTAATTTTTTTTGAAGATTTATATTAGTTTGAATACCATCAATTACTATCTCATTAAGTGCGTTACTCATTCTTCTAATTGCAGCATTTCTATTATTTCCAAAAGAAATTAATTTTCCAATCATTGAATCATAATTCGGTGGTACTTTATATCCATTATAAATATGTGTATCCATTCTAACACCAGGGCCTCCTGGCGCATGAAATTGATTAATAGTTCCTGGACAAGGAACAAAAGTTTCAGAATTCTCAGCATTTATTCTACATTCAATAGCATGCCCCCTAAGTTTTACTTGGTCTTGTGTATAACCAACTTTTTCTCCTGAAGCTATTAATAATTGTTGTCTTACAATATCTATGCCCGTGATCATTTCCGTTACTGGATGCTCTACCTGAATTCTTGTATTCATTTCAATAAAATAAAATTCATCGTCCTGATATAAAAACTCAAAGGTTCCAGCGCCAATATAGTTTATTTTTTTACAAGCATTGACAACAAGTTCACTCATTTTTTTTCTAGTTTCATCTGAGATGCCTATAGCGGGCGCTTCTTCTATAACTTTTTGATGTTTTCTTTGCATAGAACAATCTCTTTCTCCCAAGCAGATTGCATTTCCAAAATTATCACATAAAACTTGAAATTCGATGTGTCTAGGGCGTTGAAGAAATTTTTCAATAAAGACTGTTTCATTTCCAAATGCAAGCTTCGCCTCATTTTTAGTTAAATTTATTGATTCTTCTAGGTCTTCTTCTTTTTCAACAATCCTCATACCCCTGCCGCCGCCGCCATGTGCAGCTTTAACTAATACTGGATATCCAATATCTTTTGCGATTTTTTTGTTTTCTGAAATTTCTTTAGAAACCTCGCCCTTAGAACCTGGAATACCCATAATACCAACATCATTCATTGCTTTTTTTGCAAGAATTTTATCGCCCATTAATCTAATTGTTTCAGATTTGGGTCCTACAAAAATAAAGTCAGATTTTGTGACTTGCTCAGCAAAATCAGCGTTTTCTGACAAAAAACCAAATCCAGGGTGTATTGCATCTGCGTTTGTTATCTCTGCCGCACTAATAATAGAAGATGGCAGTAAATAACTTTCTCTTGAGTCGGCAGGACCTATACATACAGATTCGTCAGCTAATCTAACGTGCATTAAATCCCTATCAACAACTGAATGAACTGCAACTGTTTTTATTCCTAAGTCTTTGCAAGCTCTTAAAATACGTAATGCAATTTCTCCTCTATTTGCTATCAATAATTTTTTAATCATTTTCTACTCTACTATGAATAAAACTTGATCAAATTCTACAGGTTGTTCATTTTCGACTAAAATAGCCTTAACTATACCGGACTTATCAGATTCAATTTGATTTAACATTTTCATGGCTTCAATGATACAAAGCGTATCACCAACTTTTACAGTATCACCAACAGTAACAAAAGGTTTTGCGCCCGGAGATGGAGCCTCGTAAAATGTTCCAACCATTGGAGATTTAATTTCATAACCCGTAATATTGGAAGAAGTATCATTATTTTGATCTTCTTTTACAGCATTAGTTATTTTTTCTTGGTTTACAATATTTTTTACATTACTTGACGGCAAAGCTACATTATTTTCAAGCATGACAGATGAAGATTTGCTAAGTCTAATTGACTCTTCTCCCTCAATTATTTCCATCTCAGAAAGTGAAGATTCCTCTAACATTTCCATTAACTTTTTTACTTTTCTTATGTCCACAACTATTTTCCTTTGTTAATAATATTAAAAGCTGACATTAAAGCTAGCTCATAACCAAAAATACCATGTCCTGATATGACTCCTACGGCAATATCTGAAAGAAAAGATTTCTTTCGAAAATCTTCTCTAGCAAAAACATTTGATATATGTATTTCTATAAATGGAATAGAAACACCTAACAGTGCGTCTCTTAAAGCAATACTTGTATGCGTAAATGCCCCAGGATTAAAAATTATAAAATTCATTTTTTCTTTTTTTGCATTATGGATTTCATCAATTAATTCAGCTTCAGAATTAAATTGTTGATGACTAAGTTCTACCTTAATTTCTTTTGCTACCTCATCTAAACCTGCAGAAATATCCTCAAGAGACTCGTAACCATAAATCTCAGGCTCTCTTTCTCCTAAAAGATTCAAATTTGGCCCGTTAAGTATAAGAATTTTATTCATATTTTTCTTTAAAATCTTCTATATTCTTTGAATGTCACCAAAATAGCACTTAATTTCGTCAAAATCAATATTTTTTCAACTCACCTAAATGCTCTAAAAACTCCTCAGGTGGCATATACCCTTGGATATTAAACCCTTTAATTTCTTCACCGCTCTCACTATAAAATTTATATGCTGGAGGGCCGATAACATTCAAATATTTTAAAAGCTCAATATCTTGAGCATTATTTTTTGTTACATCAATTTTTATTAACTTAAATTCATTGAGAATTTTTTCTACACTTTTATTCTTAAATGTTTTTTGTTCCATCAATTTACATTCTATACACCAATCAGCATAAATATCTAAGAAAGCTATATTACCATCATTTGAAGACAAAAACTTCTTAAGTTCAGAGACATTTTCAATTCTTTGAAAATTTAAATTTGATTCTTGATGATTTATGTTAATTATTGGAATTAATCTGTCTAAAAAAGTTAAAGCAACTATAAGTAATAAAATTCCAAAGAAGTAATTTATATATTGCATCCACTTACCTGTTTTTGGTATGTATTTACCCATAAATGTTCCATACAAAAGAAGAGGAATACTCATTCCCAAAGATAAGCTTAAAAATAAAAGTGCTGTAATAAATGCGCCAGGATTTTCTGAGCTAACATACATAAAAATTCCTGCTAAAGGAGGAGCAATGCAAGGTCCGACTATTAATGCTGAAAAAAATCCCATTAAAAAAGAAGTACTGTAGTTACTGTTATTTTTATTTATACTTAAACTGTTAACCCAAGTTTGAACAGAATTTGGCATCTTTATTTCGTACAATCCAAACATCGATAATGCTAAGAAAGTTAAAATCATTATAAAAAGGATTAAAAATATTGGATCTTGAAAAGCACTCTGAATATTATAAGTTTCTGTTGTATAACCAACAAATAAACCAACGAGAAAGTATAAAACACAAAGTCCAATTACGTAATTCAATGATAAAAAAAATGGTTTTACTTTTTTACTTTTATTTGAGTTTATTATTATACCTGAAAGAATAGGAACCATTGGAAGAACGCACGGTGTAAATGATAAAAGTAAGCCAAAAACTATAAAGAAAAAAATATTTACAAAAATATTATTTGATAATAATTTTTTGTATATCTTTTCGGTCTCAGATATCTTCATGTAAGATTCTTCAGTTGAAACGCTTAGTAAATTAAAATTGAATTTTTTTGTAATAGGCGGATAACATAAGCCTTTATCCGCACAACCTTGATAACCAACTTCGATAAAATTATTTTCTTCTTTTACTTTTACTTTTAAAAAAAAATCTTTCTTGTAAATTTTACTTTCACCAAAAAACTCATCATTTATTGTTATTGACTTGGGAAAATTAAAATCTTTTAATTCTTTTCCATTTAATATAATTTTTATTTTATCTTTATATAGATAATAACCTTGAGCTATCTTGAAACTAACTGTATAAAAATTATCATTTATTTCTTTTTTTACAGAAATTTTAAACGCATCATCAACTTTTAAAAAAGTATTTTTATTACCATTCAGGATTTCATTTGCATTACAAGCCCCAATAAAGAAGCAAAACCAAATAAATATTACTGAAAAATTTTTAATCATGATATTTAATATACTAGCTTTATTAAACTTCCAGGAACTGGCTCACCAGTTGGATACATATTGTTAATTACTCTTAATCTATTCTCTGCATGTGTGCTGAATGCTGTTTCTTTTGAAAGTTTGTAAAAAGTATCTCCTTTTTTAGCTTTGTATATTATTATTCTCCTGGGTGATCCCATTTCAATCTCGTTTGGTTTAAGTTTTCTCAAACTGCTAATTGTCTTATCAAATAAATTTATGTTTTTTGAAAAATCTGATTCAGATTTTGATGTTGCAATTATCTGAAAAGCTTCTTTTTTATTTTTATACAAAATAGCCACTCTACATTTATGCGCTTGACCAAAACTTGTGTCTAATTCAACTGTAGCTGCATAACCTTTATATTCAGAAACACTTATTTCTTTGCCATCTTCAAAGTCTTTTTGATACAATCTCTCGATAAGTTCTCTCGCCGAAATTTTTCTGTTTAAGTCTCTCATTGTTAATTCAATTAAAACTTCTCTGTCTTTTGAGGTCCCAAGCACTGAAGTTGGCAAATTTTCAATCTTCCAACCTTTTGGAAATTCAATTTTAAAATCTAGTTCTGTATGATAAAAAGATGAACCTCTAGCTGAACCCTGACCTTCCCCAGGGCCAAAAGGTATGCCGGAAATAATATCTAAATATTTTTCTTTATTTTCATCTAGCCTTTTTGGATTAATATTAACTTTTGCTGCGTTTATAACTTCCTGAAGTCTCTTATCATTATCAGGATGGGTAGCAAAAACACCGTGATAAGCATACGGTTCTCTATTCTCTTCTTTTGCTAAAACTTTATCAAACTCCTCTTGATTCTTAAGAACACCAATAACTTTTTGTAATGCGTATGGGTCATATCCAAGTTTTGCAATATATTCAGCTCCAACTCTATCAGCTTCTAATTCTGCTTCTCTACCAAAACCTCTTAAAATTGCTGTAGACGCTATTTGGCTTAAATTAGCTAACTGTCTATTACCAACTAATATTCCAAAAACGGTTGTTAATATTCCACTAACTTGGTTTTTTGAATATTGTTTTACACCATGCCTTGCAGTAATATGACCCAACTCGTGACCTAATACGCCACATAATTCAGCTTCGCTACCAAGATAAGCTAACATTCCTCGAGTGACATAAACATACCCTCCAGGAATTGCAAATGCATTTACCTGAGGACTATCTAGCACAGTAAAATGATAAATTAATTCATTTCTATGGCTAACTGCTGCTAATTTTTCTCCAAGCTCTGTTACATAATTCAGAAGATCTGGATTTTGATAGGCATTATAAGACTTCATTATTTCTTTATGAGAATTCCTACCAAGCTCCGTTTCTTCATCTTCAGAGAGTAAAACTAAGTCTTGCTCTCCTGTAACTGGATTTGTGGCACAAGAAGGCAAGGTACCTGCTAATGAGAATAAAGCTGACGCTTTTAAAAATGATCTTCTATCCATTATCTAATATTGCCCAAAAAGAAGTCTAATATAAAGAGGTATTAAATAAATTTTATGATTTTGTATATCTTTTTTTGAACTTATCAACTTGACCAGCTGTATCCAGAATTTTTTGCTTACCAGTATAAAAGGGGTGGCACTTTGAACATACATCCACAGATAATGTAGAGTCTTTATAGGTAGATTTTGTAGTAAATTTATTACCACAACTACAAATTACTTGAATTTCATTGTAACTAGGATGAATATCTTTCTGCATAATATTATATATATATAAAAAAATTAGAGTAGGAATGATACCGAAAGTCGTATACCCCTACAAGTAATATTATTATGCAAATAGAATATAATAAAAAAATAATATAATAATAAAATCTAGGTTAATTTAAGGGCATATTTACTAAAAAATTTTAATAAATATATATAAATTATTGTTTTTTTGAGGTATTTTTTATATCCACAAAAATTGTGGATAAGTCTGTGTAAAAGAGCAAAAAATTTAATAAAAATTCATACATAGTTTAAGAGCTATTAGATTGTTCAAATATTGAACAATATAAGTAATTGTTTTTATTGAATTAAATTTGCAAATTTTACAATTATTTTTTTTTTAATAAATTTGTAAAAATTCTTGACATAATTATTATCTGTGAATAAATGAGGCAAATTAGCCTAGATTTTACAAAAAAAACAAAAAAATCAAGATAAATTTCATAATAAAATTTTTTTTTATATTATATCTTTATAATTTTATCTAAATCTTGTGAAAATAGTCTCAAAGCCTTACCTCTATGGCTAATGGCATTTTTTTTTGCCTCAGGGAGCTCTGCTGCGGTACATTTTAACTCTGGTAAGTAAAATAGAGGATCATACCCAAAACCTTTATGTCCTTCCTCTTGAAGGCCAATTTTACCCTCCCAAGTTGAATTAAATACCCTTGGTGCTGACGAATTAAAGTTTGGCAAAAAAACTATACAACAATGATATCTAGCCGTTCTTTGATTAATAGGCACGCCGTTTAATTCTTCCAGTAATAACTTATTATTTAAATTATCGTCACATTCTAATCCTGCATATCTTGCAGAAAATACTCCTGGTCTCCCACCCAAAGCATCAACTTCTATTCCTGAATCATCTGATAATGCTGGTAAACCAGATAGAAGCGAGGCATTTCTTGCTTTTATAATCGCATTTTCTATAAATGTTGATCCCGTTTCTTCAGCTTCAGGAATATTAAGTTTTGCCTGTGGGATTAACTCAATATTTTCTTTTGACAAAATGCTCTTAAATTCTCTAATTTTATGTGCATTATTTGAAGCTAAAACAACTTTTTCAATCATAACTATTTAAAACTTTCTTTTGAATTTCTATAATTGACTTAATTCCCTCAGATGCTAGATCTATCATCTGATCTAATTCTTTTCTTGTGAATGAATCCTCTTCTGCAGTGCCTTGCATTTCAACAAAATGACCTTGATCATTCATTACAAAATTCATATCCGTCTGAGCACCAGAATCCTCTTCATAATCAAGATCCAATAAAATTTCTCCATTTACTTTTCCAAGTGACACTGAGCCAGTAAACGATTTTATCGCGTCTGATGAGCTAAAGTTATCATTTTTCTCTGCATTCCTTAAAGCAAGACAAACTGCCACAAAACCTCCAGTTATCGAAGCCGTTCTTGTTCCGCCGTCAGCTTGAATAACATCACAGTCAACAGTTATAGATTTTTCCCCAATTTTATCAAGATGAATTGCAGATCTTAAAGATCTTCCAATCAATCTCTGGATTTCCATTGTCCTACCGCCTTGTTTACTTTTTGCTTCCCTCCGCATTCTCTCATTTGTAGATCTTGGCAGCATTCCATACTCTGCAGTAACCCAGCCCATATTTTGACCTTTTAGAAATCTAGGCACATTATTTTCAATTGTTGCATTACAGATAACTTTAGTATTTCCATATTCAATTAATACAGAACCCTCGGGGTGAGTAACATAGTTTTTTGATATTCTTATATCCCTTAATTCATTAGATTTTCTGCCGTTTTTTCTCATATATAAATTCTCAAAATTTTGATAAATAAAATAAATTTGCTTATTTCTTATTTTTATGAAGAATTACTAATTCGACAATAATAACATAGTAATAATTGTATTGGAGATAAAGTAACCATGAAAATAGCAATACTCACTACAGGCGGTACATTTGATAAAGTCTACTTTGATGCAAACAGTGAATTTAGTATAGGTGAACCTTGTATACCTTCAATCTTAGATGAAGGCAATGTAACAACAGAATATCGTGTTCAGTCAATCTTAAAAAAAGATAGTCTTGATATTACTCAAAATGAAAGAGAAATTATAAAAAAGGCCGTTGAGGACTGTGAAGAAGATAGAATTTTAATAACACACGGAACGGATACTATGGTTGAAACAGCAAAATTCTTAGAAGATATAGAAAATAAAACAATTATTCTTACAGGGTCAATGCAACCAGCAAGATTTAAAAAAACGGATGCTATTTTTAATGCAGGTTTTGCTTTTGCGGCCGCTTTAAATCTTGATAGTGGAGTTTACATAGCAATGAGTGGTAGAATATTTAAATCTGATAATGTAAGAAAAAATCTAGACCTAGGAAAATTTGAAAATAAAAGTTAAATCATAAAATGAATATATATAAAAAAATTATCCTTTTTTTGTTTTTGTTAGTTTCAACAACATCATTTTCCAATCAAACAAAATTATTTAGCGCGGGTGTACCTTCTTTAGCTCCAATGCTAGAAAACGTAACCCCTGCAGTAGTTAATATCTATACTATCAGTGAAACTGAAGAACGAAGCCAATATATTGATGACCCGTTTTTAAGAAAATTTTTTAATATCCCAGGCCAACAAAAAACTAAAAAAAGAAACAGATCCGGCCTTGGATCAGGAGTAATTATTAATAGTAAAAAAGGATATATCATTACTAATAATCACGTTATAGCTAAAGCTAAAGATATAAAAGTTCGTTTAAGTGATGGTAGAGAATTTAAAGCTACATTAGTCGGCGCTGACCCTGCTTCTGATATTGCGGTCATAAAAATTACCCCAAAAAAACTAACATCATTAAAATTTGCAAATTCCGAAAAATTAAGAGTTGGAGATTTTGTAGTAGCGATTGGTAATCCTTTCGGGATTGGTCAAACAGTAACATCTGGGATTGTTAGTGCTCTTGGAAGGTCAGGTCTAGGTATAGAGGCATATGAAGATTTTATCCAAACAGATGCATCGATTAATCCTGGTAATTCTGGCGGTGCCCTTGTTAATCTTAAAGGGGAACTTGTAGGTATAAATACAGCAATTATTGGCTCTAAAGGAGTATCTGGAAGTGTTGGCATAGGTTTAGCTATTCCGGTAAATATGGCACTTGACATAACTGATCAACTTATAAAGTACGGCAAAGTTCAAAGAGGTTATTTAGGAGTGTCTGCGCAAGATTTGACTGAAGACCTGTCAAAAGCATTTGGAATAAAATCAAATAATGGAGCCATAATCACAAATGTACAAAAAGATTCTCCTGCTGATAATGCTGGCATTAAAGTAGGAGATGTAGTGATAAAAATAAATAGTAAGCTAATAAAAAATGCATTCGCAATGAGAAATGCAATTGGATTACTTAAACTTGGAAGTGTTATTTCCATGGAAATAAATAGAAAAGGAAAAGTTTTTTCTACAAATGTAAAAATTATTGCACCTAAAGTAACCCAAAGAAGTGAAATCAAAATAAATCCAAGATTAGAAGGAATAGTATTTGGAGAAATTACTAATAACATGCCGGAATATGGCAAAGTAAATGGTCTAAAAATAATAAAAATTAATAAGAATAGTTTAGCTTTTTCTGTTGGAATTAGAATAAATGATATTATTTTATCTGTAAATAATATTCCAGTACAAAAAATTACTGATTTAGAAATTGTTGCAGGAAGAAATGATTCAGAAATTGTTGTTCATGTTCAAAGAGGTAATAGAACGGCATTTATACTTTTAAAATAATTCTACCCACCAGTTATAGTTGGGAAAAAAGCTATTTCATCGCCATCATATATATTTTCATTAAAATCAGAATGTTCATAATTTTTTGCTGAATATATTTTATACTGAAATTTTTTTAAATTTAATTGCACGAATAAATCTTGAATGGATAATGATGATTCTAGCTCTATATACTCCTCTTTTTTTCCAAGATCTTCTGCGAGTCTGGCTAAGTAAATTACTTTTATTTTCATATTTTGTTACACTATAGAATAAAAAAACCACATATAATTATGAAGAAAAATCTAACTCATTTCACAAAAGCTGGTGATGCACAAATGGTTGATATTCGTAAAAAGGATATCACAGATAGAATGGCTGTTGCTAGTGGCAAAATCTTCATGTCAAACACTTCATTAAAAATGATTAAGTCTGGAAGCCATAAAAAAGGTGATGTTCTTGGAATTGCTAGAATTGCAGCTATAATGGCATCAAAAAAAACTTCTGATTTAGTACCGCTTTGTCATAATATTAATATAAACTCGGTTCTTATAAATTTCAAAATCAATACATCAAAAAAGTTTATATTCTGTGAATCTACAGTTTCAACAAAAGGACAAACTGGTGTTGAAATGGAAGCCCTTACAGCAGTTCAAATAGCTTTACTCACAATATATGATATGTGTAAATCTATTGATAGAAGTATGATTATTTCAGATATTCAACTAGAATCAAAAAAGGGCGGGGCTTCAGGTGAATGGAAAAGAACCAAATAAAGGATCTTTATCAAAAAAAGTACTATCTTGGCACAAATTAAACGGAAGACATAATTTACCTTGGCAAAAAAATATTAATCCATATAAAGTTTGGATTTCAGAAATAATGTTACAGCAAACACAAGTATCAACTGTTTTGCCATATTTCAAATTATTTATAAAAAAATACCCAAATATAAAATCTTTGGCAAATGCAAAACTTGAGGATATTTTAGAGTTGTGGACAGGCTTGGGATATTACAGGAGAGCAGAAAATATATACAAAACAGCTCAAATCTTAAAAGAAAATTATCAATTAAAATTTCCAAAAAATTATGAAGATATTATTAATTTACCTGGTATTGGAAAATCAACTGCAGGTGCAATATTATCAATAGCATATAAAAAAAAATATCCAATTCTAGATGGTAACGTTAAAAGAGTAATAAAAAGATTGTTTGCCATACAAGGCAGCGCAAATAATGATTCAAATCTATGGACTTTATCAGAATCTATTTTACCAAATAAAAATAATGATATTTTTTCTCAGGCAATGATGGATGTTGGCTCTTTAGTATGCACAATTAATAATCCAACTTGTAGTATGTGTCCTTTAATAAAAGACTGTAAGTCTTATAAATTAAAATTAACAAAAATTATACCAGAAAAGAAAAAAAGTAATTTAATAAAAAAAAAGAAAATATATCTTTTATTAATACAAGATTATAAAAAAGATAATTTTATCTTGATGAAAAAAAACAATAAGGAAGGTTTGTGGGCAAATTTATGGAATTTGCCAAGTTTTTCTTTAAAAAAAGAATTAAATAATTTCGTTCTCAAGAATAAAATTAAAGGCAAAGTTAAAGTATTTAAAAACTTTAGCCATAATCTAACTCACTATAAACTTGATATTTCGGTATTTCATATAAAATTATCAAATAAACTTATAATTAAAAATTATAACTGGAAAAACATTTATGATAAGATTGCAATATCAAAACCTATATTAATAACCTTTGAAAAACTTATAAAGGAGATAGAAAATGCGAATGGTAATGTGCGCTAAATTAAAAAAGGAATTAGAAGGGCTTGATAGACCAACTTATCCTGGAGAACTTGGAAGTAAAATATTTGAAACAGTTTCAAAAGAAGCTTGGGCTTTGTGGCTAAAACATATGACTATGCTCATAAACGAATATAGGCTTACACCAGTTGAACCAAAAGCTAGAAAATTTCTTGAGGAAGAGATGGATAAATTTTTCTTTGGTGAAGGGTCAGAACTCCCAAAAGATTTTAAACCTGAATAACTAGACTACTTTTTTTAAGCTAATTAAATTAAAAATTATATGCGGTAATGTAAGACAGGCTAGAGCAATAAAAATGTATTTTACTACCAAAACTTCTAAGGATTGATTATACAAGTTAGAAATCAGATAGATAGATAATAAAGAAAAAATAAAAGACGAAGCAACTATTAAAATTAAAAAACTTTTAATAGAAAAGTTTTTTGGCACATGATTCAAAACAAAAATTGATTCTAAAAAATGCCTTATAGAATGCAATAAACAAAAATAAAGTATAAATGATATTAATGGCGGTAATACAACAAAATTTAAAAAATATACACCGCTTTCAATTTTTGAAATTAAGTTTTGTTTCTTAAAAAATAAAAAATAAAATAACGAAAATAGTAAAAAATAAATTTTTTCATTATAACTAAAACTTATATGGTCAATATTTTTTTCAATTAGTATAGAAAAAAAATAACTTACTTCATTAAAATGAAAAATTATCGGAGCTGTGATAATTATAGATCCATCTATCAAAATCTGAATATTTATAAAATTTTTATTATTTTTATAGTAATTGTAATCTTCATATCCAAAATGATATAGTGAAATTAATAAAAAAAATATTAATGATAAAAATGGAAAAAAATACCAAAAAGAACCATATGCAAGTATTATAAAAATATAGGAAAAAGAAAAATACATAATCCAATTTTTTTTTGTATTTTTAAAAATATTTTTACCTATAGAAAAATCGAAAAATCCATGTGGAATACCAATAAGAGAAACAAAAATTAATAATAGAAAAACTTGGGTTTGATTATCATTTAATAAATATGAATTATAGTAAATAAAAATACTTAGAAAACTTAAAAGTATAAATATAACTGAATGGATAATTTTAAATTTATTTATCATTTTTATTGTTTGGTTTAAAAAAATATTGAAGAAATTTTGTTTTTGGTAAATATATTATTATTTTGATAATATCTAGAATATTTGGTATATCTGATAAAAATTTAATTTGTGATTTGTGTGATTTTTTATTAAATAATGAATATAGCGCGTTTTTCATATACTCAGGATTATCCTCTATCAATCTTAAAAATATTTCGTCCATTTTTCTCAATACAAAGGAATGAAAATATTTTTTTCCTTTATATTTTCCTTTATATATCTCATCAATAGATGAAAATATTTTGTCTGTCTGTTTTTGAATGTTTATAAATGTGTAGCCAGTGCTAGCACGTGTTGCACCTGAATATGATCCGATTTTAGTAATATAGCTATTACAGCTGCCTGAAATTAAAGTATCCATAGGTATTCGCCCTGCCTCTGTCTTTTCAATCTTAATGTTCGATAAATTATAATTTTCTTTAAGAAAATCTTTAATATATTTCTCGTCTAAATATTTTTTTTCTATTTCACTAGAAAAATATGTGGATTCAAAAAGTGCATATTTACTTGAAAATGGCAAAACATACATAAAATGAAACTTATTTTTTGTATCCAAAAAATCCATAAAAATTGGTTTATTTTCATCAAATACATCTTCGTCTGAGCGAATATAAGCCCCAAAAAACTGCTGCCACATTTTAATATTTCTTTTTATTGGCCTACTATCAAAAACATGATTACATTCATAATTATTATCTTTTGTATAAACTAAAACTTTGTTAGAGTGATATTTTAAATCAACTACTTCTGAGTTACATTGAATCTCTATATTATTGCAAGTCCTAATTTTTTCTAATATGAAATTAGTAAATTTATGTGAATCAATTGACTGATATTTATAATTTTCACAATCAATTTCTATATATTTATTATTTTTCTTTACAATCATTTTATCCCATTTTTTTTCAGATAAATGACTAAAAGGATTTTTGTAGGTATCCCAAAAAGACCATAACTTATTTTTTTCAAGTAAATTTTTTTGTGACTCTAATATACATACTTTATATTCTTTTTTTATCATTCTATATGCTAAGCTTAAGCCAGCGCAACCAGAGCCTATAATTATAAAATCATATTTTTTTAAAATTGACATCCGGTAACCCTTTTAAAAATTTATGTAAGTTAGAATTATGTTTTTTAGAATATGTGGGTAATATGAAAAAAATTATAAATTCAAATATACAATTAATTAAGATTAACAACTTTTCAAAAACTGTTATATAAATATTTTCTTCTAAAAATTCTATATTCGTTTTTTTTATTTTTTTCCCAATTGATTGATACATTCTTAATGCAATTAATATTGATAACCTTGATCTAATCGGTATATATCTAAGGCCGTTTAAAGCGCTGTTATAATATATATCTGATTTTATTAATAAATTGTGAATAACTTTTTTTAATTTTATTTTATCAGAATAATTTAGATTACAAACATCTTCGTCTAATATACCAGTATCTTTTGGCAAATAAATTCTTTGTTTCTTATAATCTTGAATAACATCTCTCGATATATTTGTAAGTTGCATAGCAATTCCTAGATCTATTGCATAATATTTTGCATCATTATTGTTGATATTAAGCGCTTTAGTCATCATAAGACCAACTACTCCTGCAACTTTATAACAATATCTAATAAGTTCTTCGGTATTTTTAAATCTTTGGAAATTCTTATCGGAATATATTCCATCTATTAGTTGTTGAATTATTTCTTGGCTTACACCATATGATTGAATAATATCTTTAAGATCTTGCATCTTTTCTGATTCTGTTATTTCTTTACCCTCATCAACTATATCATCGTGAAGGCGACAATAAGAATATATATTTATAACCTTCCCTAATACATCACGTGGTAAGAATCTGCTTGCCCAAAAGAAAGATTTACTATGCTGAGAGATTATTTTTTTATTATTTATTATGTCCATAATCTTTTAAAATCAATTTTTCAGTTACTTTAGCTGTAGATAGCACTCCTGGTACCCCTGCTCCAGGATGCGTACTTGCTCCAACAAAATATAATCCATCAGAAGAATGGCATTTATTTCCATACCGAAAATAAGCAGATTGTGTAAAAACTGGTTGAATACCAAAACCACTGCCAGCGTAAGTATTAAGATCATTTTCAAAATAATTTGGAGTAACAAAAAATTTATTTACAATATTACTAGACAATTCGGGCATAATTTTTTCCTCTAATATACTTATAATTATTGAAGAAAATTCTTTTCCTCTATTTTCCCAATTAATATTACTTAAATTATTTGGAACTGGAGCTAACACATAAAATGTATCGTTGTTATTTTGAATCATTGATTTATCTGTAGCACTTGGCCTATGCAAATAAAGGCTTGGGTCAGTTATAAAAACTTTTTTATTAAATATGTCGTTCAAAAGCTCTTGATGTCTTTTACTAAATATAATTGTGTGGTGTTTTACAGAAGTGTATATTTTTTTTGTTGCAAAATATAGCACGAATAAACTCATAGAATGTTTTAAGTTCAATCTATTTGTTATTTTTTTTGGTTTAATATTTAATAATTTTTGATATGTATATGTTGGATCAGAGTTACAAACTACTGCATCACAATTTATTATTCCTTCACTAGTTTCAACACCTACTACTTTTTTTCCTTTTAGAATTATCTTATGAGCTTCTGTGCTTTTTTTTATCTCGACATCCTTTTTATTTAGTAATTTTTCTAAAGCATCTACAATTTTACCAGTGCCTCCCTGAGCGTAATAAACACCCCATTTCCATTCTAGGTACTGTATTAAAAGGTATATTGATGTAGTGCTATATGGGTTTCCGCCGACAAGCAATGGATGCATACTTAATGCTTTATTTAAGTTTTTGTCTCCTAAATATTTATCAACAGTTTGGTATACAGATCTATCAAATCTAATATTTATGAGATCTGGCAAATGCTTTACCATGCTCAATATTGATTCAAATGGTTCTTCGGATAATTCTATGAATGCTTTGTTAAAAATTTTCTTCGAGTGTTTTAGTAATTTTAAATAACTTTTAGAATTTTGATATCCATATTTTGATTTAATTTCTCTAACTGTTGTACTTAGTTTGTCTCCATAATCCAAATATTCTCCATTTTCAAAGAGAAAACGATACCAAGGTTTTACTGGCAATAAATTCACATAATCTTGTAAATTTTCAGAATGCAGTGTAAACAATTCATTAATTAAATATGGTGCTGTTATAACAGTTGGGCCTGCATCATATTTATAACCATTGTTATAAAAAGTTCTTGCGCGCCCCCCCAAGTCAGATTGTTTTTCAATTAATGTAGTATTAAAGCCTTTGCTACTTAATCGAGATGCAATTGAAAGACCTCCAAATCCTGATCCAATAACAACAATTTTTTTCATAATTTTGCCAAAATAAAAAAAGGCTCACTTTTTACAGCGAGCCTTTTAAAAGTTTAAAATCTACTTATGCAGATTCTTTAACAGCTGCTGCCCAAATAATCACACCAAATGCGATTTTATTAATAAAGTCAGCTAAGTTATAAACTATGTTTACTGTTGCTGGATCTGTTCCACCTGCTAGATAACCTAAGAAGTATCCTAGTGGGTAAATTGCCCAACCAACTGTAACAATTAAACGCATAGCACCGAAAGCTGTTTGACATGCCTCGCTACCACTAGCTGCGTTTGCTTTACTTGCTTCACCAGCAAAAATTTCATAAAGAATGTATAGCCAACCGATCATCCCTATAATGAAACCTGTCATTGCAGACATCATTCCTGCTTCTCCTGCAAATCCACCAATAAGCATTACTAAAGTACCTATTAATAGTCTCCAGAATATACCAGCTGAAACAACTGATACAGCTGCTAGAATCAAGTAGAATTCAATCATTTGTAGAGGTACAGTTAATAACCAATCAATATATCTTAAAACTGTTGGTGAATCACCTGTAGACACCCAAACTTCTCTCATGTAGAAGTAGTGAACTGCAGCAATCAATGTAACTAAACCTACAACTGTTAATGATGTTTTCCATTTGGCACTCACTCTATCTCTTTCAATAAGAAAGAATACAGTAGATGCAACCATCGCAATGGAAATTATCCAGAAAGTAACTCCAACCGTGTCATCAGGGCTTAAACCACTGCTGTGACCACCTGCTAAAGCAATTGTTGGTAAGGAGATTACTACTAGAAGAGTTGCAAAAAGTTTTTTGCTAAAATCTAATAATTTAATCATATCGTTATTCCTCGAGTTATTATAAATATGTTTAACCCTAAACATTCTAGACAAATATTTTAAAAAATAAACCCTTAATTATTAGCAAAACCTATACATTTTTTAAAACATAAGTCATTGAAAATAAATATAATTTTTATTTAGTTAATAAGAATTTTTATTGATTTAAATATTATAATACACTAATATTTTTAAAAATTTGGTCATTTTTATTTATGATTTCTTTTAAATTTTTCTCAGTTAAATTGAGCACATTGGTGTATACTCACTTTTTTTCTTAGCAAATTATAAATAAAGTTTGGCTTGGTAGCTCAGTTGGTAGAGCAGTGGACTGAAAATCCTCGTGTCGGCAGTTCGATTCTGCCCCAAGCCACCATTTATAAAAAAATTCTCTTTTAAGATAAATCTATTGCATACTTTTTCAACAAATTAATATCAATAACTTCTAAAGCTAGAATATTTGTGCTCTTCACTAATACAGGAGGAGCAACATCATCATTTACAGCTTCAAGCCATCTCATTGCGCAAACACACCACTTATCACCTTCCTTTAAACCTGGAAATTCAAATTCCGGTCTTGGTGTGATCAAATCATTTCCTTTTCTTTTTGAATATTTCAAAAACTCATCTGTAACTATTGCACAAACAGTATGACTACCTACATCATCATCTAATGTTTCACAAGACCCATTTCTTAAATAGCCTGTCATAGTCTCATTACTACAAGTTTCTATAGTTTCACCAAATACATTCTTATTAAATTTTTTATCCATATTTACGAATTGTTAATATTAATATTAGCGTTGACAAGATCATGCAAAACGAAACAAAAATGAAACCAGTCTCAATGTTAAATAAACTTGTAACAACACCTAATGTTATAGCACCTGTTGCATATCCTGTGTCTCTCCAGAATCTATATATACCAATTGCAGATGCTCTCCAACTATCATCACAATTATCATTTACTGCTGAACTTATTGAGGGATATAATAATGCCATACCTAAACCCATAAAAAAACTACAAACGAGCCACCAACTTGTTTCTAAACTTAGCAGGCAAATTGGAAGAGTTATAGCACAAATTAACATCCCTAATACTATTAAAATATTTCTTCCAACAAAATCAGAATAAAGACCAGAAAAAATTTGTAGCACACCCCAGCTTACTGCATATGTTCCTACAATATAACTTATATCCATAAGAGTGATACCATTATTAAATAAATATATTGGAAAGAAAATCCATATACAGGTGTCTAAAAATTTTTCAATATGCCCTGCTTGTGAATATGCAAAGAGCTTTTTATTTTTCCAAGAAACATAAGAAAAAATATTTTCTGGATTTTCACTTTGATTTATATTTGCATATTTTTTTGTATCTTCAATTAAAAAAATACAATAAAAAATTGAAATTAAAATAAATACAGCGCTAAATGAGAATAGTGCAATTCTTATTGGTAGCAATGAAGTCATATAACTTACTAAAATTCCCCCAATAGCAACCCCAAAATAACCAGAAAACTCATTCAATCCTACAGCAAATCCTCTTTTATCATTCTTTGTTATATCAACGCTAGAAATTTGAGTTACCGACCAAGTCAAACCTTGATTAATTCCTAATATAAATGTAGCAGCAATAATATAATACCAATTTGCTGCAAAATAAATTATAAAAGGTACCGGTATGACAACTAGCCAACCTAATAAAAGCACACTTTTTCTACTATAAGTATCTGCAAAAATTCCTGCATAATAATTTGAGATACCTTTAATTAATCCAAAAGCAACTATAAAAGTTGATAAAAAAATAAAAGAATCCTTAGGTACGTTAAAAATACTTTCTGAAAGTGCCGGAATAGCAGTTCTAAAGAGGCCAAGTAAAATACCAACGAACATAACCTGCAGTAACAAGTTTACTAATAATATATATTTTTTTTCTGATATCATATATTTAAATTTTAACCATAATATTAATATAGATTAGATGAAATGGAACTCAATAGAAACTTTTTTTTTAGACATGGATGGAACATTGCTTGATTTAGCTTACGATAACTACTTTTGGCACGAACATGTTCCTCTTATTTTTTCAAAAAAGAATAATATTCCTTTCAATGAAGCAAAAATTTTATTAAAAAAAATGTATGCTGAAAACAAAAATTCATTAAATTGGTATTCATCTAATTATTGGAGTGAAAGAATAGAGATTAACTTATATTTAGAAATAAAAAGAACAAGAAATAAAATTAAAGTTTTTCCTGGTGTAAAAAGATTATTATCAAAGATAAAAGCCGAAGGAAGAGTTAAAATTATATTATTGACAAACTGTCCTAGAGAAATGCTTCACATTAAGTTAGATCAAACTAAATTATGGAGATATTTTGATAAGATAATATCTTCAGAGGATTATGGATATCCAAAAGAATCAAAAAAATTTTGGAAAATATTAGAAAATAAATTAAAGTATAATAAAAATAAAACAGCTTTTATAGACGATAATGTTGACGTGCTAAAGTATGCCGAATCAAGCGGCATAAAATATTTATTTTCAGTCAGTATACCTGATTCAAAGAAACAAAAAAAAATTATTAAAGATTATGAGTCCCTAGAAAATATCGGGTTTTTTGAAAATAAGTTTATTGATTAGCTTTTGTACAATTATTTGCTAGTCTTAATAAATATGTTCGAAGTTTTTTCCAGTCATTTTCTGTAACTATAAAACCAACACATTTTTTTGAACCACACTTACAAACATGGTCCCGAAAATCCTCATTATCAAAAGCAAAACCATAGTCGTAAGTTAACTCAGCTCCTTTTCTTATATCTTTGAAAGATCTAATCCAAATTTTACCATCAATAATATCAGTGTCACAATTTGGATTACAAGAGTGATTCATTAACCTGGCTTTATTATATGATACATTCCCATTGATATCGTACTTGTCGTCAAGAGTGAATATATAAACTTGGCCTTCTTCTCTGTTTTTTTGAGCTTTTTTTAGCTGCACTTCAGCGATTTTATCTGACTGCGCTTTAGTAATTTTCTCTCCAACATATTCAACAATATTTGTACCTGCTTTGATATAACAATTTGCAAATAAGCCCTTCCCATGTAACTTAGAATTTTTAATTGTGTAAAGTTTTTTCATATTTTTTATACTGATGCATTCCATGCGAATGTACAATCAAGCTCCGATCGAACTTTTGATAGACCATTCACTCCTTCGTTAATAATTACTTCTAATGGGGTTAAGTTTTCAAATCTTCTATGCTTTGTCTTCAACCATTTTTCAGCCATGTTAATATTTCTAGGAAAAGTTGTTCTGAGTGCATCTGAAATTCCCATAATATGGCTAAGTCTAAGTGTTAAAGAGCTGTTATATGGAAAAGCTTTTAAAGTTCTATATTTATCTAACTCTCGTTTACGGGTTTGCTTTGAAAGCCCTAGTATTTGAACAGTCTGTTCTGTTGTCAAATTCCAAGAGTCTAAAACCTTCATAACTGTTTTAGTAATGTACATAAACTCTTCTTCTGTATAATCGTTCATAATGTTCTTTTGAAATTTATGTTACTTTATATGGTAATAATAAAATTATCAATATTATAATATAATATTTATTTGGCAAAATTTAACAATTTAGATAATTATATTAAGAGGTTATATGTTTAAAAAGATTAAAGGCTTATTTAAAAAAAAATCAGATGAATTAGATAACTTAATTGATGATCAATTAGCATCAGCTATTTTATTAATTGAAGTTTCTTATTCTGATTTTAAAATTGACAAAATAGAAGTTAATACGATTATAAATTTTTTTGAAAAAGAATTTTCATTGTCAAACAATAAAGCAAGATGGCTAAGTAATAAAGCATTAAACCTTCACAAAGATGAAAATTGTTTAAGAAAATATATAAAATTCATAAATGAAAATTATAATAAAGAAAAAAAAATAAAACTTATAAATATGGCTTGGAAAGTTGCAAAAGCTGATAATGTTATTGATAAATACGAAGAACATAGGATTAGAAAACTATCTGAACTACTTTATATAAATCATACAGAATTTATAAAAGCCAAAATTAATTCTAGTTAACTAATCTTTCTTAAATCTATAAAGCGCAATTTCTCCAAATAAATTTGGGAAAATTTTTAATAAGAAATTACTAGCATATTTATTATTTAAAACTTTTTTATCTAATATTGAAATATCCAAATTCCTACACAATTCTTCAAAATCATTAAAAGTGCATAAATGAATGTTTGGAGTATCAAACCAGTTATTTGGTAAAGATTTTGATATTGGCATACGCCCTAAAAGTCCAAGTTGAAATCTATTTTTCCAAAAACCCATATTTGGAAAGGTGACAATACCTTCTTTTGCTATCCTTAACATTTCTAATAATATCTTATCAGGATTTTTATTTTCCTGTAATGCTTGTGTCATAATTGCATAATCAAAGAAATTTTCACTAAAATATTCTACAAGACCTTTATTAAAATCTAGCTGAATTACATTGATATTTTTTTTAAGTGATTCTTGAACCTCATCAATATTTTTTTCAAAACCATAGCCTGATATTTTTTTATTTTTTATTAAAAAATCTAACAGCGTAGAGTCACCGCATCCTAAATCTAGAACCGAAGAATTTGTTTTTATCCACTTTGATATTATTTGAAAATCTTTTCTATCCATTTTTAGTCCCCAACCTCAATATTTTTCATAAAATTTTTAAGAACTCCCAAATAATCAGGTATAGGCATTAAAAAAGCATCATGACCTTGATTAGCCTCTATTTCTGCATATGATACGTTTTTCCTTGCTTTGATTAAAGATTTCACAATCTCATGAGATTTTGAAGACGAAAATCTCCAGTCGCTTGTAAAAGATACAACTAAAAATTTTGCGTTAGTTTTCTCAAATGCACTTTCTAGATTGCCATTGAACTCACTTGCAGGATCAAAATAATCTAATGCTTTTGTCATAAGCAAATAAGTATTAGCATCAAATCTCTCTACAAAAGCTTGAGCCTGATATCGTAAATAACTTTCAACTTGGAAATCTACATCATATCCAAAATGAAGTTTTCCTTCTCTAAGGTCTCTCCCAAATTTTTGCCTCATCGAATCATCTGATAAATACGTTATATGACCTAACATTCTTGCAATGCTAAGCCCTCTTTTAGGAACCACACCGAAATTATTATAATGTCCATCGTGGAAGTCAGGATCGGTAATAATAGCTTGTCTAGCTACTTCATTAAAAGCAATATTTTGTGCAGATAATTTTGCAGCAGCAGCAATTATTATTGAATTTTTTATTTTACTAGGGTAGCTAATTGCCCATTGCAAAGCTTGCATACCTCCAAGGCTTCCGCCTATTACACAAGCCCACTTATCTATATCTAAATAATCTGCAAGAAATTTTTGACTATTAACCCAATCTTTAACAGTTACAATTGGAAATTCTGGCCCATATTCTTTTCCAGTTTTAGTATTTATAGTATTAGGGCCAGAAGAACCCTTGCAGCCTCCAATATTATTTAATGAAACAATATAAAACTTATTCGTATCAAATGGTTTTCCTGGGCCAATACAAGAATCCCACCATCCTGGTTTTTTATCGTTTTTATTATGGTATCCAGCCGCATGATGGTCACCAGATAGTGCGTGACAAATTAGCACGGCATTATCTTTACTTTTATTTAATTTGCCATACGTTTCATAAACTAGTTTAAAACCGTCTAAAGTTTTTCCGCAATCAAGATCTAATTTATTTTTAAGATCTATGCTATTCGGTTTTACTAATCCAACTGAATTTTTATTAAATGCATTTTCCATATTTAAGCCCAAAATAATTTTGATCAAAAATCATTTGCAAGTAATATTAGGAAATTTAGGCTAGATTAAATTCTTTATTCGCTTTAGCTGTATTTTCCCACCCGCAAGCTGACTTCAAATCGGTGTTTGATTCAATATATACGAAATTATAGAAATTTACAAATTTGATTAGATAATAATATTTAAAAAATTCTGTAAAAAATGAATTAAAACTAGTGCAATTATAACCGAGAAATCAATTACACCAACTGATGTAGGTATGATTCTTTTTATATAATATAAGATTGGGTTTGATATTTGATATACAAGATCAATTGCTGGATTCTTATTCGAATATGAAGATTGTATAAACCAACTTGAAATTGCCAAAATAATAAAAATAATTGTTAATGCATTAAGTAAACTAAATATTGCGCTTTTAAATGAAAGAATAATTAGCTTTTCAAGAATTACATCACTGCCTATAAAAACATTTTGCATATATATATTTATAAAATGACATATTGCTATCAATATAAAACTTGATAATTCAAATTTTCCAATATTTGGTATGAAAAAAAATATTGATCTAAATGGTCTAGAAATCATTATAATGGACTGCGTTATAGGATTTTGTGCGTTTGCATTAGTTAGTGCTAATAAAATTCTTAAAGTGAACACAAGTACAATAAAAGATAAGAGTAAATCTACTAAAAAAAAGCCTAATTCTGGGAATGTATTTGACATAATTTTCCTTATTTAGATAAGTCTAAAGATTTTTTTGCGGCATTTTCAACTGCTTCTTTAATAGTTTTAGAAAGTTTTTTATTTTCAAAAATTTTTATTGCTGCTTCAGTGGTTCCACCTTTAGAAGTTACTTGTGACCTTAAATATTTAATATCTTCAGATACAAAAAGCATTTTAGAAGTACTATTCAATAAATGTAAAATCAAGATACTCTTATCTTCTTCTTTTATATTTTTAAAATTACCAGAATTAATAAGTGATTCTATAAAATACATTATATAAGCAGGACCACTACCAAATATAGCAGTAAACAAATGCATTTCATCTTCATCTATTTCACGAATATGCCCAACACTATTAAAAATATTTTTTATAAATTCTTTTTTAGTATTATCAATTAATTCATCAAAAAAAAGACCAGTAATACTTTCACTAAATATAGCACATAAATTTGGCATTGCTCTAACTACAAATATTTTTTTTTGAATAAAGTTTTTAATATTTTTTGATGATAGTCCAGCAGCAATAGAAACTATCACTTGGTTGTCGTTAAAAATTTTTGAGTTTTCATTTATAGATTTTTCTATGTCTTTAGGTTTAGTACACAAAAAAATAATATCAAAATCTACTTCAACAGATTCTCCTGACTTTTTAAAAATACATCTTTCTCTTTGAAAACTTTTTTCATTTTTATTGTGAAATACATAGATATTTGTATCTAGTAGTTTTTTTTCAGACGCAAGAATACCATTAAGTAATGCACTTCCCATGTTTCCATAACCAATAAACGCTATATTCATTTTTCTCTTTTACCAAAAATTGATGTGCCAATTCTCACAATGGATGAGCCTGCTGCTATTGCAGCTTCATAATCTGAGCTCATGCCTATAGATAAAGTATCTAACTTATATCCTTTTATTACAAGACTATCAAATAACTTTTTTATCTTCATAAAAGTCTTGTATTGATTTTCGTAGACAGGATCATACTTTGGTATTGCCATTAATCCTCTAATATTAATATTTTTAAATATGCTAGCCTCGTTCAAAAAATTTTCAACTTCGTCAAGCTGAATGCCTGATTTTGTATTTTCCTGATCAATATTTACTTGTATACATACATTTATTTTGATATCTAGATTTTCTCTAAATTTATTAATTTTCTTTAAAGTAGAGATCTTATCAATGCTATGAACCCAATTATAATTTTCAGCAATAAGTTTTGATTTATTACTTTGAACATGCCCGATAAAATGCCAAGTAATAGGGAAATCCTTAAGCTTTGAAATTTTTTCTATAGACTCCTGTAAATAATTCTCGCCAAAGTCCTGCTGCCCAGAATTATAAGCCTCCTTAATATTGTCAATACTTTGTGTTTTACTTACAGCTAATAATTTAACGCTATTTTTTTCTAATTTTAGATTTTCTTCAATTTTTTTTATATTGTTTTTAATGTTCTTAATATTTTCTTTAATATCACTCATATAGATTTGATAAATTAATTACTACTATAAATAATCTTACCATTGCAAATGGTTTTCTCTACTTTGGTTGTAAATTTTTTTTCAATAAATGGTGTATTCTTTCCAGCGCTCAATATTTTAGATTTTTCGAAAGTCCAATCTTGCTTTTTGAATATACATATATCAGCTGGGTAACCTTTTTTAATTATACCAGTGTCAATTCCTAAAATTTTTGCAGGGTTACTGGTTACACTTGAAATTGCTGTGTTTATATCAATTAAGCCTAAATCTACTAATTCCATAAGAAGAGGCAAGAGAATTTCAATTGATGATATACCGTGCTGAGTATTTGAAAATGGTGCTTGTTTTGCATCTTCATTATGAGGCTGATGATCAGAACAAATTGTAGCTACAGTCTTATTTGCAATAGCTTCCTGTAATTTTATTAAATCTTCAGCTGATCTAAAAGGTGGCATTACATGGTAATTACTATCAAAATTATTTATTGAATTTTCATCAAAGAATAACTGATGAATTGCAATATCAGCTGTGAGAGGAAGATCTAAGTCTTGAGCTTGTTTGATTAGCATTATTGATTCTGCACAAGAAATTCTACATAAGTGTAATTTTACTCCAGTCAATTTCATTAACAAAATTGCTTCAGCTACTGCGACAGATTCTGCAGCAGAAGGAATACCTGGTAAGCCAAGTTTATTTGATATTTTCCCTTCATGAACACATCCTTCGTTTGTTAAGTATTCATTTTGTGGTTGATAAAAAACTGTAATATTTTGCCCTGATGCATATTCCATAGCTCTTCGAAGTACTAAAGAGTTTTTTATAGGATTAAGACAATTAGTTAACCCTTTTGCTCCAGCTTGTTTTAGCTCATTCATAGAGCTTAATCTTGTTCCATCCAAATTTTTAGTTAATGCTGCCAAAACATTTACCTTACATAAATCAACATTTTTAAAGATTTCTTCAACTAATTTTATTTGCGCCGGTGTATCAATGACTGGTTGTGTGTCCGGCATATAGCAAACGGTAGTAACTCCACCTGAGGCAGCAGCTTTTGATTCACTCATAATTGTTGCTTCTTTTTCTAGACCCGGCTCTCTAAATCTAACAGATAGATCAATTAAACCGGGGCATACATAGTGGTTTTCTGCGTCAATTATTATTGGTGAATTTAATTTTCTTGTATCTTCGTCAATTCCAATTATTTCTCCTTCCTTAATATAAATATCGTGAATACCAGAATGTTCCCCCTCGGGGTTCACTAAATTTGCTGATTTTATTATTAAGTCATTCATTTGTTTAATTAAGGTTGCATTGATAAAGATAAAATTGCCATTCTAACTGCTATGCCATTAGAAACTTGTTGTAATATTACTGACCTATCACCATCAGCAACCTCGGAACTAATTTCTACGCCTCGATTTACTGGACCAGGGTGCATTACCTTACCATTTTTCGAAATAAGATCTAACCTATTTGGTGTAAAACCATATAAATTATAGTATTCATTTTCATCAGGTATAAAACTAGAATTCATTCTCTCATTTTGAAGTCTTAACATTATTACAACATCACAATTTTTTATACCTTCATCCATGTCAACATATGGTGTTACACCCATATGCTGTACTCCGTTAGGTAAAAGAGTTTTTGGGCCTATAACCCTTATATCTGGAACTTCAAGAATTCTAAAGGCGTGCATCAAAGATCTAGCGACTCTTGAATGAAGGATATCACCAACAATTGCAATTTTAAGTTTCTTAAAGTCAGAGAAATATTTTCGAATTGTAAAAACATCTAGCATAGCTTGGGTTGGGTGAGCATGCCTACCATCTCCAGCATTTATTACACTAATATTCTGCGAAACATTTTTTGAAATAAATTCTGCAGCTCCTGAAGAAGGGTGTCTTACAATAAACATATCACAATGCATAGCTTCTAAATTCCTTAAAGTATCAAGTAAAGTTTCGCCTTTTTTTGTTGCGCTATAATCTATATTAATATTAAGAAAATCAGCAGACAATCTCTTAGCTGCTAATTCGAAGGTAGTTCTCGTTCTTGTACTTGCTTCGAAAAATAAGTTAACTATAGTTTTTCCTCTAAGGAGAGGTACTTTTTTTACAGGTTGTCCTGATACACCCGCAAATGATTCTGCTAGATCGAGAATATCTAATATTAATGATTGCGATAGATTTTCAATATCTAAAAAGTGACGTAAGTCTTTTTGTGAAACAATATTTTTATTTACTGGATCTTTAATCATAAAATCTTCTCGTTGCTTCTTTTAAATTAATAACCCTGTACCCCTTCATCTTTATCTATTATTTCAAGTATCAAAGGTTCAGGACCACATAACTTTACATTTTTGTTATTTTCTAAAAATAATTTTTCTCCAACAATATCTGCTGAAATTGGTAATTCCTTACCATTTCTCTCAATAAGAACAACCAATGTAACTGAAAGAGGCCTGCCAAAATCAAATATTTCGTTGATTGCAGCTCTAGTTGTGCGTCCAGTAAAAAGAACGTCATCAACAAGAATTACGTGCTTATCATCAATAGATACTGGCATCTCAGTAGGTTCTACTTTAGGATTAACTCCGACTTTACTAAAATCATCTCTATAAAAACTGATATTTAATGCTGCTGCCTTTCCTTCTAAACTCATGGTTTTTTGAAGCCAATCAGCTATCCAGGCCCCGCCTGTATGCACTCCTATAATTATTGGATCTGTAATACCGTTTTTTAAAAGATATGCCCTAAGAGAATTCTCAATTTTTAGAAGTAAGTCATTTGTTTGATCTTTTGAATATTTCATTTTCAAAATAAGATTGTAATATTAATGAAGCTGCAATTCTATCTATTTCTTCCTTATTAATCTTTTTTTTTCTGCCTGTCTGCATTTGCAGCTTTAGCTCAGCTTGAGCATAATTTGAGGAATAATCCTCATTATAAAATACTACGTCTAAATTTAATGAGTTATTTAGCATTTTACCAAAATTCTTAATTTTCTTATTAATTGCTTGATTTGAATTTATTTCAGGAATACCAATTACTATGGTTGAAATTTTCCATTCATTCACTACATTAGAAATCTCAATGCAAGATTTTTCATAATCAATATTTTTAATTGTTTTTAAGGGTGTTGTTATACTGCTTTCTGTATCACCAATAGCCAAACCAATTCTTTTTTCACCAAAATCTAAACCTAATACTTTAGAATATTTCATTCTAATTCATCCCAAAATATATTTGCTAAGTTAATGCCATGAAATCTATTAATTTCTGCAATACAGGTTGGGGAGGTGATATTAATTTCCGTTATTTTATGGCCAATCATGTCTATTCCAGCAAAAAATATATCTTCTTTTTTTAAAAAATTAGAAATTTTTTGACATACTTCGAATTCACTGTCTTTTAAATAATATTTTTCTATAGACCCTCCTGCTGCAATATTAGCCCTATGATCTTTTTTATTTGAAGTACGAATCACCGCTTCTCTAAAAACTTTACCATTAATAACTATTACTCTTTTATCACCTTCTTTAACATCCTCAATATATTCTTGAGCAAGAATATAATTCTTGCCCATATTAGTCATATCTTCAAATATGACATTTAAATTTTTATCTTGTTTATCTAAAAAATATATTGACCTACCACCCATTAAATTTAATGGTTTTAAAATAATTTTTTTATATTTTTTTTTGAAAAGTGCAATATCTTCTCTATTTTTTGTGAGAATTGTATCTGGGATGTCATCTTTAAAAAAAAGAGTTAGTAGCTTTTCATTATAGTTTCTTAAAGCGTAACTTGAATTTAAAACTCTGACATTTTTTTCTTTTAAAATATCTAGAATATAAGTTATATAAATATAATCATTATTAACAGGCGGGTCTTTTCGCATTAAAACATAATCAAAAGAAGATAATTTATGTTCTTTTACTTCTGCATCATTAAAAAATGGTAACTCATCTAATTTTATGTAAATTTTAACGGCTTTGCCTATAGGCTCTAGCGATTTTATCGAGAGTGTATTAGGTATTAAATAATAAATTTCATGTCCTGCCTTTTGAGCAGAATGCATCAATTGAAAAGTTGTATCTTTAGAAATATCTATATTTTCTATGGGATCCATTATAAATAAGACTTTTTTATTCATTATTTGCTATGTTCTCAATTTTATATATGAAAATGCTGCTATTACAGCAGTCTCTACCCTAAGAATATTATCACCTAAACTAGCAGGTGAAAAATTTAACTTTTTCGCGATATTATATTCTTCTTTTGTAAAATCACCTTCTGGACCTATTAATATTGAACAAGAATTTTGATTTTTTTTATAAACTCGTGATAACATTTTTTCTGCTTCTGTATCTAATATGATCTTTTGATCATAAGAACAGTTTTTTATATAATCATCAAATGAAATTATAGGTTTAATTAAAGGTAAATAACTTCTTTCTGATTGCTCACAAGCACTTATTGATATTTTTTTCCAATGACTATTTTTTTTTTCCTTATCTAGTTTTTTATTATTAAAAATTGAATTTTCTGATATTAATGGTTGAATTTTATCAATACCAAGTTCTGTAAGCTTTTGAACTATTAAATCAGAGCAAGGATTTTTACATACACTAAATGCAACTTCAAAATTAGATTTAGTGTTTTCAAAAAAAATTTTCTTTTCAATAAAAACTTCAAAAGTATTTTTTGTAATATTTTTAATATGACCGTAGAAATCATATCCTGTATTATTAAATAATACTATTTTTTGGCTTTCCTTTGCTTTTAATACATTATTAAGATAGTGATATATTTGATCTTTAAGGACTATAACATTACTGACATTTAAAGTTTCATTTGTATATATTCTAATTTGTCGCACAACTTAATATCTGTATGTGTCATTTTTAAAAGGACCTTTCTGGTCAACACTAATATAATCTGCCTGCTCGCTTGTTAATTCTGTAAGTTTTGCTCCAACTTTGTCCAAATGAAGTCTTGCAACTTCCTCATCAAGTATTTTCGGAAGTACGTATACTTTATTTTCATAATTTTTTGAATTTTTCCATAATTCTATCTGAGCTAAAACTTGATTCGTGAATGATGCAGACATTACATAACTTGGATGACCTGTTGCACAACCTAGATTAATTAATCGACCCTCAGCTAACAAAATAATCTTCTTACCATCTGGGAACTCTATATGATCAACCTGAGGTTTAATATTATCCCATTTACATTTTTTTATTGACTCAACATCAATTTCATTATCAAAATGGCCTATATTACAAACAATTGCTTGATCTTTCATATTGCTCATATGCTCGTATGTAATTATTGAAGCATTACCAGTTGCGGTTACAAATATATCAACTTCTTTCACTACTGATTCAACTGTTACCACCTTAAATCCTTCCATAGCTGCTTGTAATGCACATATAGGATCAATTTCTGTAATCCAAACAATCGCACCAGCATTTCTCAAAGATTGAGCAGAGCCTTTTCCGACATCCCCAAAACCACATACCAAGGCTGTTTTTCCAGAAATCATTACATCTGTTGCTCTTTTAATGCCATCAACTAATGATTCTCTGCAACCATAAAGATTATCAAATTTTGATTTTGTTACGGAATCATTTACATTAAATGCTGGTACTTTTAATTCATTTTTTTCAACCATTTCATATAATCTATGAACACCGGTAGTAGTCTCCTCGGATAAACCACTAATATGGCTAAGCATTTCAGGATATTTCTTGTGTATTATTGATGTTAAATCACCGCCGTCATCTAATATCATATTAGGTTTCCAGCTTGGGTCGCCAATAATAGTTTGATCAATACACCACAAATATTCCTCCTCAGTCTCACCTTTCCAAGCAAAAACAGGTATACCTTTTTCAGCAATAGCTGCTGCTGCATGATCTTGAGTGGAATAAATGTTGCAAGAAGACCACCTAACACTTGCCCCAAGCGCAACTAGCGTCTCAATTAGAACTGCTGTTTGAATTGTCATATGAAGGCAACCAACAATCCTTGCTCCTTTAAGTGGTTGCTCTTTTGCATATTTCTCTCTTAAAGCCATAAGACCAGGCATTTCTGTTTCTGCGATTTTTATTTCTTTATTACCCCACGCTGAAAGCGAAATATCTGCAACCTTATAGTCTGGTCCAATTTTTTCAACAACCTTACTCATACTTTACTCCGTTATAATAAACTTTTAATTTTATCTACCTGATCTATTCTTTCCCATGGTAAGTTTAAATCACTTCTACCAAAATGGCCGTATGCTGCTGTACCTTTATATATCGGCTCTAGTAAGTTAAGCATATTAATTATGCCCCAAGGACGCAAGTCAAATACTTCCTTTATAATATGTACAATTTTTGATTCCTCAATTTTTGAAGTTCCAAAAGTATCAATGCTGATAGAAGTTGGTTTTGCAACTCCAATCGCATATGAGACCTGTAATTCACATTTGTCTGCTAATCCTGCAGCAACAATATTTTTAACGACATATCTTGAAGCATAAGCCGCTGATCTATCAACCTTTGACGGATCTTTCCCTGAAAAAGCTCCTCCACCGTGTCTTGCCATTCCACCATATGTATCAACAATTATTTTTCTTCCAGTCAAACCACAATCTCCAACTGGGCCTCCAATCTCAAATGAACCGGTTGGGTTAATGTGAATTTTTGTATTTTTATTTAAGAAACTTTTTGGCAATACTTCTTGAATAACTTTCTCATAAACATATTGTTGAATTTCTTTTTGTTTAACATTAGGAGAATGCTGGGTTGAAATCACTATAGTATCTATAGAATGTATCTTTTCATTCTCATATTTAAATGTTATTTGGCTCTTTGCATCCGGTCTTAGCCAACCTACATCTTTTTCTTTTCTCAAAAGAGATAACTGGTGAACCAATCTATGTGAATATGTTATTGGTGCTGGCATCAATACATCAGTTTCATTATTAGCATAACCAAACATCAATCCTTGGTCACCTGCGCCTTGATCTTCATCAATTTCTCTATCAACACCTTGCGCTATATCTTTAGACTGAATACCTATTTTATTAATAAATTCTACATTATCGCCACTAAAACCTAAATCCTCTGAATTATATCCAATATCATTAATTGTATTTCTAACAATATTCTCATAATCAATTTGTGCTGAGGTTGATATTTCTCCGCCAATTACAACAATACCTTTTGAACCTTCTTCAGATTTAACTAACGCTTCACAGGCAACTCTTGCTTTTTTATCTTTTGATATTACCGCATCTAAAATCGCATCGGATATCTGATCACATAACTTATCTGGATGACCCTCTGACACTGATTCAGAAGTAAACACTTTAGAAACCATAATAATTTCCCCGCAATAGATTAAAATAATAATATCATAATCAAATTTTTTGGGCTATAAATATTGCCCTCGATATTGGTGGAAATCCTTCTATTGTCTTTCCATTAGGTAATAAAAAATCACTTAAACTTTTACCAGTCATCCATTTTGTAGATCTTTGCTCATTATTATCTGTAAAACTTTCATTAATACATTCAATATTTTTAAAACCATTTTGTTTAAGTAAATTAATTATGTTATTTTTTCTTAAAATTATTTTAATATTTCGCATTCCTGCATAAGTTTGATTTTTTTCAATAATAATATCTTCTTTTTTAGTTGAAATAATTGATTCTAGAATTAGATACCCATTTTTTTTTAATAATTTATTTATAGTTTGAAAATGAGTAACAGGATCTTTCGTGTGATATAGAATTCCCATAGATAATAACAGATCAAAATCAAAACTTTTTATTAAAAAATCTTCAGCAGTACAAGGCAATATAATAATATTATTTAGATTCTTGGCATAAAATTTTGTAGATAAAAATTGATAAATATATAAAGGAGTTCTATCCAACCCAACTATTAAATCTGGTTCTAGATTCAATAACTTATATGAATAGTAGCCATTGCTACAGCCTAAATCTCCAATACGCATACCTTTTAATTTTGGAAAAAAATTTTTGAGTCTATTCCACTTAATATCCGATCGCCATTCTGAATCTATATCAATACCAAATAATGAAAAGGGTCCTTTTCTCCAAGGACTTAAATTTAATAAACTTTTTTCAAGAATTTTTTTTTGGTTAGTATTAATTTCTGAAGACCTACCAAAAATAATTTTATTATTTTGTATATTAAAATAATTTGTACTTATACCTGGCAGGGAATTTAAGATATTCTTCCATTTTTCTGTATCACCATGGTTACAGAAATTTTTATTTTCTAAATAAAAATCAAATAAAGATTTGTATTCATTCATTAAAATTTCAGAAAAATATTCATTAATTTTTAAATATGAAAGAATATTTATTTTATTAGCACCCATGATGCAAAATTATAACATTTAAACCATTGATAAAAGTTATTGCACCCAATATTTTTGAATCTTTTTTCATGATCTTTTTCACTCTCTATGATCATAGAATCAGCAAGCGCAAGCTTCTTTCTATCTATTTCTTCTTTAGAATACCCATTATTTTCTTTAAAGAAATCGTGAAAATTTTGTAATAAAATATTATCTTGCATCTTATTTAATTTTACTTTTTCGGTAATAATTATTACACCGCCAGTATTAAGTTCTTTGAATAATCTCCTTAATAAATTTTCTCTTTTAGTTGTAGGTATGAATTGAAGAGTTAAATTTAAAATAACTACTGAAGGATTTACGATATTATATTCGCATATATCTGAATTAATAAAATTAATTTTTGGGTCTTTAATACTTTTTTTGCAAATATTTATCATTGCTTTAGATGAATCAATCGCAAATACTTTTCCATCTAAATTTTTTACATTCTTGAGTATTGATAAAGAACAAGCAGACAATGAAGATCCCAAATCGTATACATTTGTGCCCGGCTGGTAAAATTTTTTTGCGACTATGCCTATATTGTTAATTAAAAATTCGTATCCTGGAACAGATCTTTTTACCATATCTTCAAAAACATCTGCAACTTCGCTATTAAAAGAAAATTTATGGTTTTTTGGATACTGTTTTTTGTATAAATTATCTTTTTTATCGTTTTTCATTTAATTTTTTTTGGAACTTTTTTATTTTTAAATGAAGTATATATTGGAGTACCATTCCTAAATTTAGGATAATCTTCGCCTTTTATTAGTGGTTCAATATAATCCCTACAAGATTTTGTGATATGGTACCCATCAGAAGAAATATATTTTCTTGGCAGTTTCTTTTCCACATTTGCTACTTTCGATAATGGAACGGAAGCAAGTTTCCATCTATATGGTTTATTTGAAACTCTCTTTATGCTTGCCATTACAGCGTTTTTTCCTCTGACAGCCATATCAACCGCATATACTCCTAATGCATATGCTTGTTCAACATCCGTTTTCGAAGCAATATGCCGTGCTGATCTTTGAAGATAATCCGCTACAGCCCAATGACACTTATGACCTTTTTTAGTCTTAATTAATTCTGCTAAATAAGGAGCAACCCCACCAAGTTGAGAATGGCCAAATGCATCTTTGGCACCACTTTCAGCTAGAAATTTTCCTTTTCTATTTTTTACTCCTTCTGAAGCAACAACGACGCAATAACCAAATCTATTAATACTTTCATTAACTTTATTTAAAAACAATGTTTCATTAAATTTAATTTCAGGAAATAAAATAATATGAGGTGGTTTATTTCGAGATTCATTTGCTAGTGCAGAAGACGCAGCTATCCAACCTGCGTGCCTTCCCATAACTTCTAAAATAAAGACCTTTGTCGATGTTTCACACATTGATGCTACATCTAAACCTGCTTCTACAGTAGATATAGCTGTATATTTAGCAACAGAACCAAATCCAGGAGAACAATCGATTAATGGTAAATCATTATCAACTGTTTTAGGTATCCCTATACATTTAATATCATAGCCTTTATGTGAGCAATATTCAGATATTTTGTTCGTTGTATCTTGAGAATCGCCACCACCATTATAAAAAAAATATCCAATATTATAAGCATCAAAAACTTTAACCAATGTTTCATAGTCAGTTGCGTCTTTTTTATAATCTTGCAATTTATATCTACATGAACCAAAAATTCCACCAGGTGTGTTTTTTAAATTTTTTACATCTTTTGTGCTCTCTAAAGATGTATCAATCAACTCCTGTTTCAAAGCACCTAGAATTCCATTTTTTCCAGCGTATAGTTTATTTATGTACTTTTTGTGTTTTCTTGAAGATTCAATAACACCACAGGCACTTGCATTTATAACAGAAGTTACTCCACCAGATTGAGCATAAAATGCATTTCTTTTTATAATTTTCATAAAATTTTTATGTAATATTAAATTTAATATGTTATTTTAGCACCTAAAAAAAA
>MDSW01197236.1_pt1 | contig 60490 bp, 70 predicted proteins | sample 811171 | NCBI WGS metagenome assembly MDSW01 (sample SAMN05326641, study PRJNA326480) | marine metagenome | isolation source: seawater | place: Atlantic Ocean: North West | collected 2012
GGAAGACGGTCTGCGCTTCGCAATCCGCGAAGGTGGCCGCACCGTCGGCGCCGGCGTCGTCTCCAAAATCATCGCGTGATCGATGGTTTCGGGGCCCTCTCCGGGGCCCCGAAAACGACAGTTGGAAAGAATTTGAATGGTGCGCCGAAAGGCGCGCCATTCGCTCTTGACAGACTCAGGGTGACGCCATAGAGGACGCGCCTGATCTGCCAAGATTTTCAGGTTCGATGCAGGCGCTACATTCGGTGCCGTCTGCCTCTCAACCTTCACGCCATGCGAAGAGGCATGACATATGACCGGCCAAAATATCCGCATCCGGCTCAAGGCGTTCGATTACCGCGTGCTGGACGCCAGCACCCAGGAAATCGTGAACACCGCGAAGCGCACGGGTGCTCAGGTTCGCGGGCCCATCCCGCTCCCGAACAAGATCGAGAAATTCACGGTTCTGCGTGGTCCGCACATCGACAAGAAGTCGCGTGACCAGTGGGAAATCCGGACGCACAAGCGTCTTCTCGACATCGTCGATCCGACCCCCCAGACCGTGGACGCGCTGATGAAGCTCGACCTCGCAGCGGGCGTCGACGTCGAGATCAAGGTGTAAGGAGGGCATTATGCTGCGGACTGGTGTTATCGCCAAGAAGCTGGGCATGACCCGGCTCTTCCTTGAGGACGGCAAGCAGGTTCCTGTGACCGTTCTCCAACTCGACAAGCTTCAGGTGGTGGCTCAGCGCACTTCCGAACTCGACGGCTACACGGCCGTTCAGCTCGGCGCTGGTGAAGCCAAGGCCAAGCGTACGACCGCCGCTCTGCGTGGTCACTTCGCGAAAGCCAACGTCGCCCCGAAGCGCAAAGTCGCGGAATTCCGCGTCGCTGAAGAAAACCTGATCGAAGTGGGCGAGGAAATCACCGCGAACCACTATTTCGAAGGTCAGTTCGTGGATATCGCGGGCACCTCGATCGGTAAGGGTTTCGCCGGTGCTATGAAGCGTCACAACTTCGGCGGTCTGCGCGCCACGCACGGCGTGTCGATCTCGCACCGCTCGCACGGTTCGACCGGTCAGTGTCAGGACCCGGGCAAAGTGTTCAAGGGCAAGAAGATGGCCGGTCACCTCGGTGCCGTGCGCGTCACGACCCAGAACCTTCAGGTCGTCAAGACCGATGCCGACCGTGGCCTGATCATGGTCAAGGGTTCGGTGCCGGGCGCCAAAGGTGGCTGGGTGACGGTCAAGGATGCGGTCAAGAAGCCGCTTTCCGAGAACATCATCTACCCCGCCGCGCTGAAGTCGGCTGCCGAAGCCGCTGCGAAAGCTGCTGAAGAAGCCGCTGCCGCCGCTGCTGCCGAGGCTGAAGCCGAAGCCAAGCGTCTCGCCGAGGAGCAGGCCGCTCAGGAAGCTGCTGCGCTGAAGGAAGCTGAAGAGTCGATCGAAGCCGAAAAAGGCGAAGACGGCGGCGACGCGCCCGAAGGAGACAAGTAATGAAACTCGATGTGATCAAGCTCGACGCCGGCAAGGCCGGTTCGATCGACCTCGCCGACGAGATCTTCGGGCTCGAGCCGCGTGCGGACATCCTGCATCGCGTCGTGCGCTGGCAGCGCGCGAAGGCTCAGCAGGGCACCCACTCGGTTCTCACCCGCTCGGAGGTCAGCTACTCGACCAAGAAGATCTATCGTCAGAAGGGCACCGGTGGCGCACGTCACGGCTCCCGCAAGGCGCCGATCTTCCGCAAGGGTGGTGTCTACAAGGGCCCGACCCCGCGCAGCCACGCTCACGACCTGCCCAAGAAGTTCCGGGCTCTGGGTCTGAAGCACGCGCTGTCGTCGAAAGCCGCCGCTGGCAAACTGATCGTCCTGGAGGACGCGCAGCTCGCCGAAGCCAAGACCAAGCTGCTGGCGAAAGCCGCCAAGGAGCTGGGCTGGAAGAAGGTGCTGGTGATCGACGGGGCCGAGGTGAACGAGAACTTCGCCCAAGCCGCGCGCAACATCGACGGCATCGATGTGCTGCCTTCGATGGGCGCCAACGTGTATGACATCCTCAAGCGTGACACGCTCGTGCTCACGAAGGCGGGTGTCGAAGCTCTGGAGGCTCGTCTGAAATGAGCGCGAAACCCGAACATTACGACGTGATCGTCAAGCCGATCATCACCGAGAAGGCCACCATGGCCTCGGAGAACGGCGCTGTTGTTTTCGAAGTCGCGAAAGACGCTTCGAAGCCGCAGATCAAAGAAGCTGTTGAGACTCTCTTCGGCGTCAAGGTGAAGGCGGTCAACACCACCATCACCAAAGGCAAGACCAAGCGCTTCCGGGGCACCCCCGGTCGTCGCTCGGACTTCAAGAAAGCCTACGTGACGCTGGAAGAAGGCAACACGATCGACGTCACCACCGGTCTGTAATCCGGTAGGACAGAGAAATTGAGAAGGCCCTCGCTGATGCGGGGGCCTTTTCGTTTGCGGTGTCGGGGGAGGGGGCGCTTACCTCTCATGGCGCGCCCAGGCGCTGCGTGTCACTTCTCCCGCAGGTAGCTTTCCGAGACATAGCCGCGCAGGTTGCGGGCGACGTCGAGCGAGACGTTGCACCAGCGGGTATTGCCGCTGCGCTCGCAGCTGCGCACATGGACGATCGCGCCGTTGGGAAGGCCCAGGATCACCTTGTAGCCGGTGCCGGGGCCTGCGCGCAGTTTCAGCATGTCCTCGCCTTTTACCCCGGCGACCTCATAGGTGCCGCGCCATGCGTCGGCGAGGGTGGGGGTGGCGAGGGTGGCTGCCGCGCAGAGCGGGGCTGCGAGGAGGATTGCTCGGGTTGGACGCATTGGTTGCTCCTGTTATGTCTTCTGCCTCGAGAGCCATTTTGCCCGCCCGGGCGACGAAGCGCCAGTTGCTTGAACCATCGCGCGCAAAAACAGGCCAAGCCTATAGACTCACCCCCACATCCCTGCTACATCGCGCCAGTCTCGCGGCCTCGGATTCGTTCCGGGGCCCGTGATTTTTGAATTCGGGGACCTTCGGGGCCCTATACACACAGACAGGCGGGGCAACTCGCCGCAAACCAACGGAAGACAGAAAGCATGGCACTCAAGTCGTATAAGCCGACGACGCCGGGCCAGCGTGGGCTGGTTCTGATCGACCGTTCGGAGCTTTGGAAAGGCCGTCCGGTCAAAGCCCTCACGCAGGGTTTGACCAAGTCGGGTGGCCGGAACAACACCGGGCGGATCACGATGTGGCACAAGGGTGGTGGCGCGAAGCGTCTCTATCGCATCGTCGATTTCAAGCGTCGCAAGTTCGATGTTCAAGGCACCGTCGAGCGGATCGAATACGATCCGAACCGGACCGCCTTCATCGCACTGATCAACTATGAAGATGGTGAGCAGGCCTACATCCTCGCACCCCAGCGTCTCGCTGTCGGTGACAAGGTCGTTTCGGGCTCGCGTCACGACGTCAAGCCGGGCAACGCAATGCCGTTCTCGGGCATGCCGATCGGTACCATCGTCCACAACGTCGAACTGAAGCCCGGCAAGGGTGGCCAGATCGCACGCGCCGCGGGCACCTACGCCCAATTCGTCGGCCGTGACGGTGGCTACGCTCAGCTGCGTCTTTCGTCGGGCGAACTGCGCCTCGTGCGTCAGGAATGCATGGCGACCATCGGTGCCGTGTCGAACGCCGACCACTCGAACCAGAACCTCGGTAAAGCCGGTCGTAAGCGCCACATGGGCGTCCGTCCGACCGTCCGCGGTGTCGCGATGAACCCGATCGACCACCCGCACGGTGGTGGTGAAGGTCGTACCTCGGGTGGCCGTCATCCGGTTACGCCGTGGGGCAAGCCCACCAAGGGCAAGCGCACGCGCGTCAACAAGAAGACGGACCAGTATATCCTGCGTTCGCGTCACGCGAAGAAGAAGGGTCGCTAACATATGTCTCGTTCTGTTTGGAAAGGCCCCTTCGTTGATGCCTACCTGCTGAAAAAAGCAGAGAAGGCTCGCGAGTCGGGCAAAGGCGACGTCATCAAGATCTGGTCGCGTCGCTCCACCATCCTGCCGCAATTCGTTGGTCTGACCTTTGGGGTCTACAACGGCCACAAGCACATCCCGGTGAACGTCACCGAGGAAATGATCGGTCAGAAGTTCGGTGAATATTCGCCGACCCGCACCTATTACGGGCATGCGGCCGACAAAAAAGCCAAGAGGAAGTAATCGTCATGGGTAAGGAAAAGAATCCGCGCCGCGTGGCGGAGAACGAAGCGATGGCGAAGACCCGCATGCTTCGCACCTCGCCGCAGAAACTGAACCTCGTCGCCGCGATGATCCGTGGCAAGAAGGTCGACAAGGCCCTTTCGGACCTGACCTTCTCGAAGAAGCGCATCGCGCTCGACGTGAAGAAGTGCCTTCAGTCGGCAATCGCCAACGCTGAGAACAACCACGGCCTGGACGTGGACGAGCTCGTCGTGGCGGAAGCCTGGGTTGGCAAGAACCTGGTGATGAAGCGTGGCCGGCCGCGGGCACGTGGTCGCTTCGGCAAGATCATGAAGCCGTTCTCGGAAATCACCATCAAGGTGCGTCAGGTTGAGGAGCAAGCGTAATGGGTCAGAAGGTTAATCCGATCGGCATGCGCCTCCAGGTCAACCGCACCTGGGACAGCCGCTGGTACGCCGACAGCAAAGACTATGGCGACCTGCTGCTCGAGGACATCAAGATCCGCGAGTTCATCCACGAGGAAGCCAAGCAGGCCGGCATCAGCCGTGTCATCATCGAGCGTCCGCACAAGAAGTGCCGTGTGACCATTCACGCTGCACGTCCGGGCGTCATCATCGGCAAGAAGGGCGCTGACATCGAAGCGCTCCGCAAGAAGCTGGCGAACTTCACCGACAGCGAGCTGCACCTGAACATCGTCGAAGTCCGCAAGCCGGAACTCGATGCGCAGCTCGTCGCCGAGTCGATCGCACAGCAGCTCGAGCGTCGTGTCTCGTTCCGTCGCGCCATGAAGCGCTCGGTGCAGAACGCGATGCGTATGGGTGGTCTTGGTATCCGTGTGAACGTCGCTGGCCGTCTGGGCGGCGCCGAGATCGCGCGTACCGAGTGGTATCGCGAAGGTCGCGTGCCGCTGCACACCCTGCGTGCCGATATCGACTATGCGCTGTCCGAAGCGTCGACCCCCTACGGGATCATCGGCGTGAAGGTCTGGATCTTCAAAGGCGAGATCATGGAACATGATCCGCAAGCTCGTGACCGCAAGCATGCTGAAGCCCAAGAGGGCCCGGCACCGCGCGGCCCGCGTCGCGATCGCTGAGGGAGTAGATAGTTATGCTGCAACCGAAACGGACGAAGTTCCGCAAGATGCACAAAGGCCGGATTCACGGTGAAGCCAAAGGTGGTTTCGACCTGAACTTCGGTCACTTCGGCCTCAAGGCAGAGGCGCCCGAGCGCGTCACCGCCCGTCAGATCGAAGCTGCGCGTCGTGCGATCACCCGCCACATGAAGCGTCAAGGCCGTGTCTGGATCCGGATCTTCCCGGATACCCCGATCACTGCGAAACCCACCGAAGTCCGTATGGGTAAAGGTAAGGGTTCGGTCGACCGTTGGGCCGCCAAGGTCAAGCCCGGCCGCGTGATGTTCGAGATCGACGGCGTCAACGAAGAGACCGCTCGCGAGGCTCTGCGCCTCGGCGCGGCCAAGCTTCCGGTCGCCTGCCGTATCGTCGAGCGTCAGGACTGGTAATCCCGGTCTGACTGCTGAAGACAAACGAAAGCCCCGCCAGAGATGGCGGGGCTTTTGCGTTGTTGGCGGTATGATCAGGCGCCGTCGGAAATCCAGCCGTCGATCAGCGCATCGAGTGCTTCCCAGTCGGTATATTCGATATCGGCGTCGAGATCGGCATCGGGGTCCTTCTTCGCCACGATCCGGCGCATCACGAACCGGCGGAAGATATCGTATTTCGAAGGCAGGTAGGCGCCCGCGATTTGCTCGGTCAAATCCGGCGTCCAGCCGGTCGCCTCTTCGAAGTCCTTGAGGATCTTGTCGAGGGCGCGCCAATCCTCCGCGTCGTGACCGGCTGCGGCCAGCGAGACGGAGAGAAAGAGGCTCGGGCGGTTCCGGATGATGTCGCGTTGCTCGGCGACGAAATCGGCGAAGCGGCCCTGATAATGTCCGACATGGATCGAGGCCGCGAGGATGATCCGGTCGAACCGGTCGAGGTTCATCCCCTCGGACTCATCGGTGGAAATCAATTCGGCGGAATGGCCCAATTCGGAGATCCGGTCGGCGACGTGCCGCGCGATCTTGCGGGTTTGCCCCTCGCTGGAGGCATAGGCGACGAGTGTTTTCATGTTGCGCTCCCGTTATCTGGTTGCGCAGCAAGGAAATCAGGTGAGACGCGGTTTGGCTATGATTGCGATCAAAGCGCCGGGCTCAATCTACCCATTTGTAATTGAAGCTGACCGAGATGCGTTCGTCCTCGGCCATGTTCATCGGCACCTCGTGGCGCAGCCAGCTTTCCCAGAGCAGCACCTCGCCGGGCTCGGGGGCGATGTAGATGAAGGGCTGCAGCTCGCGCCGGGCGGTCTTGAGGCGGGTAGGGGCCGCCATCATCCGGGCGCTGCGCGGGTCTTCCAGCTTCAGCGCCGAGGCGCCGTCGGGCATCGCGACATAGGTCGTGCCCGAGATCACCGAATGGGGGTGGAGGTGCGAGCTGTGGGTGCCGCCTTCGGGCAGGATGTTGATCCAGAGGTCTTCGAGCACCAGCTTGCCCTCGCCCAGATCGAATTGCAGATCTTCGGCGAAGGCCGCGACGTGCTTGTCGAGGGCCTTCACCATGTCCGCGAAGATCGGGAAGCGCCAGGGCAGGTCGGTGAGCGAGGCGTAGGAGGTATAGCCCGGATAGCCGTTCTCCTCGCACCAGTCCTGACCGGCTTCGTCATCCTCGGCGATGGCGTAGCACGACGCTTCCAGCTCGCCCGTACCGACCTTCGGGCCGAATGCGGATAGGGAGGCGCGGTAGAGGCGGGTGACGAAGAGGGACTCGATCTGGGGCTTGGGCTCGGACATAAGGGCTCTCGCAACTGGGCGTGGATTTATCCCCCTGTTACGCCAAAGCGGCCCGAAGGCCAAACAATCCTTGCCATATTCGATTCGCTCTGATATTGGCCCCAAGTTCCTGAAATCAGGACCGACATAACCCATCAGAAAGCAGGGTCACCCGCGAGGGGCCCTCTGATGCCAAGAAAGGACCCGGGATGAACGCCCAAGAACTCAAGGCGAAGACGCCTGATGAGCTGCGTGATCAGCTCGTCTCGCTGAAGAAAGAAGCCTTCAACCTCCGCTTTCAGCAGGCCACGAACCAGCTCGAGAACACCGCGCGCATGCGCACCGTTCGTCGGGACGTTGCACGTATCAAAACCGTGCTGAACCAAAAAGCCGCTGAAGCCGCGAAGTAAGGAGAGCTTCCTATGCCCAAACGCATCCTGCAAGGTACCGTGACGTCGGACAAGAACGACCAGACCGTAACCGTTTCGGTCGAGCGCCGCTTCACGCATCCGGTTCTCAAGAAGACGATCCGGAAATCCAAGAAATACCGCGCCCATGACGCGGAAAACCAGTTCAAGACCGGTGACATTGTTCGCATCGAAGAGTGCGCACCCGTCTCGAAGACCAAGCGCTGGCGGGTTGTGGTTTCGGCGTAAGCCGGGGCCATTCGCCAGTATTCGAAACCCTGGGGCCCTTACTGCATAGGCGTCCCCAAAGGTCGGGAGTAACCCCATGATCCAGATGCAGACCAATCTGGATGTTGCTGACAACTCCGGCGCTCGCCGGGTTCAGTGCATCAAGGTCCTCGGCGGCTCGCACCGCCGTTACGCATCCGTGGGCGACATCATTGTGGTGTCGGTCAAGGAAGCGATCCCGCGCGGCCGCGTGAAGAAAGGTGACGTCCGCAAGGCCGTCGTCGTGCGCACCGCCAAAGAAGTTCGTCGCGACGATGGCACCGCCATCCGTTTCGACCGCAACGCCGCCGTCATCCTGAACAACGCGGGCGAGCCGGTCGGCACCCGTATCTTCGGGCCGGTCGTGCGTGAGCTGCGTGCGAAGAACTTCATGAAGATCATCTCGCTTGCTCCGGAGGTGCTGTAATGGCTGCTAAGCTCCGCAAAGGCGATAAGGTCGTCGTTCTCGCTGGCAAGGACAAGGGCAAGCAGGGTGAGATCACCTCTGTTGACCCGAAAGCCGGCAAAGCTGTCGTCGACGGCGTGAACGTTGCGATCCGCCACCAGCGTCAGACCCAGTCCAACCAGGGCGGTCGCCAGCCCAAGGCTATGCCGATCGACCTGTCGAACCTGGCTCTGATGGACGCAAACGGCAAAGCCACCCGCGTCGGCTTCCGCGAGGAAGACGGCAAGAAGGTGCGTTTCGCCAAGACCACGGGGGATGCGATCTGATGCTCGATCAAGCTACCTACACTCCGCGTCTTCGCGCTCTTTACCGCGACACCATCAAGGCGGCGCTGAAAGAAGAGTTCGGCTACAAGAACGACATGATGATCCCGCGGCTCGACAAGATCGTGCTGAACATGGGCGTCGGCGAAGCCGTGAAAGACACCAAGAAGGTCAAGCAGGCCGCCGAAGAGCTCTCGCTCATCGCTGGTCAGAAGGCCGTGATGACCAAGGCGAAGAAGTCGATCGCTGGCTTCCGCGTCCGGGAAGAGATGCCGCTGGGTGCGAAAGTGACCCTGCGCGGTGACCGGATGTACGAATTCCTCGATCGCCTGATCAACGTTGCTATGCCGCGCGTTCGCGACTTCCGCGGCGTGAAGCCGTCCTTCGACGGTCGTGGCAACTTCGCAATGGGCCTCAAGGAGCACATCGTGTTCCCCGAGATCGACTTCGATAAGGTCGATGAGGTTCTGGGTATGGACATCATCATGGTGACCACGTCTGACGTGGATGCCGAAGCGAAGGCGCTGTTGAAGCATTTCAACATGCCCTTCAACGCCTGATCGCGGAGGAACGAAACTTATGGCTAAGAAATCCATGGTTGCGCGCGAAGCGAAGCGCCAGCGTCTTGTGAACAAGTACGCTGACAAGCGGGCCGCGCTCAAGGAAATCATCAACGACCAGGAGCGCCCGATGGAAGAGCGCTTCAAGGCGTCGCTGAAACTCGCGGAACTCCCGCGCAACTCGTCGGCGGTCCGGCTGCACAATCGTTGCCAGCTCACGGGTCGTCCCCACGCTTACTACCGTAAGCTCAAACTCTCGCGGATCATGCTGCGTGACCTGGCCTCCTACGGTCAGATCCCCGGCATGGTAAAGTCGAGCTGGTAAGGAGGGCGACATGTCTGTGAACGATCCTCTCGGCGATATGCTGACCCGCATCCGCAACGCACAACTGCGTGGCAAATCCACCGTCCGCACCCCGGCCTCCAAGCTCCGCGCTTGGGTTCTCGACGTGCTGGCTGACGAAGGCTACATCCGTGGTTACGAGCAGGCGACGTCTGCTGCAGGCCATCCGGAGCTGGAAATCAGCCTCAAGTACTACGAGGGCACCCCGGTCATCCGCGAGCTGCAGCGCGTCTCGACCCCCGGTCGCCGCGTGTACATGGCCGCGAAAGACGTTCCGTCGGTCCGTCAGGGCCTCGGCGTCTCGATCGTCTCGACCTCGAAGGGCGTGATGTCGGATGCAAACGCACGATCCGCCAATGTTGGCGGCGAAGTGCTCTGCACCGTGTTCTAAGGAGGGCTCAATGTCTCGTATTGGTAAGAAACCGGTCGAGCTTCCCAGCGGCGTTTCTGCGCAGCTGTCGGGCCAGACCATCGAAGTGAAGGGGCCGAAAGGCACCCGTACCTTCACCGCGACCGACGACGTGACCCTCGCTGTCGAGGACAACGCCGTCACCGTCACCCCGCGTGGCCAGTCGAAGCGCGCGCGCCAGCAGTGGGGTATGACCCGCTCGCAGGTCGCGAACCTCGTCCAGGGCGTGACCGAAGGCTTCAAGAAGGAGCTGGAGATCCAGGGTGTTGGTTATCGTGCGCAGATGCAGGGCAACGTCCTGAAGCTGTCGCTCGGTTATTCGCACGAAGTCAACTTCGAGGTTCCGGAGGGCGTGACTGTCACCGCTCCGAAGCAGACCGAGATCGTTGTGGAAGGTTCTGACCAGCAGCAGGTGGGCCAGGTCGCGGCAAATATCCGCGAATGGCGTGCTCCCGAGCCCTATAAGGGCAAGGGCATCCGCTACAAGGGTGAGTATATCTTCCGCAAAGAAGGTAAGAAGAAGTAAGGAACGCGAAAATGGCAAACAGCAAACGGGATCTGTTCCTCAAGCGCCGCCTGCGCGTCCGGAACAAGCTTCGCAAGATGGCCGCTGGTCGCGCCCGTCTTTCGGTGCATCGTTCGTCGAAGAACATCAGCGTTCAGCTGATCGACGACGTGAACGGTCGCACTCTGGCCGCCGCTTCCACGCTCGAGAAGGATCTCGGTGTGGTCGGCAAGAACAACGTCGAAGCGGCAGCCAAAGTTGGCGCCGCGATCGCCGAGCGTGCGAAGAAAGCCGGTGTCGAAACCTGCTACTTCGACCGCGGTGGCTTCCTGTTCCACGGGAAGATCAAGGCGCTCGCCGACGCAGCCCGCGAAGGCGGTCTGAAGTTCTAAGACTGGTGGGGGACGTTCGCGTCCCCCCGATGATCCGGGCCGCGCCCTTCGGGGCGGGGCACCTGGATTGAGACAAACGGCGTGAAACCACGCCATCACGAGAAGGAATGCCTCATGGCAGAACGTGACAACCGCCGGGGCCGCCGCGACGACCGCGACGAAAACCCGGAATTCGCCGATCGCCTCGTCGCGATCAACCGCGTGTCGAAAACCGTGAAGGGTGGTAAGCGCTTTGGCTTCGCAGCCCTCGTGGTCGTCGGCGACCAGCGTGGCCGTGTCGGCTTCGGCAAAGGCAAGGCCAAAGAGGTTCCGGAAGCGATCCGCAAAGCCACCGAGCAAGCGAAGCGCAACCTGATCCGCGTCCCGCTGCGCGATGGCCGCACGCTGCACCACGACATCGAGGGCCGTCACGGCGCTGGTAAGGTCGTGATGCGCACCGCACCGGAAGGTACCGGGATCATCGCCGGTGGTCCGATGCGTGCCGTGTTCGAGATGCTGGGCGTGAAGGACGTCGTGTCGAAATCGACCGGCACCCAGAACCCCTACAACATGATCCGTGCCACGCTGAACGGTCTGACCCGCGAAGCAAGCCCCCGTCAGGTGGCTGCGCGCCGCGGCAAGAAAGTGGCCGACATCCTCAAGAAGCCCGAGGCTGAGGCACCTGCCGAAGCCACGGAAGCGTAAGGAGAGCGATCAATGGCTACCATCGTCGTCAAGCAGATCGGTTCGCCGATCCGTCGCCCCGCCATCCAGCGTGCCACGCTGAAAGGTCTGGGTCTGGACAAGATGAACCGTACCCGTGAGCTGGAAGATACCCCGGCCGTCCGCGGTATGGTCGCGAAGATCCCGCACCTCGTCGAAATCGTCGAAGAGCGCGGCTGAGCCGACCGGTTCGTCTGAATAACGAAACGCCCCGACCGAAAGGCCGGGGCGTTTTTGCATTCGTGGGGTGCGTCTTCGGGGGCAGGGCGCCTCAGTGCCAGACGGGGCCTCTGCCGCCGCCATAGCCGCGCCCTTGGCCGCCCATGCCGCGCCCCTGCATCTGCCCACCGCCTCCGCAGCGCTGGAAGGCGGGCAGGTGCTTGTTCTGAGAGGCATCGCGCAGGCGCGTCAGGATCTGGGTAAGCTGCGCATTCCCGGCGACCGCCGGCAGGAGGCGCCCGTCATAGAGCCCCGAATTGGCCATCTCCGCCTGCACGCCAAGCGCGCAGGCCTCGGCCAGCGTGGCTGGGACGGGCGCCAAGGGCTTCGCTCCGCTCATATAAGGGTTCGCGGGCACGGATAGCCCGTTCTGGCGCAGCACTCCGATCAGGGCCGCAGCATGCGAGATCTCGGCCCGCTCGATATTCGAGAAGGGGCGCACGGCGCCAAACCTCTCCATGATCGCCCGATAGGTGGCCTGCGCGTGATACTCGTCATCCAGCGCCGCGAGCACCGCCCTATGTTCCGCCGAGGTGAGCGCCGCTTGTGCGGGTAGGGCCGTGCCTAAAACGACCGCGATCACGGTGACTATCGCGCCAAGTCTTGTTCCAAGTGAGCTGTGAAAACGCATCGGTCTCTCCTTCCTGAGCCAACTGGAAGTGATACGTCCGCGCAGGACGGAATCCGGCGCCGATGTGACCGCGCGCCGCAGGCCCCGAGGCAGGCATGTCATTTCTTTAATTTTTCTTCACGAAATCCGGAACCGAATGTGACACACTGGGTTGGTTGGATATCGTTGCATCCTGCAATAGGGTGCTGCGCTTCAAGACTGAGGGACGGATCGATATGTTTGAAAAAATCATGGTTCCGGTCGACCTGCGTCATGTCGAGAAGATGGGCAAGACGTTGAAAGTCGCTTCGGAAATCGCAGCGAAACACGACGCAGAAGTTGTTTTCATAGGTGTCACTAGCCAAGAGCCGAGCGAATTCGGCCACAATGCCAAGGAATATGCCGCGAAACTGGACGATTTCGCGCAGAGCCATGCCAACGAGTTTGGGCATAAGGGGTCGTCGAAGGCAGTCATCGTGCCCGACCCGGCCGTTGATCTCGACAAGACGTTGCTGAAGACGGCTGACGATCTTGGGGCCGATCTGGTGGTGATGGCCACGCATGTGCCCAACGCGGCCAACTATCTCTTTGCGTCGCATGGCGGCCACCTCGCCGCGCACAGCGATGCGTCGGTGTTTCTCGTACGCGGATAACGCGGACCAATATAACCAATAAGGACAGGAGGACGGCATATGGCCGAACCTGAAGAAGTTCAGGGCATCCCTGCCCCCGAAGGGGACACACAACTGATCGAGACCGACTATGAGATCGGTCAAGACAACCTCGAAGGGCAGGTAGGGCCCTTCGGTTTCGACATTCACAACCCTGTTTTCATGATCTCGGCGTTGTCCATCGTGGCCTTCGTCTTCTATGCGCTGGCTCTGCCTGAGCAGGCGAGTTCGCTGTTTGGCGCGATGCGCCCGTGGCTGACCTCGACCTTCGACTGGTTCTTCATGAGCGCCGCGAACATCTTCGTCATCTTCTGCCTTGCCCTGATCGTCTCGCCCTATGGCGCAGTCCGCCTGGGTGGCACGGACGCGGAGCCGGACTTCACCTATATGGGTTGGTTCGCGATGCTCTTCGCCGCCGGTATGGGCATCGGCCTGATGTTCTTCGGCGTGCTCGAGCCGGTCTATCACATGGCGGTCTCGCAGCCTCTGGGCACGCCTTCGCCCTTCGATGCGGATGGCAACCTGATCCCGGAGAATGTCGCACGGGCCAAGGAAATGGGCCTCGCCGCGACGATCTATCACTGGGGTCTGCACCCCTGGGCGATCTATGCGGTCGTGGCGCTCGCGCTGGCGCTGTTCTCCTATAACAAGGGTCTGCCGCTGACGATCCGTTCGGCTTTCTACCCGATCTTCGGCGAGAAGGTCTGGGGCTGGACCGGCCATATCATCGACATCATCGCGGTGTTCGCGACGCTGTTCGGCCTTGCGACCTCGCTCGGCTTCGGCGCGCAGCAGGCGAATGCGGGTCTCAACCACGTGTTCGGCGTTCCGATCGACACGACGGTGCAGGTCATCCTGATCACGCTGATCACCGGCGTTGCGCTGTTCTCGGTGCTGCGCGGCCTTGATGGCGGCGTGAAGCTTCTGTCCGAGATCAACATGGGCATCGCGGCGCTGCTGCTGCTCTTCGTGCTCTTCGCGGGCCCGACGCTGATGATCTTCACCGATTTCGGTCAGGGTCTTCTGGCCTATGCGAAGGACATCATCCCGCTGTCGAACCCGATCGGGCGCACGGATGACAGCTATCGCGACGGCTGGACCGCGTTCTACTGGGCGTGGTGGATTTCCTGGTCGCCCTTCGTCGGCATGTTCATCGCCCGCGTTTCGCGTGGCCGTACCGTGCGCGAGTTCATCATCTGCGTTCTGCTGATCCCGTCGCTCGTCTGCGTGCTGTGGATGGCGGTCTTCGGTGGTGTTGCGATCGATCAGGTGATCTCGGATCCGTCCGGTTCGCTGGTGAAGGCGCAGGTCATCGATAGCTACAACCCGCCACTGTCGCTCTTCGCGATGCTGGAGGGGCTTCCGCTGGCCTCGATCACCTCGGTCATCGCGATCGTCCTGGTCATCGTGTTCTTCGTGACCTCGTCGGACTCCGGCTCGCTCGTGATCGATACGATCACCGCAGGCGGCAAGGTCGACGCACCGGTCCCGCAGCGTGTGTTCTGGGCCACTTTTGAGGGCGCGGTCGCGATCGTGCTGTTGATCGGCGGTGGTCTGAGTGCGCTACAGGCGATGGTCATCTCGACCGGTTTGCCCTTCACGCTGGTTCTGCTGGTGATGTGTTGGGCGATCTGGAAGGGTCTGCGGACCGAACCTCGGTAAGCTGGCCAAGCTTTGAGACAAAGGCGCGCGGGGGAAACCTCGCGCGCCTTTCGCTATGTGCAGGGCGTCTGGAAACGCGGCGCGTCTGCGTATATGACCCGGCGCATGTCTGACGGCGCGACCCAAACCTCCGCGAGCCATATCGCGATATCCGATCTCGGCCACGATCTTGACGGTCGCCCGGTGCTGGAGGGGATTTCGCTGGAGACCCGCGCCCGGCGCATCGGCGTTGTCGGGCGCAACGGGTCGGGCAAATCCACCCTGTCGCGACTGATGGCGGGGCTGATCGCGCCGAGCCGGGGCAGCCTGCGGATCAACGGGCACGATCTGGCCGCCGACCGGAAGGCAGCGCTCCGCGAGGTCGGCATCCTGTTCCAGAACCCCGATCACCAGATCATCTTTCCGACCGTGATCGAGGAGATTTCCTTCGGGCTGCGTCAGCAGGGCATGAAGAAGCCCGAGGCCGAAGCTGCGGCCGATCGCACCTTGGAGCAGTTCGGCAAGGCGGCGTGGCGCGATGCCTATGTGACGACGCTCAGCCAGGGCCAGAAGCAGCTTCTGTGTCTGATGGCGGTGAGCGCGATGGCCCCGAACCTGCTGATCCTCGACGAGCCATTCTCGGGCCTCGACATCCCGACCAAGGCGCAGCTGGGCCGGGCGCTGACGCTCTATCGCGGGACGCTGGTGCAGGTGACGCATGACCCGCGCGAGCTGGAGCATTACGACGAAATCCTCTGGCTCGACCAAGGACGGCTGCGGATGCATGGCGCGGCGCGCGAGGTGCTGCCCGTCTACGTCGAAGAGATGACCCGCGCGGGAGAGGCCGATGATATCGCTCAGCTCTCCCGTTAAGACCGCCGCCCATGACTGGCCTGCGGGTCTGAAGCTCGCAGCGCTCTGCGTGGCGACCGTGGGCCTGTTCTATATCGAGAGCCCCCTGATCCTTGCGGGCGTCGTCACGGCGATCCTGATCGCCTATGCTTTGCCGGGCCGCGCCTTCCTGCGCGCGGGTCTGGCGGCGCTGAAACTGCTCTGGCCCTTCATCGTGATCGTCGCGATCTGGCAGGTCGTGATCGGCGAGCTGGCGCAGGGCGCGGTGATCGTGATGCGGATGATCTCTGCCGTGGCGCTGGCGAACCTCGTGTCGATGACGACGCGGCTGAGTGATATGATCGCGGTCGTGCGCTGGCTGACGACGCCTTTGCGCCGCTTCGGGCTGTCGACCGCTGCGCTGGAGATCGCGATCGCGCTGGTGATCCGTATGGTGCCGGTGCTGACCAACAAAGGGGGGCGCCTCACCGAGAGCTGGCGCGCCCGGGCCACGCGGCGGCCAAGCTGGCGGCTGGTGCTGCCCTTCACGCTTCTTGCGCTTGACGATGCCGACCATGTCGGCGATGCGCTACGGGCCCGGGGAGGGCTCACATCCGAGAGGGAGACTTGAGATGGAAAAGAATGTCGCGCTGATCGCGCTGTTTGCGGCTCTGATTGCAGTGCTCGCGCTGATCCCGAAAATCACGCTGGGCTTCGGGGTGCCGATCACGGCGCAAAGCCTTGGGATCATGCTGGCGGGGGCGGTGCTGGGATCGAAGCGCGGTGCGCTCGCGGTTCTGCTGTTCCTGCTGCTAGTGGCCGTGGGGCTGCCGCTGCTGGCCGGTGGTCGTGGGGGGCTTGGCGTCTTCTTCGGCCCGACGGGCGGGTTCCTGTTCAGCTGGCCGCTGGCCGCGTGGCTGACCGGTTTCATCGTCGAGAAGTGGCGCTCGGTGCCGCTGGGTGCCTCGGTCTTCGTGGGGGCGATCCTTGGCGGGATCGTGCTGTCCTACGCGATGGGGATCGTCGGGCTGTCGCTGGCGCTCGGCAAGAGCCTGATCGAGAGTACCTCGCTGATGGTGGTCTTCATCCCCGGCGACATGATCAAGGCGTTGATCGTGGCTGCGCTGACGGTGTCGCTGTCGCGCGCGCGGCCTTCCAGCGTCCTGTCGCGGCACTGAGACGCCTGGCGTGGCGCTGCTTCTGATCCATACAGGCGGCACGATCGGCATGGTCGCCTCGGATGCGGGTTTCGTGCCGCAGCAGGGCGTGGTCGAGGATTTCCTCGCCACCTTGCCCGAGGGGCGCGAGGTCGAGACTCTGCGCCTCGACCCGCTGATCGACAGCGCCAATGCCACGCCCGCCGACTGGAACCGGATCGCCGAGACCATCGCCGCGCATCACGACCGCTGCGACGGCGTGATCGTGACCCATGGCACCGATACGCTGGCCTATACGGCGGGGGCTTTGTGCTTTGCGCTCGAAGGGTTGGGCAAGCCGGTGATCGTGACCGGATCGATGCTGCCGCTGTCGGTCGAAGGCAATGACGGCGCGCGCAATCTGCGCGACGCGATTACGGAGGCGGGGCAGGCGGCGCCCGGCGTCTGGGTGCAATTTGCAGGACGCCTGCTGCATGGCGCGCGGGTCCGCAAAAGCCATTCGCGCGCCTTCGACGCCTTTGCCGCCGATCCCTCCGACATCCCGCCCTGCCAGCCGGGGCCGCGCCTGACGCGCCACCCGATCCGGCCTGCACGGATCGCCGTTCTGGCCGTCGCGCCGGGGGCGGAGGAGAGCCTTCTCGAACATGCCGCCAAGACCTGCGACGGTCTGGTGCTGCGCTGCTATGGCTCGGGGACTGCGCCCGACACGCCCGGCGTGCGCGCGGCGCTTGCCACTGCGCAGGCCCGCGCGATCCCCGTCATCGCGGTCAGCCAATGCCCCGAGGGCGGCATGGCGCTTGGCACTTATGCGGCGGGGGCGATCCTGCGCGATCACGGGGTGATCGACGGGCGCGACATGACGCCCGAGGCGGCCTATACCAAGCTTTCCCATGTCCTCTCACTCGGCGACCCGCAGGCGCGGGCCGCGCGCCTGTCCCGCGCGCTCTGCGGGGAATATACGCCCTGATCTTTGGTGCTCACGCCGGTTTTTCGGAACGCCTTCGCCCGCCTTTCCGTTAGGAGAGCGAACCCCGAAAAGGAGCACCTCCCATGGCCGAAGGCAACAACAAGCCGAGATCTTCCAATTCGAAAGCGCAAAGCCCGAAGCGGTCGCGCAAGGCCACCGGGGTCGCGCCCGTCGAACAGCTCCAGAGCCGGGTCGAGGCTTATCGCGAGCTTGCCGAAGCCTATGTGAAATACCCCTGCGTGATGCGTCCGGGCGATCTGACCGGGCTCGCGCGGCGCCTGCACGTGCGCTCGACGATCATTGAGGACCACGCGGTCCGCATCGACGAGAAGGCCGAGGGCGCAGGCGAGAAATTCGAGGAACTGGCGGATTCGCTGTTTTCCTTCTTCCGCGGCACCTCGCTTCTGTTCCACCGCGACATGCTGGGCGAGGATGAGCGGATGCCGACGGTGCTGGCGCTCGGCGACGTCCACCCCGAGAATTTCGGGATCATGCCCAATGCCGATAACGTGCCGATCTTCGGTGTGAATGATTTCGACGACGTGCTTTACGGCCCCTTCACCTGGGACCTGAAGCGCGGGATCACGGGCTTCCTGATCGCGGCCAAGGAAGAGGGCGATCAGAAGAAAAAGCACCGCGAGAAGATCGTGCGCAAATTCGTCGAAGGCTATCGCGACGGGATGGAATTCTACGCCCGCCACGACAAGGAGGCGAGCCAGCAGATGCGCCCCGATAACAGCCCGAAAGTGATCCAGCGGATGTTCAAGAAGGCGCGCAAGAGCCGGAAGAAATGGCTCTGGGATCGCTATCTCAACGAGACCGGGCGGGGCTTCCGGGCGAATGACGAGCTGACGCCGATCTCCAGCCGGATCTCGGAGTTTCAGGGTTACATCAATGACGTGGCCAAGCAGAACGGGATCGATCCGGGCGGTCGCGCGGGCGAGCTGAAGGTGAAGGATGTCTGCATCCGCCACGGGCAGGGCACGGCCTCGCTGGGGCTGCCGCGCTACTATTGCCTGATCGAAGGGCCGAGCAAGGATGCGAGCGACGATCTGATCATCGAGTTCAAGCGCGCCCGGCAATCCGCGCTGGAAGGCCTCGTGCCGGAGAATGATTTCGTCGCCGGCGACAAGGGCGACCGGATCGCGCATGGCCAGCGGGTGCATCTGGCGCAGGGCGATGTGTTCTACGGTAGCGTCGAGATTGACGATATGAGCTTCATGTCGCGCGAGCGCGCGCCGTTCCGCGACGATATCGATCTCGACGATCTGTCGAAGGGCAGCTGGCGCGACTATGCCCATGCCTGCGGTCAGGCGCTGGCGCAGGCCCATGCGCGCTCTGACGATGCGGGTGAGCTGGACTACCGGATCGAGCCGCGCATCATCGAGGCGATGCAGCCCTTCGATCTGTTCGTCGATGATCTGCTGTGTTTCGGACGCGAGGCGGTCAAGCGGCTCAAGCGCGACCATAAGTTCTTCAAGATGGATCTGAAGCGCGGCGCCTTCGACATGACGCAGAAGCACTACCGCTAGGGTCTCGCCTCTGGGCAGCGGTCGGCGCGGCGAATCTGTCGTGCTTGCGTGATCGCCTTCGTGTCGTTACTCCGCGATTATGGCGGTCAAGCGTACGACATTGATGGATGTGGCGCGGGCGGCGGGCGTGTCCCGCGCGACCGCCTCTCTCGTCATTCGCGGCTCCGATCTGGTCGCCGACAAGACGCGCGAGAAGGTCGAGAAGGTCATCGCCGAGCTCGACTACGTGCCCAATAGCGGGGCAGCCCGACTGCGCGGCCAGAAAAGCCGCACGGTCGGCGTCATCATCCCGAACCTGGTGAACAGCTTCTTCTCGGAATTCGTCGAGGGGATCGAGGCCGAGCTGGACGAGCAGGGCTACCAGGTGATGCTCGCCAGCTCGCGCGACGATCCGGAGCGGCAGTCGGGGTTGCTGCGCCGGTTGCGCGAGCACGATGCCGAAGGGATCATCCTCTTTCCCGCCGAAGGGACCGAGCCGGACACGATAGAGAAGCTGGTCGCAGCAGGCGTACCGCTGGTGCAAGCGATGCGCCATGTCGGGCGCGATCTGAGCGATTTCGCCGGGTCCGACCACGGCCTCGCGGTGCGGCTGAGCGTGCGGCATCTGCGCGATCTCGGCCACCGGCGGATTTCCTTTGTCTCGCTCGCCGGGAAGGTGTCGACGCGGGAAGAACGTCTCGGGGCCTTCGAAGAGGAGTTGCGCGCGCAGGGGCTCGTCAATGCCGGGGTGATCGACGTGCCGCTGGAATGGGATGGCTCGCCGCAATCGGCCGCAATGCTGATGGCGCTGGAGCCGCGCCCGACCGCCGCGATCTGCTTCAACGATATTCTCGCCTCGGGTCTGCTGCGGGGGCTGTTCGACCTTGGCCTGATGCCGGGGCGCGACCTCTCGGTGGTGGGGCACGATAACCTGTCCTTCATCGATCTCGGCGCGCCGCCGCGCCTGACGACGGTGCAGGTCTTTCCGCGCCAGATCGGAGCGGCCTCGGCCAAGCTGCTGCTGCGGCGGATCAAGGACCCGAGTGCAGAGCTCAAATCCGAGATCGTGACGCCCCGCCTGCGAGTGCGCGACACCACCGGCCCCGTCGACTGATATCCAAAGAAGACCATCACGCATCCGTGACTTGCGACTCAGGATTTAGATCGTTCTAATTAGATCGATCTAAAAATGCATATGTCCGATCGTTGAGGAGCGAGCAGGCATGTGGTTACACGCAGGGGAGGCGACGTGTATCACTTCAATTTCACGCCCGTATTCGAGAATTTCGACCTGCTGCTCTATGGCGCATGGTTGACCATCCGCCTGTCTTTCGCGGCGATGATTCTGGGGCTGATCGTGTCGGTTCTGGGGGCTGCCGCGCGCACCTCGCATTCCAAAGTGCTGCACGCGATCGTCGGCGCCTATGTCGAGATCATCCGCAACACGCCCTTCCTCGTGCAGATCTTCTTTTTGTATTTCGGGCTGCCCGCGATCGGGATCTCGCTCGATCCCAATGTCGCGGCGCTGATCGCGCTGGTGATCAATGTCGGCGCCTACGGGACCGAGATCACGCGTGCCGGCATCGAATCCGTACCCCATGGCCAGATCGAGGCAGGGCGCGCGCTGGGTCTCGGGCCGATCCAGATTTTCCGCTACGTGATCCTGAAACCGGCGCTGCGCAACGTCTATCCGGCGATGACGAGCCAGTTCATCTACCTGATGCTGACCTCGTCGGTCGTCTCGACGATTTCGGCGAACGATCTGGCCTCCATCGGCGCGGATCTGAACGCCAAGACCTTCGCCAGCTTCGAGATCTACCTCGTCGTGACCGGCATCTACCTTGTCCTTTCGCTGCTGTTCTCGGGACTCTTCAAGCTAATCCAGAACGCCGTATTCAACTATCCTGCGAGCCGCTGACATGATCCGCCAATTCGGACCTTCCGACATCCTGTTCATCATCGAGGCCGTGCGCTGGACGCTTCTGCTGTCGGCCATCGCTTTCATCGGCGGCGCAATCGGCGGGCTGTTCGTGGCGCTCGCGCGCAGCTCTGGCTCGAAAGCGCTGCGCCGGACCAGCGCCGGGTTCATCCGCATCTTCCAGGGCACGCCGCTTCTGATGCAGCTGTTCCTGTTCTATTTCGGCCTGACCGTGCTGAACCTGCCGATCAACCCGCTTCTGGCGGCGGCGATCGCGCTGACCTTCCATGCCAGCGCCTATCTGGGCGAGATCTGGCGCGGCTCGATCGAGGCGGTGCCGTCCGGGCAGACCGAGGCCGCGACCGCGCTGTCGCTGAGCTATCGCGACCGGATGCAGCATGTGGTTCTGCCGCAGGCGGCACGGATCGCCGTGGCTCCGACCGTCGGCTTCCTCGTGCAGCTGATCAAGGGCACCTCGCTGACCTCCATCATCGGCTTCACCGAGCTGACCCGCGCCGGTCAGATCGTCAACAACGCGACCTTCGACCCGTTCGTCGTCTTCGGGCTGGTGGCCGCGATCTACTTCATCATCTGCTGGCCGCTGTCGCTGTATGCGCGCCGGTTGGAAGGGCGGATGCGCCTCGCATTCACCCGCTGATTTTTCACCCGCTTCAGGTTTAGGAGGAGTAATCCATGAAGTTTCTCAAGACAGTTGCAACGGCGGCCCTGACGGTCGGCGCATTGATGGCAGGCCAGGCGCAGGCCACCACGCTCGATCAGGTCGAGAAGGCCGGCGTGCTCAAAGTCGGCATGCTCGTCGATTTTCCGCCCTTCGGTCTGATGGGCACCACCGGCAAGCCGGAAGGCTATGACGCCGATACCGCCAAGGCGCTCGCCGATTACCTCGGCACCAAGATCGAGATCGTGCCGGTGACCGGCCCGAACCGCATCCCCTACCTGCTCTCGGGTCAGGTCGACGTGCTGGTCGCCTCGCTGGGCATCACGCCCGAGCGCGTCAAGCGGGTCGATTTCTCGCGCCCTTATGCCGGGATCGAGATCATGGTCTACGGCAAGAAGGACGAGAAGGTTTCCAAGCCGGCTGATCTCTCCGGCGAGTCGGTCGGCGTCGTGCGCGCCTCGACGCAGGATGCGGGCGTGACCAAGGTCGCCCCCGATGACGCCACGATCCGCCGCTTCGACGACGACGCGGGCGCGGTTCAAGCGCTGCTTTCGGGTCAGGTGCCGCTGATCGGCGTTTCGAACGTCGTGGCCGCCCAGATCGAGAAGGCCGCGCCGGGTCGCTTCGACGAGAAGTTCCCGCTCTCGAGCCAAGTTCAGGGCATCGCGGTCGAGCCGGGCGCAGACAAGCTTCTGGCGAAGATCAACGAGTTCGTCGGTTCCGCAATGAAAGACGGCACGATGGACAAGATCTCCGAGCAGTGGCTCGCGACGGACATCCCCGATTTCGTCCGCAACGGCTCGGCCGAGGAAGCCGCGACGCCGAAAACGGCCACGAACTGATCTCACTTCATATCCGGCGCAGCCCCGCGCTGCGCCGGATCACCCTACAAGGCATCCCATGACACAAGCACAGCAGCCCGCCGTCGAGATGCGCGGCGTCACCAAGTTCTTCGGTGCGTTTCAGGCGCTGAAGTCGATTGATCTGACGGTCGAACAAGGCGAGCGGATCGTGGTCTGCGGTCCGTCCGGCTCCGGCAAGTCGACCCTGATCCGCACGCTCAACCAACTCGAAGAGATTCAGGAGGGCAAGATCACCGTCGACGGGATCGAATTGACGGCTGGCGGCGAGAACGTCGCGAAGGTGCGTCGCGATGTCGGGATGGTCTTCCAGCAATTCAACCTGTTCCCGCATCTGACTGTTCTGCAGAACTGCACGCTCGCGCCGCTCAAGACGGGACGTGCGGATAAGGCCACCGCAGAGGCGACCGCGCGCAAATATCTGGAGCGCGTGAAGATCCCCGAGCAGGCCGACAAGTTTCCCGCCCAACTCTCGGGCGGCCAGCAGCAGCGGGTCGCGATTGCGCGCGCGCTCTGCATGGAGCCGCGGATCATGCTGTTCGACGAGCCGACCTCGGCGCTCGATCCCGAGATGGTCAAGGAAGTGCTCGACACGATGATCGATCTGGCCCGCGAAGGCATGACGATGCTCTGCGTCACCCACGAGATGGATTTCGCCCGCGCCGTTGCCGACCGCGTGATCTTCATGGAGCAGGGCGCGATCATCGAGGAAGGGCCGCCGGCGGAGTTCTTCGGCAATCCGAAATCCGAGCGGCTGCGCAACTTCCTGGGGCAGATCTCATGAAGGACGAGACCAAATCGAACCCGTCGATCCTCGCGCTGATCGAGTTGAAACCCGCCGACATGATGGAAGCGTTCTGCGCCGAGCATCCGGTTACTCGCGATGCCGCGGCGCGTGAGGGCATCGAGGTCTTGCTGACCAGCGGTGCGCGCGGCCTCTCGGGCGAGGAGATCTCCGAATTTCCCGACCTGCGCCTGATCGCGGTCAATGGCGTGGGCACCGATGCGGTCGATCTCGACGCGGCGGCCGCGCGCGGCATCGATGTGACGACGACGCCGGATGTGCTGTCGGAGGCAGTGGCTGAACTGGCACTGGGGCTCGCGATTTCGGTGCGGCGCCGGATCGGCGAGGGCGAGCGGCTGCTGCGCTCCGGCGGTTGGTCGAACGGGCAGAAACCTCGGCTGGGTCAGGCGCTGACCGGATGCCGGGCGGGTATCCTCGGCTATGGCCGGATCGGGCGGGCGCTGGCGGATATGCTCCGCGCGCTGGGGGTCGATGTGATCTACCACGCGCGCAAGCCCCATGATGACGCCCCCGAGGCATGGCGCCCCGACGCCCGGACGCTGGCCGCCGAAAGCGATGTCCTGTTCGTCACGCTCTCGGCCACGCCCGAGACGCGGTATATCGTCGATGCGCCGGTTCTGGAGGCGCTAGGCTCCGAGGGCACTCTGGTCAATGTCGCGCGCGGCTCGGTCGTCGACAGCGCGGCGCTGGCTGCGGCCTTGCATGGCGGCACGCTCGGCTCTGCCGCGCTCGACGTGTTCGAGGTCGAACCTGTCGCGCCCGATGGGGCGGCGGACGGTCTTTTGCGCGCGCCCAATACGCTCTTCACGCCGCATATCGCGTCGGCGACGAACGAGGCGCGGCGCGCGATGGCGCAGCTGGTGATCGCCAATATCGACGCCTATCTGGCCGGAAGCCCGCTTCCGAGCCCGGTAACGCCTGCCTGACCGGAGCCTCACATGCTGGACTTTCTCTGCATCGGCGAGCCTCTCGCCGAATTCACCAACGATCCCGCAACGCCCGATCTGTTCCATCGTCGCCTCGGCGGCGACACGCTCAACGCGGCGATCTATCTCGCGCGGCTGCGGCCTGATCTGCGGGTCGGCTATCTCTCGCGGCTGGGCGAAGACGGGATGAGCCGCTGGATGCGCGACACGATTGCGCGCGAAGGCGTCGAGATCGAGGGGATCGGGGCCGAGGCCAATGGCAGCCCGGGGCTGAGCTTCATCGCCACCGATGCCACGGGCGAGCGCAGCTTCACCTATTGGCGCGATCAGGCGCCGGCGCGCCGGATGTTCGGCGCCGACGGGACTGAGGTCGCGGCGCTCGGTCAGGCGCGCGTTCTGCTGTTCTCCGGTATCACTCTGGCGATCCTTCCCGAGGAGGCGCGCGCGCGGCTGCTGGCGGAGCTCGATGCGCTGCGCCAGCGGGGCGTCACGGTCGCCTATGACACGAATTACCGCCCGCGGCTCTGGCGCGACCGGGCCGAGGCGGCGGAGTGGACGGAGCGCGCCTTGGCGGTGACGAGCCTCGCGCTGCCCTCGCTCGACGATCTCGCGGCCCTTTGGGACGAGGCCGATCCCGAGGCGGTCATGGCGCGCTGCGAGACACATGCGCCGGGGATGATCGTGCTGACGACCGGCGGCGGTACCGTGTTGGCGCGCGACGCATCGGGTGCGGCGCTGCGCGTTGCGCTGCCCGAGCCCGTTGCGGCCGTCGACACCACCGCCGCAGGCGACAGTTTCGACGCCGCGCTTCTCTCGGCCCTGCAACGCGGCAAGCCGCTGGCGGCGGCAATTCTCAATGGCGCACGGCTCGCGAGCTGCGTCGTCCGGTATCCCGGCGCGATTATCCCGCGCGAAGCTATGAAAGAAGAGGTTGCACATCATGCAGCGTGACCAAATCGCAAGCGCATCAGAAGCTCTGGCCGCCGCGAATGACGGCGAGACGCTCGACGCGCTGAACCCGCTCCCGGAAAGCCCGGCGGAGGCCTATGCGGTGCAGGCCGAAAGCCTGCGCCATCTCGGTCCGGTGGGCGGCTGGAAACACGCGCTGCTGGGTGGGCGCGACCTGTCCTGCGCACCGGTTCTGGACCGAGCGATCCACCCGACGGGGGCGACACTTGACGTCGCGCCCCATGCCCGGCTCGAGCTGGAGATCGCGGTGCGACTGCGCGCCGATATTTCGCCCAAGGCCAAGCCCGCCGAGATTCTGGATGCGATCGGCAGCGTTCATGTCGCCTTCGAGGTGCTGCAATCGCGCTTCACCGCGCTCGAAAAGCAGCCGCCGCTGGCGCAGATGGCGGACCGATTCTCGAACCAGGCGATCGTTCTGGGCGACGAGGTCCCTGATTGGCAGAGCCGCGATCTGACGCGTCTGCCGCTTGTGATCGGCGCGCCTTCCGATCCGCCCACGATGGCCGCGGGCATGTCGCTCTCCGAGATCGTGTGCTTCCTCAGCTTCCTTGCCGAGCGGGCCGCCGTCATCGGGCCGGGGCTGCGGGCGGAGCATTGCATCGTCACCGGTGCGCGCATCGGTCCGCAACCTTTGCCCGCGGGCGCGGAGGTACGTGGCGGGCTAGAGGGCTGTCAGGTTTCGATGACGACGCGCGCGCTCTGAACACTCAAGCACGCGGTGGTTGGTCGGCGGAAAAAAAGTCGGTCGCCGGGGATCGAGCGCAGCTTCGACGGCTGAAAGAGCGCGGGCCTGTCGCTCTGGCCCGCGCTATCTTTAGCCCGCGATCAGCGCCTTGGCGCGCGCAACGATCGCATCTTTGGTGATGCCGAACTCGGCATAGAGCCGCTCCGCCGGAGCCGAGGCGCCGAAGCCCGGCATGCCGATCACATCCGCTTCGCGCGCGACGTAGCGGGTCCAGCCGAAGGCCGACGCGGCCTCGACCGCGATCCTCGGCGCGGTGCCGAGAACTTCGGTCCGGTACTCCTCGGGCTGCGCGTCGAACAACTCCCAGCATGGCATCGAGACCACGGCGATATTGACGCCGTCCGCATGCAGCGCCTCTGCGGCCTCCACGGCCAGCGCCACCTCGGTCCCTGTCGCGAGAAGTGTTACGTCGCGGCCCTCCCCGAAGGAGCGGATCACATAGGCGCCGCGCGCGGTCAGGTTCCCATCCCCCGCGCCGCGCAGTTGCGGTACACCTTGCCGCGACAGCGCCAGCAAAGACGGCGTGCCCGTCGACCGGATCGCGATATCCCACGCCTCCAGCGTCTCCACCGCATCCGCGGGCCGGAACACGTTGAGGTTGGGGATCGCGCGCAGCGAGGCCAGATGTTCGACCGGCTGGTGCGTGGGGCCGTCCTCGCCGAGCCCGATCGAGTCGTGGGTCATCACATAGGTGACGCCCAGCCCCATCAGGGCCGACAGGCGGATCGCGTTGCGTGCGTAGTCCGAGAACACGAGGAACGTGCCGCCATAGGGCTTGAGGCCGCCATGCAGCGCGAGACCGTTCATCGCCGCCGCCATGCCGAACTCGCGCACACCGTAGCCGATATAGCGACCCGGTTTGGCGGCGGTGTACGACGAGTCGACGGCGGCGACGCGCGTCAGGTTGGAGCCGGTGAGATCGGCGCTGCCGCCGATCATCGCGGGCACCGCCTTGGCTAGATGCTCCAGCGCGATCTGCGAGGCTTTCCGGGTTGCGACGGATTGCGGGGTTTCGAACAGCTCGGCGCGGGCATCCTCGACGGCGGCGGCGTAGCCTTCCGGCAGCTTACCCTCGACGCGGGCGGTGAATTCCGCGGCCTTGCCAGAGGCGGCGAGGGCGTCCTCCCATTCCGCGCGGGCCTGCGTGCCGCGGGCCCCGATCGCGGCCCAGGCTGCAGCGAGGTTCTCGGGGATATCGAACGGCGCAGCCTCCCAACCGAGCGCCTGCTTGGCCAGCGCGCCTTCTTCCTCTCCCAGCGGGGCGCCATGCGCCTTCGCCGTGCCTGCCCGATTGGGCGAGCCGAAGCCGATCACCGTCTTCATCGCGATCAAGCTGGGCCGCGCGGTCTCGGCCTTCGCGGCCGCCATCGCCTCGTCGAGCGCCTTGGCGTCATGGCCGTCGCAGCGGATCACATGCCAGCCGCAGGCCGCAAGCCGCGCCGGAACATCCTCCGAGAAGGACACGGAGGTCGGCCCGTCGATGGTGATGTCATTGTCGTCGTAAAGAAGGTTCAGTTTGCCCAGTCCGAGATGCCCCGCAAGCGAGATCGCCTCTTGTCCGATCCCTTCCTGCAGGCACCCGTCGCCCAGCATCACCCATGTGCGGTGATCGACAAGGCCGGGGAACTCGGTGGCCAGCGCGCGCTCGGCCAGTGCCATGCCGACGGCGGTTGCCAAGCCCTGTCCCAGCGGGCCGGTCGTCGTCTCGACGCCCTTCGCATGGCCCCATTCTGGATGGCCGGCCGTGATCGACCCCCACTGCCGGAAATTGCGAATCTGGTCGCGCGTCATGTCTTCGTAGCCGGTCAGATGCAGCAACCCGTAAAGCAGCATCGACGCATGGCCGTTGGACAGCACGAAGCGGTCCCGGTCGGGCCAGTCGGGGGCCGAGGCGTCGAATTTCAGATGGTTGCGAAACAGCACGGTGGCCGCGTCGGCCATGCCCATCGGCGCACCGGGATGGCCGGAATTGGCGGCATTCACCGCGTCGATAGCCAACGCCCGCAGGCAATTGGCGAGGGCAAAGTTTTCAGGGTCGATAGCGGCTTTGGCCGCAACTTGAGCGTGATCGAGCATGGGATCCTCCTATGCCGCGAACGCTAGCAGTGGTCACAGGTTCTAACAATTAAAAATCACAAAGTAACAAAAATAATGTTGAAACTAACGTGACGCATGTTATTTAACCTCAACACGACGGAGGAGCGTTCGACATGCCCGAGGTTTGGATCGGCACCAGCTGGAAGATGAACAAAACCCTGTCCGAGGCGATGGCCTGGGCGGATGGCCTCGCGGCTGCGACCCTGTCGCCGCGTATCCAGAGCTTTGTCATTCCGCCCTTCACCGCGACGCGGCAGGTCAAGGCCGCGCTGGCTGACACGCCCGCGCTGGTCGGTGCGCAAAACATGCATTGGGCCGATGCCGGCGCCTGGACGGGCGAAGTGTCCGCGCCGATGCTGGTTGATTGCGGTCTCGACATTGTGGAGCTCGGCCATTCCGAACGCCGCGCCCATTTCGGCGAGACCGACGAGACGGTCGGCCTCAAGACGGAGGCTGCGGTGCGCCACGGGCTGATCCCGCTCATCTGCATCGGCGAGACGCTCGAAGATCGCGAAGAGGGGCGGGCCGCTGAAGTGCTGGCCACGCAGGTGCGCGGTGCGCTCTCGAAGCTGTCGGAGGACCAGAAACAGGCCGAGATCTGGCTCGCCTACGAGCCGGTCTGGGCCATCGGTGAAAACGGTATTCCCGCCACGGCCGATTACGCCGATGCCCGCCAGGCCGAGATCATCGCTGTGGCGCAAGAGGTGACGGGCCGCCGCGTGCCCTGCCTCTATGGCGGCTCGGTCAATCCTGACAACTGCGCAGAGCTGATCGCCTGCCCGCATATCGACGGGCTGTTCATCGGTCGCTCTGCTTGGAACGTGGCCGGATATCTCGACATTCTCGCGCGCTGCAATGCCGCGCTGGACGCACAAGTCAAAACGGAGGAACTGTCATGAAAATCGCAGTGGCCGGCGACAGCGCCGGCGAACCGCTCGCCAAGATCCTGGCCGAATATCTCAGCCAGAACCCCGACTACGAGGTGACTGAAGCCTCGCGCACCGAGGCCGGGCCGGACGATTTCTACGCCAATCTCGCGGATCGCGTCGCATCGGGCGTCAAGGACGGAACCTACGACCGTGCGATCCTGTGCTGTGGCACCGGGATCGGGGTCTGCCTCTCGGCCAACAAGGTGCCGGGCATCCGCGCCGCGCAAACCCACGACACCTATTCGGCGGGCAAAGCGGCGACCTCGAACAACGCGCATATCATCACGATGGGCGCGCGGGTCGTGGGCGCGGAGCTCGCGAAAGACATCGCCGATGCCTTCCTGTCCTCGTCCTTCGACCCCGAGGGGAAATCGGCGGGCAACGTTCAGGCCATTGACGCGGTCGACGCCAAGTATCACACGACGGCCTGAGCGAACTCCCGAGGGTCGGGCGGTTCGCCGCCCGGTCCCAACTCACTGACGGAATTCCCACATGCTGACCTTGCCGAACGACCGTCCCTCGCAGGCGGCGTACCTGCGTGACTGCCTGCCTGCTGGCGGGCTTGGAGAGATTATCGCCGCGCTGGCGGATGCCTTGCCCCCGATCGAGCAGCGGCTCGCGGCGGGTCGGTTGCCCGGCGATCCCGCCGCGTCCTGCGGTCAGAACGAAAGCGGCGATGTGCAGAAGGCGCTCGATGTCGGCGCGCATGACCACATCCTTGCGGCGCTCGCGGGGCTGGGCGTGCGGCACATGCTGTCGGAAGAGGCCGAAGAGGTCGAGCTGCTCGACCCGGAGGGCCAATTCGATCTCGCGATTGATCCGATCGACGGGTCGGGCTCCATCGGTATCGGCGCGCCGTTGGGGATGCTGTTTGCGATCTACCCGACCGGTCCCTCCGATTTCCGGCGTCCGGGCTCGGAGGCGATCGCAGCTGGCTACGCCTCCTTCGGGCATTCGCTGGATTTCGGCTTCACGGCCGGGCAGGGGGTGCAGATCGCCACCTATGACGGTGAGGACTTCCGCATGACGGCGCAGGACGTCCGACTGTCGCCCAAGGCCTCGACCATCGCTTACAACGCCTCGAACGAGCGTCACTGGAGCCCGGGTCTGCAACGCTGGGCCGCCGAGTTGCGCGCCGGTGCGGAAGGTCCGCGCGGGCGCGATTTCAACATGCGCTGGCTGGCGGCGGCGGTCGGTGAACTGCACCGTATCCTGCTGAAAGGTGGCGCGTTCCTCTATCCGGCGGACCGGCGCGAAGGCTATCGCGAAGGGCGCTTGCGGCTGGCCTATGAGGCGGTGCCGATCGCCTGCCTGATCGAAGCGGCAGGCGGGCGCGCCACCGATGGCACCACGCGCATTCTCGACCTCGTGCCGGACGCGCCGCACCAGAACGTGCCGCTCGTGTTTGGCGCATCGGAAGAGGTCGACATCATCAAGAGCTACCTTTCAGAGGAGACCTGACCTATGGCCCGCATCACCCTGCGCCAGTTGCTCGATCACGCGGCGGAGAACGGCTATGCCGTGCCCGCCTTCAACATCTCGAACATGGAGATGGGCCTGGCGATCATGACCGCCGCGCGCGAGGCCGATGCGCCGGTGATCCTTGCCGCCTCGCGGGGCGCGCGCGCCTATGCGGGGGACCGCCTGCTGGCGCGGCTGATCGATGGGCTGGTCGAGACCTTCCCCGAAGTGCCGGTCTGCATGCATCTCGATCACGGTAGCGATCTGGCTACCTGCGCCACCGCGATCCAGCATGGCTTCACCTCGGTGATGATGGACGGCTCGCTGCTGGCCGATGGCAAGACACCCGCCGATTACGCCTATAACCGCGATATCACCGCGCGCGTGGTCGAGATGGCGCATGCCTGCGGTGTCTCGGTCGAAGGCGAACTGGGGGTGCTCGGCTCGCTCGAGACCGGCATGGGCGATCAGGAAGACGGCCACGGTGCGACCGAGAAGCTCTCGGAAGAGCAGTTGCTGACCGACCCCGAAGAAGCCGAACGCTTCGTGCGCGAAACCGGCGTCGATGCGTTGGCTGTGGCGATGGGCACCAGCCACGGCGCCTACAAGTTCACCCGCCAGCCCGATGGCGACATTCTCGCGATGAATGTCATCGAAGAGATCAACCGCCGCCTGCCCAATACCCATCTGGTCATGCATGGCTCGTCCTCCGTCCCCGAGGATCTGCGGCAGATGATCAACAGCTATGGCGGCGATATGCGCCCGACTTGGGGCGTGCCGGTCGAGGAAATCCAGCGCGGCATCCGCTCGGGCGTGCGCAAGGTGAATATCGACACCGACAACCGCATGGCGATGACGGCAGGCGTGCGCAAAGTCCTGTCCGAGACGCCCGGCGAATTCGATCCGCGGAAATATCTGACCGAGGGCAAGGCGCTGATGCAGCAGCTTTGCAAGGCGCGGTTCGAAGCGTTTGGCACCGCCGGTCACGCCTCACGGATCACGCCCCTGCCGCTCGAAGCGATGGCGGCGCGCTGAGCGCGTCACCCTTTGCAGAACACAGAAAAAGGGCGCCCGCGCGGGCGCCCTTTCTTCGTTGCGAGGTCGCGTTCTACGTGACGCCCCCGAAATCCCCACGCGCCTGTCAAAACGAAAAAGGGGGCCGCGCGGCCCCCTTTCCCAGTGTCCCGTTGCGCCGGATCAGGAGGATTGATCCAGGGTGAACGGGCCGGTGTAGGCGTCGACATTGCTCGAGTCGATCAGCATGCAGTCGAAGAGTTGCTTCTCTTCCGAGACTTCCAGCTCGCCGGTCTGGATGAAGTGATCGGCCTGACGCACGGCCTGCTCGGCGAAGATCGCGACCGGCTGCAGGACCGTGTAGGTCATCTCGCCTGCCTTGACCGCGTCGACCGCATCGGGCGAGCCGTCGAAGCCGCCGACGACCATGCCGTCGAGCTTGCCCGCTTCCTTGAGCGCGGCGATCGCACCGAGCGCCATTTCGTCGTTGCCCGAGATCACGCCGGTGATGTCCGGGTTGGCCTGCAGCATCGACTGCATTTTGGAATAGCCCTGCGTACGGTCCCAGTTGGCGACTTCCTGCGCCTTCTTGTCGAGGTCGGGATACTGGCTCAGCACCGTCTCGAAGCCGTTCGAACGGGTCTGCGCGTTGTTGTCCGACGGGGCGCCGAACAGTTCGACATAGGAGCCTTTTTCGCCCATCGCCTCGACCCATTTCATCGCGCCGAGTGCCGCGCCTTGCGCGTTGTTCGACACCAGCTGTGCCTTGGCCAGACCCGACTGGTTGATCTCGGCGTTGACGATGAAGACCGGGATACCGGCTTCGACCGCTTTCTTCACGGCGCCGACCGAACCGTCTGCGTTCGCCGGGTCGAGGATGATCGCCTTGGCCTTGTTGGTGATCGCGGTGTCGACGAGGTTGCTCTCGGTGTTGGTGTCACCCTTGTGAGCGGAGACGTTGGCGTCATAGCCAAGCTCTTCGGCGGTGGCCTTGGCGACCTCGCCCTCGGTGTACCAGTAGGGGTTCGAGGGATCGTTGACGATGATCGAGATCAGACCGTCAGCCATCGCGGCCTGTGCCATCAACGGCATCATTGCGACGGTCGCGAGAATGGTGCGCCTGGTGAATTTCATGTTGGGTTTCCTCCCGTTGGGTTGTTGTAGATGCCGGATAGGTCCGGCGGGTATTCGGGCGCGGAACCTCCCTGTCCCGCGTCCTCGAAGTCTCAGCGCCGCGCGCGGCCGTATTGCAGGCTGTTGAGCAGCACGGCGAGCACGATCACGGCGCCCGTAAAGACGGTCTGCCAGTATGCAGAGACGCCGATGATGACGAGCCCGTCGCTCAGGAAGCCGATGACGAAAGCGCCCAGCATCGTGCCGCGCACGTTGCCGCGCCCGCCGGTCAGGGCGGCCCCGCCGATCACGACGGCCGCGATGGCGGTCAGTTCGTAGGTGGTGCCTGCGGTGGGGCCTGCCGAGGTCAGCTGCGACGACAGCACGAGGCCCGCGATGGCGGCACAGATGCCCGACAGCACGTAGACCGAGATTTTCACGCTGCGGGTCGGCACGCCGGAGAGTTCCGCTGCGCGCTCGTTGCCGCCCGAGGCGTAGAGCCAGCGGCCGAAGGCGGTGCGTGCCAGCACGAGGCCGACCGTCAGCGCGACCAGCGCCAGCACGATCACTCCGATCGGCACACCCGCGATGCGGTTGAACCCGAGCCAGTCGAAGCCGGTATTGCCCAGAGCTTCGGCGCCGCCAAGGTTGTTGTAGGTCAGACCGTTGGTCATCAGCAGCGCGACACCGCGCGCCACATAGAGCATCCCCAGTGTGGCCACGAAGGCGGGCACGTTGAAGAACGCGATCAGCACGCCATTGATCAGCCCCACGAAGGCGCCCAGACAAATCGTCAGCACCACCACGGCCCAGACCGGCGGGTAGAGCACGACACCGGCGGCCGGTATCTCGACCCCCTGCATGAGGTAGCCCGCGACGACCCCGGCGAGGCCCAGCGTCGAGCCCACGGACAGGTCGATGCCGCCGTTCAGGATCACCAGCAGCATACCGATCGCCAGCAGGCCGAAGATCGCGACATGCGACGACATGATCAAGAAGTTGCCGATGCTGAAATAGACCGGCGACAGGATCGAGAAGACGGCGATGATCGCGACGAGGGCGAAGAATGCGCGGCCCTCCAGAAGGATCTTGCCGATGTTCAGGCCCATGCTGCCCGATGCGGGCTTGGAATTCGTAACGTCCGCCATGTTGGCCTCCCTTAGTGGTGCACGGCTTCGCCAGAGGCGGCCATGATCTGTTCTTTGGTTGCGGTGTGATCGAACTCGGCCGCGATCCGGCCCCTGTTCATCACGATGATCCGGTGGGCGATGCTCAGGCATTCGCCGACTTCCGAGGTCGAATAGAGTACGGCCAACCCGCGCTCCTGTGCGGTGCGCGCGAGCAGTTTGAAGACCTCGGCCTTCGCGCCGATGTCGATGCCGCGCGACGGTTCGTCGAGCAGAATCACCTCGGGCCGGGTGGCGAGCATCTTGCCGATGACCACCTTTTGCTGGTTGCCGCCCGAGAGCGAGCCGATCATCGCGCCGCCGCCATCGGTTTTCACGGTCACTTCGCGGATCGAGTCGTCGATCACCTTGCGCTCGTCCTTGCGGCTGGTGAACAGGCCGCGCGTGAAGGCACCGATTGAGGACAGCGACAGGTTCTGACCCACGGTCATCGTCTGCACCAGCCCGTCGCGCTGCCGATCCTCTGGGACGAGCACCAGCCCGGCCTCGATGCGCTCGGCGATCGACATATGCGAGATGTCGCGCCCGTGCAGCTTCACCGCGCCGCTTTTCGCGCGCAGACGCCCGGCGGCGCATTCCATCATTTCGGTGCGCCCGGCGCCCATCAGCCCGTAGATGCAGACGATCTCGCCCGCGCGCACGCTCAGGCTCATGTGATCGACCACCAGCCCGTGACCCGACGGGTCGGGAACGCAGAGGTCTTCGACGATCAGCGAGGGCTCGCCCATCTTGCTGTCGGGAGGCGTGCCGAGGTCGAACCCTTCGCCGACCATGTTGCGCACGATCCATTCGAGGTCGATCTCGTTGCGTGGCGCGTAGGCGGTCATTTCGCCATCGCGCAGCACCACCGCGTGATCGGTCACTTCCAGCGCCTCTTCGAGGTGGTGCGAGATATAGACGATGCTGACGCCCTTCGCGGTGAGGTCGTTGATCACCTTGAACAGCACTTCGACTTCCGAGGCCGACAGCGCCGAGGTGGGCTCGTCCATGATCAGGATGCGGCTTTTGGCCTGCAGGGCGCGCGCGATCTCGACGATCTGCTGCTGCCCGAGACGCAGTTCCTCCACCGGGGTGAGCGGATCGATCTCTTCTTCCAGCTCCTCCATCAGGGCGCGGGTAACCCGCTCTTCCTCGGCGAAATCGACGCCGCGGCGGGTGCGGATTTCGCGCCCCATGAAGATGTTGTCGCGCACGTTCAGGTTCGGCGCGAGCGCGAGTTCCTGGTGGATGATCGAGATGCCCTGCGCCAGCGCGTCATTCGCGCCGTTGAAGGTGACCGGTTCGCCGTCGAGCAGAATCTGCCCCGAGGTCGGCGTCACGATTCCCGCGAGGATCTTCATCAGCGTCGATTTGCCCGCGCCGTTCTCGCCGAACAGCGTCGTCACCTGACCGCGATGGATGTCGAAATTCACGCCCTTGAGGGCTTTCACCGCACCGTAATGCTTGGCGACGTGGCGGGCCGACATGACGACGTCGCCGGTCCCTCGCGGGGCGTCGGGACGAATGCTTTGCTGCACGGTCATTGGACTTTCACCTCGACCGGGGTGATCAGCCACATTTTCGGATTGATCAGCTTGAAGGCGCCGGTGACGGTCACCGTCTTGCCGGTCAGGTTGGCGGTATCGATCCCGTCGAGCACCTCGGCCTTCATCGCGCGGTTAATGCCCGCGCCGGCGTCCTGGTATTCGATCTGGTTCTTGAAGGCGCCGAAGGAGATGTCGCCGGGCGCGTCGCGCAGGTCGGTGCCGTTGATCGCGGGGCCGGTCTGGACGCGGATGCGCACGTTGTCGAGCCCGTCGACATTGATATCGTAAATGCCCGATTTGCCTTCGCCGACCGTTCCGGTCACGCGCACGGGCAGCACAGGCATCGCGCCACCGGTGCCGTATTTCTTGGCGGCTGCGGATTTGTCCTCGGCCAGCGCGGCGGCGAGCGTCTTGGCGTCGACGGCGCGCTTGCTCACATCGTCGCGGATGCGGGGGAATTCCTTGGTGCCGTAGGCATCGGGGGAGAACCCGTCGACGCGGGTGTCCTGCTCGGAGCCGATGGTGACGACGGTGGTGTCGAGCCCGATCGCGACGAGGGTGCACAGCGCCACGGCGCCGACAATGACGCCCCGCCGGCCGATACGCGGTTTCATGGAAATATCGGTGGCATTCATGGCCTGTCGCTCCTCCCCTCGGGCCCCGGCGGGGCCTGTTGATCCTGTCTCGGGAGATGCTGCACCCGGCGCCAAACGACACCGGCTCGCTCGATCCCGGCGCGCTTGAGACCAGCACCTGTCGCACGCCGCGCGGGCGGCGTCGTCAGGGTGCGTGTCGCGGCTGAGACCTCGCGCGGCCTATCCAAAGTGCAGACCGCCATCCTCCCGTTTCGCAAGACGAATCGTGCCGATGCCCGTTCCGCCTGCCACTTGCCGAATCCACTGAATTTGCCAGCCTTTTCCTCCGTTTGGCGGGCAGTGGCGTTCGGTTCGTGCTGATCACCATACCTGAAAAAAATTACAAAGAAAGAAAAAAAATACACTCGACATGTGGTCGGGCTTGGGTATGCTTGATGCGTCTCGAGGGCAGATTTGTCCCCGAGAAGACCGCATTGGCTGGAGGGGCCGCGGTCGCAAATCAAGGGAGGAGGTCGCATGGCACAAGCGCCTTGCGTGGCTCGCCATCTGCGTCCCGAAACGGTGCAGCATGGCTGATCGCGACATTATTATCGGCATCGATGCGGGAACCTCCGTCATCAAGGCTGTGGCCTTCGATCTGTCGGGTCGGCAGATCGCGGCGGCGGCTGTGCCGAACCGCTACGACAGCGGCCCGAACGGAGCCGCAACTCAGAACATGGACCGGACATGGGCCGATTGCGCAAGCGCGCTGCGCAGCCTTGGCGAGCGTGTCGACGGGCTCGCCCGCCGCACCGCTGCGCTGGCCGTGACCGCGCAGGGTGATGGCACATGGCTCGTGGGGCAGGGCGATCGCCCGGTCGGTGATGCCTGGCTCTGGCTCGATGCGCGGGCGGCGGAGACCACCCGCAGGCTGGCCGGGCATGGCCGGGACGCGGCTCGCTTCCGCGCCACGGGCACCGCGCTCAACACCTGCCAGCAAGGCGCGCAGATGGCGCATATGGATCGCCATTGCCCCGAGCTTTTGGATCGCGCCGAGGTGGCGCTGCATTGCAAGGACTGGCTCTATCTGACCCTCACGGGCGTCCGCGCGACCGATCCCTCCGAGGCGAGCTTCACCTTCGGCGATTTCCGCACCCGAAGCTATTCCGACCTCGTGATCGAGGCGCTGGAACTGCGTGGGCGCAGCCATCTTTTGCCGCCGATCCTCGATGGTAGCCGCGATACCCATCCGCTGAGCAACGCGGCCGCCGAGGCGACGGGCCTGTTGGCCGGCACGCCGGTCAGCCTCGGCTACGTGGATATGGTGATGACCGCGCTCGGTGCGGGCGTCCACACCGGCACGCCGGGGGCGGCTTGTTCCACCATCGGCTCGACCGGGGTGCATATGCGCGCGGTGCGCGACGAGGACGTGACGCTGAACGGGCGCTCGGGCTATGTGATCTGCCTTCCGGCAGAGGGCATGGTCACGCAGGTCCAGACGAACATGGCCGCCACGCTGAACATCGACTGGGCGCTGCGCGTCGCGGCCGATCTGATGAGCGAGACCGGCCATCCGCATGACTACGCAGATCTGGTGGCGCGGATCGACGGCTGGCTGGCCCGATCCGAACCGGGCGCGCTACTCTATCAACCCTATGTCTCCGAGGCGGGCGAGCGCGGACCGATGGTCAACGCCAATGCCCGCGCCGGATTCATCGGCCTCTCGGCAGGCCACCGTTTCCCGGACATGATGCGCGCCGTGGTCGAAAGCCTCGGCATGGCCGCGCGCGATTGCTACGGCGCGATGGGAGAGCTGCCGCGCGAGTTGCGACTGACCGGCGGCGCTGCGCGCTCCGGCGCGTTGCGTGGAATTCTTGCCGCGTCTGTCGGCGCCCCGGTGCGGGTGTCGGCGCGCGAGGAGGCGGGCGCCGCTGGCTGCGCCATGATGGCCGCCGTCGCGATCGGCGCCTATCCGGATATGGAAAGCTGCGTCGCCGAATGGGTCACGCCGCTTCTGGGCGAGGCCGAGGCCCCCGACCCGGCGCTTCAGACCACCTATGCAGACCTTTACCCCGCCTATGCCGAAGCCCGCGAGGCGCTCGAACCGGTATGGGACCGGCTCGCAGATCATCGCGACCGGCGGACCACCCCCGAAATCGATGCGCCGCGCACTGCGCAAGGAGGATCGTGACATGAGCACGCAGGAACTGGATCTTTTCGTCATCGGAGGCGGCATCAACGGCGCGGGCTTCGCGCGCGACGCGGCGGGCCGTGGCCTCAAGGTGGCGCTGTGCGAAAAGGACGACCTTGCCGAGGGGACGTCATCGCGCTCGGGCAAGCTGGTGCATGGCGGGCTGCGTTATCTCGAATATTACGAGTTCCGGCTCGTGCGCGAGGCGCTGATCGAACGCGAGGTGCTGATGAACGCCGCGCCGCATATCATCTGGCCGCTGCGCTTCGTGCTGCCGCATTCGCCGCAGGATCGCCCGGCCTGGCTGGTGCGGTTGGGGCTGTTCCTTTACGACCATCTCGGCGGGCGCAAGAAGCTGCCGGGGACGCGCACGCTCGACCTCCTTCGCGATCCGGAGGGCGCGCCGCTCCTCGACAAGTATACGCGCGGTTTTGAGTACTCCGATTGCTGGGTCGATGATGCGCGTCTGGTGACGCTCAACGCGCTCGATGCGGCGCAGCGCGGGGCCATCGTGATGACCCGCTCGCCCGCGATCAGCGCGCGGCGTGAAGACGGCAAATGGCGCGTGACCACGCAAAACAGCCTGACCGGAGAAAAGCGCGAATTCCTCGCCAAATGTCTGGTGAATGCCGCCGGTCCGTGGGTGACCGACGTGCTGACCCGGGTCGCCGGGGCCAATTCGACGCGCAATGTCCGGCTGGTCAAGGGCAGCCATATCATCGTGCCGAAATTCTGGGAGGGGCCGCATAGCTACCTCGTGCAGAATACCGACAAGCGGGTGATCTTCATCAATGCCTATGAGGGCGACAAGGCGTTGATCGGGACGACCGATATCGCCTATGAAGGCCGGGCCGAGGATGTCTCGATCGACGACGGCGAGATCACCTATCTGCTCGACTGCGTGAACCGCTACTTCAAGGAGAAGCTGCGGCGCGAGGATATTCTCGAGACCTTCTCGGGGGTGCGACCGCTCTTCGACGACGGCAAGGGTAACCCTTCGGCGGTGACCCGCGACTATGTCTTCGATCTCGACGAGACCGGCGGCGCGCCGCTCCTGAACATCTTCGGCGGCAAGATCACCACTTTCCGCGAGCTGGCCGAACGGGGCATGCACGAGATTCGCCATGTCTTCCCGAAGATGGGCGGCGACTGGACCGAAGAGGCGGCGCTGCCGGGCGGTGACATGCCCGGGGCGGATTACGACGCGTTCCGCGAGACGTTGAAAGCTGAATATCCGTGGATGCCCAGGGACTTGCGCGAATATTACGGACGTCGCTACGGGACGCTCACGCATCGGATCGTGGGCACGGCCAATGACCCCAAAGGTCTCGGGCGCCATTTCGGCGGGCACCTCTACGAGGCCGAGGTGACGTGGCTGGTCGAGAACGAATGGGCGGCCACGGCAGAGGATATCCTCTGGCGACGCACCAAGCACCGGCTGACCATGTCCGAGGCCGAGATTGCGGCCTTCACCGAATGGTTCGACACGGCGCATGCGGTGGCGGCCTGATGGGACTGACGCTGTCTTTGAATACCAATCCGCTGGTGAACCGCTTCGCCGATCCGGATGACCTGATCGATTGCGTCGCTCGCGATCTGCGGATCCGCGACCTGCAGCTGACGCACGAGTTCATCAACCCGTCCTGGCCCGCGCCGGTGATCCGACGTCTGACGCGGCAGATGAGCGCGGCGCTGTCGCGGACCGGGGTGCGTGTGACCTCTGGGATGACGGGGCCTTACGGGCGGCTGAACCATTTCGGCCATCCCGACCGCGACGTGCGGCGCTACTATGTCGACTGGTTCAAGACCTTCGCGGACATCACTGCGGATCTCGGCGGCACGTCTGTGGGCACGCAGTTCGCCATTCTGACCTATCGCGAGCAGGACGACCCGGCCAAGCGCGAAGAGATGATCCGGATCGCCATCGACTGCTGGGCCGAGGTGGCCGAGCACGGCAAGGCCGCCGGGCTGGACTATGTCTTCTGGGAGCCGATGAGCGTGGCGCGGGAATTCGGCGAGACGATCTCCGAATGCATGGCGCTGCAAGAGCGGCTGACGGCGGCGAATATGGCGATCCCGATGTGGATGATGGCCGATATCGACCATGGGGACGTGACCTCCGAGAACCCGGACGATTTCGACCCTTATGCTTGGGCGCGGGCGGTGCCGAAGGTTTCTCCGATCATCCACATCAAGCAAAGCCTGATGGACAAGGGCGGGCATCGGCCCTTCACGGCGGAGTTCAACGCGCGCGGCCGCATCCAGCCCGAGCCGCTGCTCAAGGCCTTTGCCGAGGGCGGCGCGGCAGACAATGAGATCTGCCTCGAGCTGTCCTTCAAGGAGCGCGAGCCCAACGACCGCGAGGTGATCCCGCAGATCGCCGAAAGCGTGGCGTTCTGGGCGCCGCATATCGACACCGGAGCCTCCGACCTCAAGGTCTGAGGTCCGGGCAACGCGGCGGGGCTTCCCTAGGCCTTGCCTGCGCCTTATCAATAACGCCGCGCAACGATCTTGCGCGGCCCGAGCCGAAGGACAGCATGAACGACACCGATGAAACACTCGCCATCCGCGCAGCGTGGATGCACTACGTGGGCGGGCTCACGCAGGCCAAGGTCGCCAAGCGGCTTGGTCTGCCGTCGGTCAAGGCCCACCGGCTGATCGCCAAGGCGGTGGCCGACGGCCGGGTGAAAGTGTCGATCGAGGGCGATATCGTCGAATGCGTCGAGCTGGAGACGCGGCTGTTCGAGACCTACGATCTCAAGCTTTGCGAAGTCGCGCCGGATATCGGCGAAGAGGGCTTGCCGCTGCGCGCATTGGCGCTGGCGGGCGCGGCCTATCTCAAGCGTCAGTTTGAAGCGGGCGAACATTCTATCATCGGGCTGGGGCACGGCCGTACCTTGGCCGAAGTGACCCGGCAACTGCCGCGCACCGATGCCAAGGGGCTGCATTTCGTCTCTCTGCTGGGCGGGCTGACCCGCAATTTCGCGGCCAACCCGCATGACGTGATGCATCGCATCGCGGAGAAGACCGGCGCGCGCGCCTATGTCATGCCGGTGCCGTTCTTCGCCAATACCGTCGAGGACCGCGAGGTGCTGCTGTCGCAGCGCGGCGTCGATGAGGTTTTCCGCATGGCGCAATCCGCGACGCTCAAGATCGTCGGTATCGGCACTGCCACGGCGGATGCGCAGCTCGTCTCCTCGGGGATGATCGAACCGGGAGAGATCGAGGCGATCGCGGCTGCGGGCGCGCAGGGCGAGATGCTTGGCGATTTCTTCGATGCCTCCGGGAATGTTGTAGAAACCACGCTTTCGGCCCGAACGCTCGCAGTGGGCTACGATCCCGAGCGCGAAGAGGATATCGTCGCCATCGCGGGCGGGCCGGACAAGGTCGAAGCGATCCGGGCGGTTCTGCGGTCTGGCAGGGTGGCCGGGCTGATCACCGACGAGCGGACCGCGCGCGCGCTACTGAGCTGACGGCACGCAAAGGACGACCCTGATGAAACGAGACGACCGGAGGCAGAGCATCCTCGACGCGCTGGTACGCGACGGGGCGGTGCAGCTCGACGAATTGGCCGAACGGTTCGGGGTCTCGAAAATGACGATCCACCGCGATCTCGACGATCTCGAAACGGAAGGGCTGCTGCGCAAGATCCGGGGCGGCGCCACGATCGAGCCCGGCTCGCAATTCGAGAGCGAGTTTCGGTTCCGCCAGCTGCAGGGGCACGACCTCAAGGAGCGGATGGCCCGCGCCGCGCTCGAATGGGTGGAGCCGGGAATGACCGTGATGGTCAACGATGGCTCGACCGCGTCCGTGTTGGGCAGCCTGTTGCCCGAGAAGCGCCCGCTGACGGTTATCACCAATAACGACGCGGTGATGGAGGCGCTGAAAGCCGAGCCGGGGATGACCGTCATCGCGCTCGGCGGACGCTATTCGGCGAAATACAACGCATGGATCGGTCGGGTCACGGAGGGCGCGCTGGCTACGCTGCGCGCCGATCTGGCCTTCATCTCGACGCCAGCGGCGGGGGATGGGCGCGTCTATCACATGGACGACGACATCACGCGCGCAAAACGGGGCATGATGGACGCCGCGGCGCAGTCGGTGCTGCTGATCAACCATCTGCGTTTCGACCGGACGGCGCTGCACGTTCTGGCTGACTTCTCGGAATTCGCGGCGGTCATCACCGACGCCGAACCGTCGGAAGCAGCCCGGGCGCAGATCGAAGCCACGGGGGCCGCGCTCAAAGTCGCGAAAAGCGGGTAGGGCACCGCTTTTTCCGACCTTTGTCACGACGGCGGGTCGGTTGCGCCATCGAGAAAGCGCAGTGAATTGAAGCAGCGCTTCACAGGATTTGCATCTGCTATTAAACATCAAGGAAAGACTTGCCGCGATGCCGGGCAGCATCCGTGACCGCTTTCGCCACACGACTTGCGCGCAATCGCATCCGGCACGGTCGTATTTCCAAGGCGCAGGACATGCTCAAAGACATCAATCTCAACGCGATGAATCACTTCGAGGCCGTCGCTCGGCTCGGCGGCATATCGAAGGCGGCCGAGGAGCTGGGCGTGTCGCCTTCCGCCGTCAGCCAGCAGATCCGGCAGTTCGAGCAGCAAATGGGTGTGCGCCTGTTCAAACGGGAGAAGCGGCGGCTGTCACTGACGCTGGATGGCGAGCGGCTTTTCCAGACGACGACGCAGGCATTCCGGATGATGCGCGACGTGCGCTCCGCGATTCAGCGCCAGCGCGAGACCCGCCATTTCATCCTGCGGGTGTCGCCCTCTTTCGCGGTGCGCTGGCTCTCTCCGCGGCTCAAGTCGTTTCTCGAGCTTGCGCCGAACTGGGACATGCGGATCGACGCCGCGCCCGATTTCTCCGACTTCGAGACGGAGGTCGTCGATCTGGACCTACGCTATGGCGAAGGCGGCTGGACCGGCCTGCATCAAGAACCGGTGGTCCATGACCTCGTGCTGCCGATGTGCTCGCCCGGCTATCTGGAAGAGTTGCGCGCCCTGTCCGACGATCCGATCGGGCAGTTGCGACAGGCGCGGCTGATCGACTCCGTGAAGACGCATTACCGCTGGGATTTCTGGCTGGCGCGGCATGGTATCATGGGAGAGCGGATGATCTATCCGATGCGGTTCGACCGCTCGTCGATGGCGATTCAGCTGGCGACTGACGGGGCAGGGGTCGTTCTGGAAAGTACGACGCTCGCCCTGAACGAGCTGGAGCGTGGCGCCCTTGTTCCGCTGTCGACCGCTTTCGAGGCGATCCGTTTTCCTGCTTATTGGCTTGTCTCTCCTGCGCGCCATACCAGCCGCCGGATCGTGCGGATCTTCTCGGACTGGATGCGGGAGGAGGGCGCCGCCCATGATGCGCGCGCCTCGGCGCTGATCACTGGCTTGGGCTGCCGCATCCGGGAGCAGCGCGGGCGACAGCTGCCGGGTGAGGAGTACCTGCCCGAATGAAATACGCGCGCCCTGTCGCCAAGGCGCGCGCAATTGATGCGGATGCTGGATCAGGGTCAGTAGATCGTCAGCGCCGGTACGTAGGAGATCAGCGCCAACACGAGGATCGCCACGAGGTAGAAGGGCGCCAGCGAACGCACCACCTCCATCACCCCAACCCGTGCGATCGCGGCTGAGATGAACAGCGTGGTTCCCACCGGTGGCGTATAAAGACCGATCGACAAATTCACGACCATCATCAGGCCAAGCTGCACCGGATCGAGACCGATCGTATGCCCGATCGTCACGAAGAGCGGCCCAAGCAGCAGCACCGCTGCGGGCAGATCGAGGAACGCGCCCACGATCAACATCACCACATTCAGCGCGAGGATCACCAGCCAGCGCTCCTGAATGGTCGCAGCCACCCATGCGGCGAGCTCTTGCGGTACGCGCTCGGCGGTCAGGAGCCACTGGATCGTGGAGGACGCCATGATGATGAACATGACCGCGCCGGTCATCATCGCCGTGTCGACCACCGCCTCCCACAGGGATTTGGGATTGAGGTCACGATAGATGACACCGCTGACCAGAAGGGCATAGGCGACCGCCATGACGCTGACCTCGGTGGGGGTCGCCACGCCGAAGCGGAGGGTGCCGATCACGAAGACGGGCATCAGCAGGGCCGGGATCGCGCTGAAGATCTGGCTGCGGAAGGCGGCGAAGCCTCCTTCCAGCGGCGAGCGCGGCAGATTGCGGCGGCGCGCCACGATCGCGACGGCAATGAACATGCCGACACCCAGCATCACCCCGGGCAGGATGCCCGCGACGAAGAGGTTGATGATCGAGGTTCCCGAGACCAGCCCGTACAGAATGAGCGGGATAGACGGCGGGATCAGGACCGAGACGGTCGACGAGGCAGAGTTGATCGCCCCCGAGAAACCGCCCGGATAGCCTTCGGCTTTCTGCACCGGGATCAGCGCGTTACCCATCGCCGTCGCATCGGCCACAGCCGAGCCCGAGACACCGCCGAACATCACCGATCCGAGGATCGAGACCTGTCCCAGGCCGCCCTTGAAATTGCCCACGACCAGACGCGCGATATTCACCAGATAGGTGCCGAACCGCCCCGCCATCATCAGGTTGCCGGCGAGGATGAAGAACGGCACCGCCAGCATCGGAAAGCTTTGGGTGGGCGTGTAGAGACGCTGCACGATGACCGCCAGCGGCTTGTGGTCGAGCCACAGCGCAGCGGCGACGCCGCCCAGCATCGCATGTGCCACCGGCACGGCAAGCGCGAGCAGCACGAAGAAGACGAAGATCATGACACCGGCCATTGCGGGTCTCCTCAGCTCAGGCTTGCATGGGCGGGATCGTCATCCATCACGGACTTGCCCCCCAGCAGCAACACGATGTCGAGCGCGGCGATGATGGCCATCGCTCCGAATGAATAGACCATGCTGGAATAGCCCCAGATCGCCTTGACCCCGAGCGTGGACAGCGTCTGGAAGGTCGAGGCGCGCAGGATCGGCTGGCTGGACCAGAGGACCGAGATCGAGATCACGATGATCGCGGCTTCGACAAACAGCATGAAGGCGCGCCGAACCCGGGCTCCGGCCAACTCCGGCAACAAGGTGATCGCGATGTTGCGCGAGCGCGCGGTGGCGATGACGATGCCGCCCGCGACCAGCCACGGCAGCAGGATAGCGTGAATTTCATAGGCCCACGGGATGCCCTTACCGGCCCCGTAGCGCAGGATCACGTTTGTCAGGAGCGCCACGAACAGCACCGAGAGCGTGCCCGCAGCGATCAGCTTTCCCGACCATTCCAGCAGGTCGATCACGCCTTGCGCGAGGCGCAGGAAGGGGCGCATACGCCCCCTCCCTTCGCCTGATCCCGCGGCGTCGCTGCGGTCAGAGTCGATCATTCCAGCCCCGCAGCCTTTTTGAGTTCGGCGACCGTATCGGGGTAGTCCTTGGCGTATTTGTCATAGACCGACTTGGTTGCCTCGATATAGGCCGCGCGGTCCGCCTCAGCGAACTTGGCGCCGTCTGCCTCCATCTTCGGCATCAGCTCCTTGTCTGCCTTGAGCGACATGTCACGCTCCATCGCGCCCGCTTCCGAGGTCGCCTTGAGCGCGCAATCCTGCGTCGCCTTATCAAGGCCTTCCCACCACGACAGGCTGGCCACGACCGGGGTGCTTTCATACTTGTGCCCGGTCATCGTGATGTAGGGCGTGATCTCCTGCAGCTTGGCCGAGTTGATGTTGGTCAGCGGGTTTTCCTGACCGTCGAACACGCCCGATTGCAGCGCCGAGGGCAGTTCGGACCACGCCAGCGGCGCGGGCGATGCGCCGAGCGCGTCGAAGATGTCGATCGTCATCTGGTCCGGCGGGGTGCGGATCTTCAGGCCCTTGAGGTCGGCAGGCTCTTTGACGAACTTGTTGACCGTGGTGATGTTGCGAATGCCGTTATCCCAGAAGCCGAGGATCTTGAGCCCGGCTTTCTGTGCGTCGGCATCAAGCGAGTCGCCCACCGGCCCGTCGAGCACTTTCCACGCGGTCGGCAGATCCTTGAACAGGAAGGGCAGGCCCAGCAGGCCGATCTGCGGCACGATCTGCGCCATCGGACCCTGGCTGTTGGCCGTGACCTGAATCACGCCCGCCGCGGTCGAGGTCAGCATCTCAGAGTCGTCGCCCATCGTGGCCGAGGCCGCGACATTCACCGTATCCTTGCCGTCGGTGCACTGGGTGAAGACTTCAGCCCATTTTTCCGCCGCGATGTAGCGCGGGTTTCCAGGGTTCGCGCCATGCGCGAAGATCACCTCGTCAGCCTGCGCCGTAGAGGCCCCTGCAAGGGCCGTCGCGCCGAGAAGTGCGATGGTCAACATAGATTTCATTGGTCTCTCTCCCGATTGGTTCGGACGGTCTCCTCACCGTCCCGCCGGATTGGCTCCGGCTTCATCCGGCCCACCTCACTGCGGGCCGGAGATTAGTTGCCTTGCGGTCAGGCACAACCGCGAACAGGCGTTATTCGGTCGGCCTAGTGAATGAGCGAGCCGCCATTCACGTCGACTTCGGTGCCGGTGCAGTAGGCCGAAAGGTCAGAGGCAAGGAACAGCGCGCAGCCAGCCACATCCTCTGCCGTGCCCGCGCGTCCCATCGGAATTCCGGCGAGGACTTGCGTGCGCATCTCTTCGGTCAGCTTGCCCGCGGTGATGTCGGTGGCGATGAAACCCGGGCAGAGCGCGTTCACGCGCACGCCGTCGGGGGCAAGCTCGCGCGCCGAGGCTTTGGTCAGCCCCAGTACGCCCGCCTTCGCGGCCGAATAGTGCGGGCCACCGAAGATACCACCGCCGCGCTGCGCGGAAACCGAGGACAGGTTCACGATCGAACCGCTCTTGCACTCGCGGAAATGCGGCGTCAGCGCCTGCGTCATGTAGAGCGTGCCACGCAGGCTCACATCGGTCACCGCGTCGTAATTCTCCGGCATGATGTCCATGAGCTTGAGCGGCTGGGTGATGCCCGCGTTGTTCACGAGGATATCCACCGCGCCCCATTTGGCGATTAGCTCGTCCGTGGCGGCCTGACAGGCTGCCTTGTCGACGACGTTGCAGGCAAGCCCGACATGTCCCTCGCCGGGCAGATCGGCGGCAGCGGCAGCGGCCTGATCCGCGTCGAGGTCGAGGATCGCCACGGTCGCGCCATGCTGTGCAAAAAGCGTCGCCGTCGCCTTGCCGAGCCCGCGAGGGCTGGCCGCCCCGGTCACGATGGCAAATTTACCGTCCAGAAGTCCCATTGTGTTCCTTTCTTCGTGTCGTTGGCGCGGCGCTCAAAGCCAGCCGCGGATCTGTTGGGCGACCTTCGCGGTGCTCAGGCCATAGAGGTCATGAAGCGTGGGCAGCGCGCCCGCTTCGAGAAATTCATCGGGCAGCGCGATCTGGCGGAAAGCCGGCGTCACCCCTGCGCGCAGGAGCGAGCGGGCAACCGCTTCGCCCAGCCCGCCGACTTCGGAGTGGTTCTCAGCGGTGACGAGAAGTCGGCCCTTGCCTGCCTCGGCGAGGATCGTCTCGGTATCGAGTGGCTTGATCGTCGGGCAGTGCAGAACGGCGACGTCGATCCCGTCCTTGGCCAGCAACTCCGCCGCGTCGAGCGCGCGCATGGTCATGATCCCCGAGGAGACCACCAGAACGTCGCGCCCCTCGCGGATCATCTGCGCCCGGCCCAGCTCGAACTGGTAGTCGGGACGATAGCGGGTGATCACCGACGGCACCTTGCCCCGCAGAAGCCGTGCGTAGACCGGTCCATCATGGGCGATCATCGCAGGCACCATCTGCGCCACGTCGGTCGCGTCACAGGGATCGAGAATGGTCAGGTTGGGCAGCCCGCGGAAGATCGCGAGATCCTCGGTCGCCTGATGGCTGGGCCCGTAGCCCGTGGTAAGCCCTGGCAGACCGCAGACGATCTTGACCGGCAGGTTCTCCTCCGCGATCGCCATGCAGATGAAGTCATAGGCCCGACGCGAGGCGAAGACCGAATAGGTCGTCGCAAAAGGAATGAACCCCTCATGCGCCATCCCGGCAGCGGCCGACATCAGAAGCTGCTCGGCCATGCCCATCTGATAGAAACGGTCGGGATAAGCCTGCGCGAAGACATGCAGATCGGTATATTTCGCCAGATCCGCCGTCAGGCCGACGATGCGGGCATCATCCTTCGCGGCCTCGACCAGCGCATGCCCGAAGGGGGCCGCGACGGTGTCATAGCCTTCCGCCGCCAGCGACGCGATCATCGCGCTCGTCGCGACCTTCGTTTCGGGCACGCGGCGGGGTTCGTATTTGCGGGCGCGGGCTGCGGCGGTCATGCGGGCACCTCTGCGTCTAGAATATCCAGTGCGCGCGTCCACTCATCGGGCTCGACGCGGACGAAATGGGTGATCTCGCGCTCTTCGAGAAAGGGCACGCCCTTGCACATCTTGGTATTGCAGATGATCACGCGGGGCTTTTGCTCGGGGCAGGTGCGGGCAGCGTCAAAGGCCGCGACCAGCGCATCGAGGTCATTGCCGTCGACCTCTTGCGCGTGCCAGCCAAAGGCCTCCCATTTCGGTGCCTCGGCCCCGACGGCGAGCGCGTCACGGGTCGGGCCATCGGCCTGCTGATTATTGAAATCCACGATACAGATCAGGTTGCTCAGACGATGCTGGGTTGCCGACATCACGGCCTCCCAGGTCGAGCCTTCGCCCAGTTCGCCGTCGGACATCAGGTTGTAGACGAACTGATCGCCGCCCTTCGCCTTCAGCCCGAGCGCCATGCCGACCGCGATGGCCAGCCCATGGCCGAGGCTGCCGCCGGTGATCTCCATCCCCGGTGTGTAAGAGGCCATGCCCGACATCGGCATCCGCGAGTCGTCCATCCCGTAAGTGCCGAGCTCGTCCTCGGGCAGGACGCCCGCCTCGATCAGCGCGGCATAGAGCGCGATCGCATAGTGGCCGATCGACAGCAGGAAACGGTCGCGCCCCTCCCATTCGGGATCGTCGGCGCGCAGGTTCAATGCGTGGAAATAAGAGGTCGCGAGAACGTCCGCCACACCAAGCGCCTGACCGACATAGCCCTGTCCCTGGACTTCGCCCATCTGGAGGGCTTTGCGACGGATGCCCCAGGCGCGGCGCGCCAACGAGACGTTCGACCGCAGATTTGCGGTAAGTTCTGGCATGGTTCCTCCCCTGCGGCGATCCTCCATCAGCCGCATCCTGCCCCGAACACTGCCGCGAGGAGCGCTCCAAAAAAAGAAAGGAAACTTAAACTCGTTGTTAGTATTTCTTCACAACTTCCCGGCTGGTTTTGATGTCCGAGCGGTGGTTTCCCCGCTACTCCTGTTGGGGAAGCTCTGCGCGCTACACTGAGGAGGTCGTGTGCGGAGCATGACTACGGGAGGACATCATGAAACTGGGTTTGGGCAGTTACGCCTATCGCTGGTCCATCGGGATCAAGGATCAGATCCCCTCTAAGCCACTGACGGCATTCGACCTTCTGGATCGTGTGGAAGCGCTCGGACTTGAGGTCGTGCAATATGCGGACAACATGCCGCTGGATCGTTACACTGCGGACGATCATCACAAGCTCTACGAGATCGCCCAACAAAAGGGCCTTCAACTCGAGCTTGGGACGCAATGTTTCGATGCCGATGAAGTCGACCGCTATATCGAGATCGGCCAGCGCCTTCATTCGAAGATCATGCGTGTCGCCCTCGATGCCGAAGACAGCCACATGCCGGTGGCGGATCTGGCCGAGCAATTGCGCCCGCGGGTCGATCGTGCACGTGCCGCGGGCATGAAAATCGCGATTGAGAATCACTTCAACTATCCCAGCCCGCGGATGGTCGAGCTGCTGGAGGCGGTCGGCGATGATCACCTCGGGGTCTGTCTCGACGTGGCGAATTCGATCTGTGCAAACGAGTGGCCCGAAGAGACGATCAGTCTCTTGGCGCCGTGGACGATCAACCTGCACCTGAAGGATTACGAGATTACGCCCGACCCCTATGGCGTCGGTTTCCGTATTCATGGCGTGCCCTTGGGCACGGGCCGCGCGCCGATCGCGTGGACCCTCGACCAGCTGGCACATTGCCCCGCCGATATGAGCGTGATCCTCGAACATTGGCTGATGCTGGAGAGCGACGGCCTCGAGGCGGCGATTGCCAAGGAACAGCCGTGGATCGAACAGACCACTGCAGCCGCGAAAACTTTTACCGAGGGGCGCTGAGATGACCGACGATATTCGCACCAAGAAACTGATGAACGCGCCCGAGGACATCATCCCCGAGGCGATCGAAGGGATGCTTTCCGCCCATCCCGACCTGCTGAGTGTCGAGGGTGCCACGCGCCGCGCCATTGTGGCCAAGGATGGCCCGCGCGACGGCAAGGTCGGTATCATCATCGGCGGCGGCTCGGGGCACGAACCGGCCTTCGCGGGCTATGTCGGGCGCGGCCTGGCGGATGCGGCGGCGGTCGGGAACGTCTTTGCTTCGCCTTCGCCCGAGCACATCATGGATGCCGCGCGCGCGGTGGAGGGGGGCGCGGGAGTGATGTTCCTCTATGGGAATTACACCGGCGACGTGATGAATTTCGACATGGCCGCCGAGGAATGCGAAGGGATGGGTATTCCCGCCCGCTCGGTTCAGGTCACCGATGACGTGGCCTCGGCGCCCAAGGGCCGGGAGAAAGAAAGACGCGGAATTGCCGGGGATTTCTTCGTCTTCAAGATCGCGGGCGCCGCAGCCGAGGCCGGTCGCGATCTCGAAGCCTGCTATGCAGCCGCACAGCACGCCAATGACAATTGCCGCTCGATGGGCGTCGCGCTGAGCGCGTGCTCCTTGCCCCAGACCGGCAAGCTGAATTTCGACCTCGGCCCGCGCGAGATGGAAATCGGCATGGGTATCCATGGTGAACCGGGCATGCGTCGCGGTCACTTGGAAAGCGCCGATGCGGTCAGCGACGAGCTGATGCAGGCCATCCTGACCGACATGGAACTGGGCAAGGGGGACGAGGTCGCGGTGCTGGTCAACGGGCTGGGCGCAACCGGGCCGCTGGAGCTTTACATCCTGCACCGCCGGATCGCGCAGATCCTCGGAGATCGCGACGTGAAAATCCACCACAGCTGGGTCGGGGAATACTGCACCTCTCTGGAAATGGCCGGGGCTTCGATCACGCTCCTCAAGCTGGACGACGACCTCAAGACGCTGCTCGATATGCCGTGCCGGACGCCTGCACTCACGGTCGCCGGAAGCCTTGAGCCGGTGGGTAGGCGCACCCGCCGCACTCATGCCGCCGCCTCCAGCGCGAGCGGGATCGAGCGGTCCGACCTTGCTATCGACGGCCCCGTCACGCCTGTGCGTTTCCGCCAGATGATGCTGGCGATTGCAGATGCGATCCACGCGAACCGCGACTGGTTGTCGGAGCTCGACGGGGTCATCGGGGATGGCGATCACGGCGTCACGATGGACATCGGCTGGACCGCGGTGCGCAAGGAGTTGAAAGACCCGACGGATGAAACCGTGTCCGAGACCTGCGCGCGCATGGCCAAGGCGTTTCTCGACGCGGTCGGGGCGTCTTCCGGGCCGCTTTATGCGACCGCTTTCCGCAAGGCGGGCGAGGCTGTGTCCGATCGGCTCAACCTCGATGCCGGCGCGATGGTCGCGTGGATCGAAGGGATCTGCGCAGGCATCCAGTCACGCGGCGGTGCACAAGTCGGCGACAAGACGATGATCGACGCATGGGTTCCGGCGGTGGCGAAAGCGCGCGAGACCCTGCAATCGGGCGGTGACGTGATCGCCTGTCTCGAGGCGGCCTGCGCCGGTGCAAAAAACGGCCGCGACTACACCGCTGAAATCGAAAGCCGCCGGGGCCGGTCGGCCAAACTCGGAGAACGCTCTGTCGGGCACATGGACCCGGGCGCGGCCTCGGCCCATGTCATGCTGGTCGCGATGACCGAGGCCCTGCGCGATTGATCATGATCGGGGCGCTCTCAAGGGCGCCCCGCCCGTCATCGCGTTCGATGTCCGAAATCCCCGGTTTCGGATAGTCCCGTTTGCGAGGGTCACATCACCACCACTACGATTTCGTGGGCGAGGTTGTCCCAACCAGCGGCGCGGAGCGCGCTTTCCCGTAAAGACCGTCTGCGAGTATGGCGAAGCCATCCGCTATGATCGCGGCGTTTTCGCCTCATTCCAGTCCGCTGCTGCTGCGGCGCTAGGCTACGATTGGGTATCTGGAATGTCAGCCGGAAAACCCGGAAACCGGGGTTGGTTCTGGAAACCAACCTGCAATGCAGTGCTCCGAATTTCGGCTGAATAGTGGAGGCGAGTACCGGAATCGAACCGGTGTACACGGATTTGCAATCCGGGAAGAAAACGTTGCTTTTCAATGGCTAAGTGTTTCAAAAAGTCACGGACAGATCGTGAACCATTCGTGAAAGTTTCAAACGCAAAATTGGCGCCACTGACGCCTTCAGAGCGGAAGAAGACGCATCCGTGCCGTGTTCGGAGTAGCCGCATCCAGACACTTTCTATTGCGTGCCTTTGGGCAGGACGTGGTCTTTTGCTTAGCTTCGCTTGGTTTTGTAGAACTTAAATGTTCGAGTTGCGCACGGTGGTTACGAAGACGTTGCGCTTCGCCGTCCTTGCCTTAATGACCCTGACGGCCGATTACACGTTAAGTGGCGGATAGACGCATTCCGCAAGCGAACTGCGGTTGCGATTGGCAATGAAGGTTGTCTCGGCAGCGGCCAGGCGCGCCTTGAGACGGCAGTGCGGCGTCAATGTGCAGGCGGCGCTCCCGGACAGGAAACACTCGACCAGAGCCTGGTCTGCCTCGAGATAGGCGACGACGTCGCCCAGAAGGATCTCTTCAGGCCGCCGCGCGAGCACCGCACCACCGCCGCCGCCGCGTCGCGTTTCCAGATAGCCAGCAGCCGACAGTGACGAGATCACCTTTGCCAGATGATTGCGTGAAATACGGAACTCTTCCGCCAGCTCCGCGGTGGTGAACGGTCGATCAGGGGTGCTGGCCATCCCCATGAGGACGTGTAGTCCGAAGTCGGTGAAGGAGGTGAGACGCAAATGCAGCTTCGCGATTTGGTATTTGCAATGCGCATTAAGTGAGTGTAATACGCAAACCAAATACTAATTACCTAGAGAAACCGCAAACTAGAAAGCCTAGCCATGATTTCTGCTCGCGGAAAATCTCGACGGAAGCAGCAGCCTCGAGAACGAGGGGCTCTTTTCACGGATCGAGGCGGCCATGCACTCGCTCGGACAAGAAACGGCAAGACGATGATCCACTCACTCCCTTCCATCATTTTCGCCCGGCCTTCCCAGCTCGGATCGCCTGCGCGCGCCACTAGAATGCTCCAGTCATGAGCGCGGGCGACGACACACTCCCGCGCGCTGCCGACCTAGGCACGTCCGTGCTCGCTCGCCTCTCATGCGTGATCGTGCAACCCGTCCTGACCCGCGTGGTCAGGCGCGTCGCCAAACAGCATCCGTCGCTTTTCTCGCGGCTCGGTCCACATCAGGGGACCGATTTCGTAATCGATCCGGTGGAACTGCCCTTTGCCCTGCACCTGCGACCAGATCCGCAAGCGCTGGTGTTCCGGGCCGTCGCGCGCAATGCGGCGCCCGAAGCGGGAGCCACAATTCGGGGGAAGTTCATGCTGCTTCTGGAGTTGGTCGATTCCGAAGAGGATGGAGATGCCGCGTTCTTCTCCCGCGACCTGGAAGTCACGGGCGACACCGAAGCTGTCGTGCGGCTTCGCAATGCACTCGACGATGTCGATGGATCCATCGCCGAGGAAACCGCTGGAATGTTCGGCCCTGCTGGCCGCGCCATTCTGGCAAGACTGCGCCGCGCCTATCCAACGTGAAGAAAGGACCCCTCGTCCCATGAGCCTCGCCGAACTGATCTGCCCGGCCGGCACGCCCGCCGCCCTGCGCACCGCCGTCGATGCCGGCGCCGATGCGGTTTACTGCGGCTTTCAGGATGCCACCAACGCACGCAACTTTCCCGGACTGAATTTCACCCCGGACGAACTGGCCGCATCGGTCGCCTACGCGCATGACAAGGGCACCAAGGTGTTGCTCGCTTTGAACACCTACCCGCCTGCGGGCAAGGTCGATCTGTGGCGACAAGCCGCTGATACAGGTGCGCTGCTTGGGGTTGATGCTTTCATCGTCGCGGATATGGGCGTGGCAGACTATATCGCGCGCACCCATCCCGGTGTTCGTCTGCACCTGTCAGTTCAGGCCGCCGCCTCCAGTCCCGAGGCGATCCGGTATTATTGCGAGAATTTCGCAGTGAAACGCGTCGTGCTGCCGCGCATCCTGACGATCCCCGAGATCCGTGAAATCCGCAAGGAAATTCCCTGTGAGATCGAGACCTTTATCTTCGGTAATCACGGGCTGATGGTCGAAGGACGGTGCAGCCTGACCAACTACCTCACCGGGCAATCGACCAACATGGACGGGGTGTGCTCTCCGGCCTCGGACGTGGAATACAAGCGCCACACGGATGGCTCTATGTCCTCGCAACTCGCGGGTTTCACTATCGACTGCTTCGGGGCAGACGAAAAGGCAGGCTACCCGACAATCTGCAAGGGGCGCTATACGGCGCCGCACCGCTCCGAGCCATATTATGCCTTCGAGGAGCCGATCAGCCTGAACCTTTCCCGGCTGCTTCCCGATCTGGTCGAGGCCGGTGTTCACGCCTTTAAGATCGAAGGTCGCCAGCGATCGAAGAGTTATGTCCGAGGTGTGGTGTCGGCCTTCCGGCAGGCCGTTGATGACATCCGCGCGGGTCGAGAGGCGAATATCGCCGATCTGGTCGCCCTGACCGAGGGCCAGAAACAGACCCAGGGCGCGTTCGAGACAAAGAAATGGCGGTAAACGACATGACGAAACTGACCTTGGGCCCCATCGCCTATCACTGGTCCACCCAGACGCGGCGCGACTTCTACGCTCGTGTCGCCGACGAGGCGCCGATTGACGAGGTCTATCTGGGCGAGGTCATCTGCTCGAAGCGCGCGCCGTTTCACGAGGCCGATCTGCCTGCCACGATCGAACGGCTGGAACGCGGTGGTAAGACGGTGATCCTGTCGTCGCTGGCCGAGGTGATGTTGAAACGCGAACGCAAGGCGACAGCCGATCTGGCCGCCATGGAAGCGCCAGAGATCGAGATCAATAACGCGGCGGGCCTGTTTGCACGAGGCAAGCGCCCGCACCGCATCGGTCCGTTCATGAACGCCTATAATGAGGCGACCATCGCCTGGATGGCGGGCCGGGGTGCGACCCATGTCTGCCTGCCGACCGAAATGCCTGCCCCGGCGATTGCTGCGGCCGCTGCGGCGGCGCGCGAGCTTGGGCTGGGGGTGGAAGTGCAGGTGTTTGGCCGTGCTTCGCTTGCGGTGTCCGCACGATGCTATCATGCGCGCGCCCATGGCCGGACCAAGGATAACTGCCAATTCGTGTGCGAAGAGGACGCGGACGGCATGCCCTTGCGCACCACAGACGACCGCCCGATCCTTCGCGTGAACGGTATTCAGACCCAGTCGGAAAGCTACATCGACCTGTTGCCCGAAGCCGGACAGATGATCGTAAACGGCGTCACCCATTTTCGGCTGATGCCACAGGCGGTGGATATGGTTGCAGTGGCTACGACGTTCCGCAACGTTCTGGATGGCACCCACAGCATGATCGACGGTGAACAAGCGTTGCGCAAACTTTGCGACGGGATTTCGTTCTCCAATGGGTTCTATCACGGTCAAGCGGGGTATCGGCGCATTGCCGCTGCCGCGGCAAACTAATCGCGATAAGGACGCGATAGCTAATTTCGGACTTTCGAGATTCAGGGACCTGGCCGTAGACCTTTGCATTTCTAAACTCGCCGCGGCGACGAAGGGAACGCTTTCTTACGCCTTGCTTTACGGTAGTGAACCGGCATCGCCGAGATCATTTGGTTCGAGTTCTCCCGGGTCCGGCGCAGTGCGCGACTTCACTGGTTTGGGTGGAGGGGCCTGCCATGCTTTTAGATTTGCTCCCACAAGGTCGTAAAACTCTGGAACGATACGCTCAATGTCTTCGATAACAGTCCTTCGGCCTCCGAAACGCTTTCCGAGCCCTTCGATCATCAATATCTCAAATCCATGGGGAACGAGGTCCAAATTGTCGGTCTGAATTAGTTCCGGTTCTTCGCGAAGGAGCGAAATGGGCTTCATGGTTGGAGGGCAACGGCCCGGCCAAAGAGCGCGAACAAAAATCCGCTCGTCATTTTGGGGAAGCATCCTCAGCAGCCAATTGAGCCGCGCCTTTGTTGACTTTCGATCAGTCGGCGCTTTGACAGTCATCGAAACTGACACGGTTTTGCGCGCAATGTCTGCACAGAGGTCGATATCTGATGCGCAATCTGGAACCCGGAGCTTCGAGGTCAGCATATGCGTTTCGACGATCGAGCTTATTTGCTCCTTCAATCTTGCTGCAGGATCTTCCCGGAGTTTGCGTTCGACGATGCTGTCAACGCGTGTCCCTACATGGCTCGACATGTGTAGGCATAGGTCGCGTTCTTCGGCGATCCAACTCGCGGCAGACGCTTCAACCTCAGAAGACGATTTCTTCAGCTTTTCGTCATTCGCGACCGATTGGACGATGTCTTTCCATTGAGCTGCCATTTGTGCGAAGCGTTCAACGCCCGTAGCTGGATGAGCCAAGAAGTCATTGAGCTGCGCCAAGAGATAGGACTGTTCAGTATCATCGACAGCGTTCTGATAGCCGAGAATTTCGCAGATCGTGGCAAGCCAGGTCCAGGACCAGTGAAAAAGTGAAACCCTGCGCAGAAGTGTCTTCGGGAGATTCACAGGGGAATGATCCGCCCGAGATACAAACTGATTTGAGACGGTAATAACCGCGTCGATCCCTTGGGCCCGAGCGATCTCGACGTAACGTTGCACCTGCTCGACATCGAGACCGTTTTTGCCGATTTTCGCCTCGATCAAAGCAGACCACCGCGTGCGTCCTGTGTCGATTACGATCAATCCGTCGGGTCGGCAGTTCGCAAAAGCTTTCTCTCGAAAAACCACCTCCGTGAAGGCTTGAACCGTGGTGCGTTTCCCAACACGCACGCCGGTTGAAGCTAAGACTTCCTGCGCCAGAGCGGGGATTTGCGTCATTACAGCGAGGAATATCGAGGCCACACGCTTTTCCTTACTCGTTTCGGCAAGGACCGGGAATAAACGTGCCTCATCACCGCTTGAGAGGAAATCAGGTAATTCTTTCATCATTAGCTCTCCGAGAAATGTATTCAAAGGCTAGCAACTCGAAATCGAACCGTCTACTTTCCTAATTTTCAGGCAGTGGGTTGGCGATTGTGGGCTTTCCAAACTGTTCTAGATTGGAATTTTGGATCGAGGAGTGGCCATCCGCTGCACACGGCAGCGATGGCGACTATCTGCTGTGAGCAGCCTCTGGGTTAAGAGGGGAGGTGAGTGGTCGTTCGCTGCGCGCTGGCTCAATGTCTCCTTTGGAAGAACCCACCTATTTGACCGCGTCAGAAAAAGTTCGCTCTCAGGGAACTTTTTTCCTTGAAAGCTGACAATACCATTCCCACATCTCTCTTGTGTAACAACGGAAGAAGTTCCTCATACCCAGCTTGGACTTGTTCAAGCGCGGAGGGGTTTTCCCCTCTACCACTTCAACCGCACACGGCCCGGAGGCCCCGGAGGGGGACGAGGGGACGGCGGCGGGCGAAGCAGACGCGATAGCAAGGACAGCTATCGCGTCTAGGCAAAGGGTTTAGTCGTCGGTTTCCGTTTTCTGTTGGGTGAGGACCCTTGGTTAGTGGCATCCGCTGTGGATGTTGCGCCGGGGCCAACAGAAAGGAGGAGCAATATGGCTCTCTCTGAAGATACACACCGACGGCGGCGGCGACGTCGGTTTTGGAGGAAACTCCGGAACCCTCGCACCGTGATAGTCATCCTTAGGGTGGCTTTCTTCATCTACCGGCTTGTCCGGTGGTTGATGGCGATTTTCGGATCGCCCGGCTAATCGCCGCCCGCCTAATGTCTAAGCGGGAAAAGCAAACGGGATGAAACTATGATCCATGAAGCACTGAGGTTGATCCGAGTGTTCCATGACTTGAAACAGGTCGAACTGGCGGAAAAACTCGGCGTCTCGAAGTCCCATATTTCGGAGATCGAAAAGGGTAACAAAACTCCCTCGCTCGATCTGATCCAAAGATATGCGGCAGAGTTCAAAATTCCGGTTTCTTCTATCATGTTCTTTGCGGAAGAGCTGCCGAACGCCAAGTCGGGCGACAAAATTCGTTCAAGAATTGCAGGCAAGGTCATCGACATTCTGCGTTTCGTTGAAAGGAAAGCAGATGCCGACGACGCCGCCTGAAGAGGGTTACCAACTCAAGGATAGCCCATTCTTCCGCCTCAGAAGCCGGAAACAACTGGCCAAGCTTCTCCGAGTGTCTGCCGATACGTTGGACGAGATAAGCCGCCGCAATGACCTCTACGTCCGCCGCTGGAAGCACAAGAAGCTAAAGGATGATGAAAAAGGCGCGTGGCTGAAACACCCTCCAACGCCGGAACAGGCGGAGAACTACCGCCCGATCGACATTCCCGACCCGCGGCTTAAAGCGATGCAAGGCCGCATTGGTGATCTTCTGGGGCGTGTCAAAGCCCCAGAGTTCCTTTTCAGCCCGGTAAAGGGACGCTCATACGTCGACAACGCAGCGCACCACAAAGAGGCCAAGGCGTTCTGGCTTCTGGACGTTGCGGACTACTTCCCAAGCTGCTCAGCCAATAACGTCGCTCGATTTTTCGTCGGGGAGCTTGAATGCTCTCGGGACGTGACCGCTGTTTTGGTTCACGTCGTAACTCTAGGCGGATGCCTGCCCCAAGGTTCTCCTTGCAGCCCGATTTTAGCCTACTACAGCAACAGCCATATCTGGCTTGCCGTCGAGAAGCTGGTGAAGGCGAAAGAGTGTAAACTAAGCCTCTATGCAGACGACATAACCATTTCCGGCGATATCGTGCCCAAGGCGCTGATCTGGGAGATCAAAAAGCTCGTCTTTGGCAACGGGCTACGGCTCAAGGCGTCGAAGGAAGTCAGCTTGATAAACGCCCCGGCTGATATCACAGGAGTCATTGTAAAGGGTGGGGCTACACACCTTCCTAACCGCCAACTGAAGCGACTTGCCGAGCTGAAGCAAGAGCGCGCAAGGACGACGAACCCAAAGCTCCAGCAGCGGATCGACAATCAAATCGCAGGCCGCCTTTCTCAGCGGAAACAAGTTGAAAACCCGAAAACTCGAAGAACTCAAAGCCGACCTTTGTTTGGCGCCGATTGAATGACCGATAAGGGCCGATGGTGGCGAGCTATCCTTTTCAGTCAGGCGCTACTAGCTCCGCTTTCTCGACAGTCTCAGTCGTGACACGTTTTGCAGGATTCCGCGAACAGCGGGCATGTGCACGCGTTCAGAATAGATGGCTCGCAGTAATCCGTCGCGTGGCAGAGGTTCTACCAAACGGCAACCATGCACTGTACCAGGATACAAAAGGAACAGTTGCGTTGGTGCAGTCTCTGTTTCGGCATTTGGCCCCAAGTAGTCGAAACATATTGGAACCGGGCTTTGCAACCAATCGCTTGGAAAAAGCTCGTTGGCATCCCTTATTAAGAACAGATTGGTTCGCTCGCTGCCTTGAATAATCTCCGTAAGTGCGTCCCGCCACCCCAGGATTTTCTTCCTGTCGCCTTTGAGCCTAGACCCATCAACCACCCAAAGCATGTTTTTGTAAAAACCCTCACGGGCTCTACGCTCGTTGGGATCGAGATGAGAATGTTGGATCTCCAAAATGAGGCCCGCCAGCGTGCGCACGTCGGCAATGTGCTTCTCACCTGTATCTTGATCAGTAAACACTTGCTCTTGCCAACGGAGTGGAAACTCGTTTTTCCAGTTCCGATGCCAATCGGTTTCCGGCTCCCACCAAGGATCACAGGCCACTTTGCTTTTATGCGCCCAATGATGAACCCTGACCTCGCCGCAACGCGGAAACATTTCAGATTTGCAAAACGGGCATTGCCCAACAGTCCCCGGGATGGGTCTACTTTGGTTGCCATTTATGATTGCTGTTAACATTCTTACGCTTCGAGCTTGTGGTGATGAGGTTACCTAGTCGTAACAACTTTTCACATCCATCTCGAACTGTTTCGCGAAGCTTCGTGCCATTCGCATCAGAGCAGCGCCTTGCCTTACGATGGGCCCTCGTCCGGTTCAGTGTGGCGCTATGTCCGCTATGGGGAAGCCGCAGTGCAGCAATGGCTGGTATGGCCAAAGTCCGGAATGGGCCGTTCACTGCTCCCACGCAGGAAAGGCGGAACGCGGTCGTTCGCTGCGCTTTACACCAATGTCTGCTACGCGAAGCAACGTCTTCATATCGACAGCATTCGTGACTCGGTCTTTCCTGGCTTCGCGCGCGCTCCTAATGACGAAACGGGCTATCGAGGCAAAGATGCGCAGAGGCGGCGCACCAGCCAACTGAACGACGATATGAGGGCGCATGGCGGTGGTCCTGCAACGAGGGCA